>Ga0114951_10002645_pt1 | contig 19946 bp, 15 predicted proteins | sample AM7aDNAmetaG_FD_88677 | JGI IMG/M metagenome (GOLD analysis project Ga0114951, IMG submission 88677) | Freshwater microbial communities from Finland to study Microbial Dark Matter (Phase II) - AM7a DNA metaG | ecosystem: Environmental > Aquatic > Freshwater > Lake | place: Finland: Lake Alinen...
CTCACATGCTGAAATCCCCGTTTTTGTGGCAGTCATAAACAAAATCGCCAGATACCAGACCCTGAATGATAAATGTGAATGTTCCATCACAGTCCCACGTCTTAACGTAGTACGAAAATGACAGCCCTTACACTCAACTTGCCCTTTACAAGCCAGCCAGAAATGGCCGGTACCGCCCCACTTCTTGCAAGTCAGGCCTCGCTTGATCCGCATATTCTTGTAATGCTCTCTGCATGTAGCTTCATCGGGAAACAGTTGAGCAAAAACCAATGTGTTCATGTCTTTTTTCCTGCAAAGTCACATCGAGAGTACGCCAAACCATGGCGTGATGTACAAAAGTGACTAATCAAATTTTTGAATTTACATTTCAGATTTTACATTTCAGATTTCAGATTTTACATTTCAGATTTTAGATTGAATAGTTGGGTGAATTAGCCTATTTTTGTATCATCATATCAAAGTCTTAAATGGAGATCGTTTTCATTGTTTTTTTTGGATTGTGCATTGTTGCCGGTTTTATCCTGCTTTACCTGCGGCTTGGGAAGAACGGGAATAAATCCGACATTGCGGCAACAGAGCAGATGAAAATGCAGGTTGACCTGCTGAATAAGGAAAAAAGTGCGTTGGAAGAGCGGGCCCGGATGCTGCAGGTGCAGGTTGATTCGGCCATACAGCAAAGTAGTGAAAAAGATGCGGTCATCCTTGCTTTAAACAAAGAATTGTCATCCAGGATATCTGAATACAGCAACCTCGAGATCAAACTTGCGGAGCAGCAGGCCAACCTGGAAAAAATCCAGGATAAATTCAGGAACGAATTCAGGAACCTGGCGAACGAGATACTGGAAGAGAAAACGATGAAGTTCACGGAACAGAATAAAGTGAAACTTGATGAAATCCTGAAGCCGCTTGGGGAGAGGATCCGCGAATTCGAAAAAAAAGTAGACGAAACCTACGACAAGGAGTCGAAACAACGATTTTCACTGGAACGCGAGATCAAAAACCTGGCCGAACTGAACCAACAGATCAGCAAGGAAGCGAGCAACCTCACCAATGCCCTGAAGGGACAGGCAAAAACCCGGGGAAACTGGGGAGAGATCATCCTTGAACGCATTCTTGAAAAGTCGGGACTCACGCGCGATCGGGAGTTTTTCGTACAGCAATCCTACACCAACGAACAGGGCCGGCGGCTTCAACCCGACGTCATTGTAGCCTACCCGGGCGAACGGAATGTCGTAATTGACTCAAAGGTTTCCCTGGTTGCCTATGAACGCTATGCTTCGGCCGAAACCCGCGAAGAACAGGAACTGGCCGCAAGAGATCACCTGCTTTCTGTTAGAAATCACATCGCCGACCTGAGCAGCAAAAACTACCAGGACATCTACACGCTGAAAAGCCTCGATTTCGTCATGCTGTTCATGCCCATCGAACCTGCATACATGCTTGCAGTACAGTACGACCCAAACCTCTGGAACTACGCATACGAGAAGCGCATCCTGCTCATCAGCCCGACCAACCTGATCGCCGCCCTGCGCATGATCTCCAACCTGTGGCGGGTGGAATACCAGAATAAAAACGCCATGGAAATCGCCCGCCAGAGCGGTGATCTCTATGACAAATTCACCGGTTTCCTAGAAGACCTGCAGGACATCGGCGCCAAGATCGACAGTTCACGCAGGGCCTACGATGCCTCCCTGAACAAGCTCTCAACCGGCAAGGGAAACCTCATCCGGCGTGTGGAAGCAATAAAAACGCTGGGAGCCAAGGCCGGGAAAGAGATCCCGAAGTCGCTGCTTGACAGGTCGGAGGAGGAGGGGTGATTGTTGATTTACGATTTACGATTTACGATTTACGATTTACGATTGACGATTGACGATTTATAAATGACGAATGACGAATTTTATTGCTTTGAAAGGTTTGGGATGATGAATTTTGACAAATAAGGTTGATATGAAAAAAGAAATATACATTTACGGCATACGGCCGAGTGTAGAGGCCATCAAGGCCGGGAAGGAAATTGAGAAAATTTTTCTTCAGAACGGCTTGAAAGGCGATGGGTTCCGCGACTTGTTCGGACTAATCAAGGAGTTGGAAATTCCCTATCAGTTTGTCCCGATAGAAAAGTTAAACAGGCTTTCGCGCCAGAATCACCAGGGCGTTATCTCGTATGTGTCGGAGATTACCTACCAGCGGATCGAGGATCTCGTTCCATTTGTATTCGAGCAGGGGCGCACCCCGCTTTTCCTCATCCTCGACCGGGTGACGGATGTGCGCAACGTGGGTTCCATCGCGCGTACCGCCGAATGTGCCGGGGTTGACGGGCTTATCATTCCGGCCCGCGGGTCGGCCCAGATCAATTCCGACGCCATCAAAACATCGGCGGGAGCACTTTATAAACTCCCGGTCGTTCGTGCCCAAAACCTCAAGGAGACAATCCAGTTCCTAAGGGACAGCGGGCTTACCATCATGGCTGCCACTGAAAAAGCAGAGAATGACTATACTTCGGTTGACTTTAACCGGCCCCTGGCCCTGATCATGGGATCAGAAGGTGAAGGCATCTCGGAAGAATACCTGAAACTTACCGACGAAGTCCTCCGGATACCACTGCTGGGAGAAATTGAATCACTCAACGTTTCTGTTGCCACCGGGGTCATCCTTTTTGAAACGCTTCGCCAGCGCAAGATAAAATAGTGCAATATATGAAGTATCTCTACAAATACACTCCGGAGCTCATCCTGGTTATCTATGTCATGATTTTCCTGGGGTTCAAATCCCCCGAACAATCATGGGACCGCGTAATCAACAGCGACGGGAAGGGTTATTATGCGTACCTGCCAGCAATTTTCATTTACCATGACCTGCAATTTAAGTTCGTGGAACAGTACGAGGCGCAATATTACCCGCCAAACCGCTCCGTGTTCAAAGAATTCAGAAATGATGCCGGCACGGCGAAAGTCGACAAATACTTCCCCGGGCTGGCGATCGTGTGGCTGCCCTTTTTCCTTTTTGGTCATGCTCTTGCCTGGCTGGAGGTATTCCCGATGGATGGATATTCCCTCCCCTATCAATATTCCATTGCCTTGTCAGCCCTGCTTTTCCTGTGGATGGGTGCACGATGGCTGTTAAAATTATTGAAGAAATTCGGCGCTGATGATCGTATTGCCTCATTCATAACGCTTGCTGTCACCCTGGGCACTAACCTCATTTTTTTCACGATCGTGGAACCTTCCATGACGCATGTATACTCCTTCGCCCTGATCACGGGGTTTGCGTATACAACTTTCAACATGTTCCATAACTACCAGCCAAAATGGTTCGTTCGGTCGCTGCTGCTCTTTATCCTGGTTTTCCTGATCAGGCCAACCAACGGGATTATCCTGTTCCTGTTCCCCTTTATAGCCGGGAGCCGGGAGGTCTTTTCCGCGACTTTCCGCCGCGTACTGTCCGATAAGGCAACATGGATACGGGGATTGATCCAGGCACTGATCCTGCTTTCGGTACCGCTGGTTTTATGGCACCTCCAAACCGGGAACTGGATTGTATACACCTACGGAGATGAAAAATTGAATTTCCTGCATCCGCATATGCTGAGTATCCTGTTCAGTTACAATCGCGGCTGGTTTGTGTTTACCCCCATTGCCTTTGTTTCCGTGTTCGGATTGGCAGGTCTCTTCAGGCAAAACCGGTTCCGGTTTTACTGGCTCCTTGCATTCCTTGCCGTCTTCGTTTATGTAGCATCAAGCTGGTGGGTATGGTATTATGCCTCGAAATGCGGACAGCGCGTATTTATCGACATTTATGCCGTTGTAGCCATCCTGCTTCTTTTCCTTTATCTCGGTTTCCATAAATCAATTTGGAAAAAGCTGCTCTCGGCAACGGTCATCCTGCTTATTGCGTTAAACCTTCTTCAATTTTACCAGCATTCACAGTGGATCTTCCCCCCATACAATCTTACCGGCGCCATGTATTGGGATTCATTTTTCAGCCTCCACAGAAAAGCGAAGGTATACCTCCCTGAAGAAGGCATCACCAGTAGTAAATCGTTTGTCAATGATATGGAAAGCGGGAAGGGTAAGGAATGGATGAACCAGGCAACCCGTAATAATTACGTTTTTCACCAGGGCCATTGGTCCTCCATGGTCGACAAGAATATTCCTTACAGCCTTGGATTGGAAACCGGCCTTGACTCCCTCTATTCGACCGGGAACAGGATCATCCGGATAAAAGCATGGGTATATGCCCCAAGAGATGCAAGCCAGCCCACGCTGGTGGTTGATTACCAATCGGAGGGCAAAAGCAAAAGCTACAACCAGTTCATTCTCGACAAATTTGTGACGGTAAAAAAATGGACCCCGCTTGAAGTGGCTTTTTACGTACCCCGCGATATGCCGGCAAACAGCACGGTGAAAATCTATTTCTTCAATCCGTCGCCGTTTTATAAGCTCTTCACGGATGATCTGCAGATCGATTTTTTATCGCTCAAAGACGAACCTGACTACCGGAAAATCGAAGGGATCCTGTTACCTGAACAAGTCAGGTAGACCGAAATTTTTCAAACTACACGCTTTGTTCGTAATTATCTGTTTTGCCATGTTTATTCTGAAGATCAAGGGAATCGGTAAAATCCCGGATTACATCCAGCTCCGTGACGATAGTTTCACCCTGGTTGCCTATTTCAAGATAAACAGTCCCGGAACATCGCTGACCCGGTGTAACCTGGTCCACAGGCAGGATGAGATACTTCGGATTGCCGGCTCCCTCGAATATGGCAGGATTCAAAAACTGGATTTTTAGCATGGCAAATCAGAACAATTCCTTATTTTTGCTCAAATCCACCTGACCTGTATGACCGGCGAAAACATTATTGAACTGGAAAAAATATCTGTCTACCAGCATGAAAACCTCATCCTGGCCAATGTTTCCCTGACCATTCGCAGCGGTGAATTTCTTTACCTGATCGGGAAAACCGGGAGTGGAAAAAGCAGTCTTCTCAAAACCATCTATGCCGAATTACCTGTCAGGATCGGCTCGGCAACCGTGGCAGGATTCGATTTACGGAAGCTCCGAAAGAAAGAGGTTCCCTTTCTGCGCCGCAAACTGGGAATCGTATTCCAGGATTTTCAATTACTTATGGACCGTTCGGTGAATGAGAACCTCTATTTTGTTATGCGTTCGACCGGCTGGAAGGATAAGAGGCAGATGCAGAAAAGGCTTCTGGAGGTTCTGGCAAAAGTAAATCTCGGAAACAAGGGTTCAAAAATGCCCCACCAGCTTTCGGGGGGTGAACAGCAACGTGTTGCAATTGCCCGTGCCCTCGTTAACGACCCGGAGGTAATCCTGGCTGATGAACCCACAGGCAACCTCGATCCTGAAAGTTCAGAAGGGATCATCAGCCTGCTGATGGATATTTCAAAAACAGGCAGGGCCGTGATAATGGCGACGCATAACTATACGTTTTTCGACAAATACCCGGCCCTGACGCTGATATGTGAAAATGGGAGAGTGATCCCCCATTAGGCGCCCAACGTGGCTACCATCACTGCCTTGATGGTATGGAGGCGGTTCTCTGCCTCATCAAAAACAATGGATGCCGGCGACTCAAATACTTCCTCGGTCACTTCAAGGCCATCCAGCCCGTATTTTTTGAAGATATCCATTCCTACCTCTGTGTCCCTGTTGTGGAAAGCGGGAAGGCAATGCATGAATTTCGTTTTTGGATTTCCCGTGAGGGCCATCATTGTTGCATTTACCTGATATGGCAGCATTTCCTTAATGCGCTCATCCCACAGCTCCTTGGCTTCGCCCATCGACAACCAAACGTCGGTATAAATAAAGTCAACACCCTTCACCCCTTCTTCCACACTTTCAGTCAGGGTGATCTTCGCACCCGTTTGTTTGGCGATTTCAAGGCACTGGTCCACCAGTGCCTGTTCCGGCCAGTATTTCTTCGGGGCACAGGCACGGAAATCCATGCCCATCTTCGACGCGCCGACCATCAGCGAGTTCCCCATGTTGTTACGGGCATCCCCGCAATAGGTAAAGGCAACCTGGTTCAGCGGCTTGTCTGAATGCTCCATCATGGTAAGGAAATCGGCCAAAATCTGGGTAGGATGGAATTCATTGGTCAGCCCGTTCCACACCGGAACACCGGCATACTTGCCAAGCTCTTCAACGATCGACTGGCCAAAGCCGCGGTATTCGATGCCGTCGTACATCCGGCCAAGAACACGGGCGGTATCTTTCATCGTCTCTTTCTTCCCGATATGCGAACCCTCGGGCCCAAGGTAGGTAACACGGGCACCCTGGTCAAGAGCGGCAACCTCAAACGCACACCGGGTGCGGGTGGAAGCTTTTTCAAAAATAAGGGCGATATTTTTCCCCTTCATGCGCGGCTGCTCGGTTCCGGCATATTTAGCTTTTTTCAGATCCATGGAAAGATCCAGTAAAAATTTGATTTCCTGCGGAGTGAAATCCAACAATTTTAAGAAATTCCTGTTGCGGAGATTGAATGACATAGGGTGTAGTTTAGATTTACGATTTACGATTTACGATTTACGATTTACGATTTACGAATGACGAATGATGGTTTAAGGATGGGTTAACCCGGTTTGCAAAGGTTGGTTTCAGATTTTTTTTCAAAAATAGCAATTTCAGTTCACAGGAAAAAACAGCTTTCACAATTTCGCTACCTCGCTACCTCGCTACTTCACTATCTCTCCCTCCTGCTCCGCCAATCCCCCCGACAATACCAGGTCTCTTCCCGATGGCGTCTGGAAGGCTTTCAACCCGAATTCAGGCAGGACTGAAAGTATATGTTCAAACAGGCAGGCCTGGAAATCTTCAAATTCGGCCCAGTCGGGCGGGACATAAAAGGCATATAATTCAAGTGGCAAACCGTTTGGCGTGGGCTGCAGGGTTCGCACCATCAGCGAGGCATCCTGGTTGATATTCGGTATCTCGCGCAGGTATTCCAGGATGTATTGCCTGAAAATGCCAAGGTTGGTTCTGGTCCCTACCCATTTAGGGGTATCATCAACAGGGATATTTTTGGTTTTGAGGTATTCAATGAGTGCTTCATCGGCAAAATGAATCGTTCCCAGGTCGATAAGAATTGACCTTTTCATACGGCGCCCGCCGGCTTCTCCCATGCTCCGCCAGTTCTGGAAGGAGTCGGTGACCAATGTATAGGTGGGAATACAACTTACTGAATTGTCAAAGTTCCGTACCTTCACGGTAACCAGTGAAACATCGATCACCGTGCCGTCGGTATTGTATTTCGGCATGGTGATCCAGTCGCCGATGTGCAGCATTTTATTGCTTGAAAGCTGCACGCCGGCAACAAAGCCGAGAAGGCTGTCCTTGAAGATCAGCATAATGACTGCCGACATAGCGCCAAGTCCTGCCAGCAGGGTCAGCGGCGATTTCCCGATAAGAACGGAGATCATAGCAATTCCCCCGACCACCCAGGTTATGATCTTACCGATCTGCACATATCCTTTAATGGGTTTCGAATCGGAGATGTCGAGATCGCCGTAGATGTGGTATACCGCATTGAGGAACGAAATGATCACACGCAGCACAATGAATGTGATGTAAAGATGGATCGCGAGTTCAATATATTTTATGGCATCAGGATACTTCGAAATACTGGGCGCAAGCGAAACCTGCATTACCAGCGCAGGAAGCAGCATAGCCAGCCGGGTAAACACCTTTTGCTCGTACAAATGATCGTCCCATTTGCTTACCGACCGCTCAACCAGCTGTTTGAGAAATTTGTTGATGATGAATTTCGCAATGTAATAAACAATGACCGACAGGAACAGGATAATGATGAGCGAAGAAAAATCAGCAGTATAACCTGCCATTGTGTCGGAAAAGCCCCATTCCATCAGTCTAGACTTAAATCCTGTGTTAAGGGTTTTGGTGGTTATTTCATGCATATAAAAATATTTACGATTTACGATTTACGGTTTACGATTTACGAAATTGAAACATTATCACAAAACAACCTAAGCTACTCTACGTCCTTCGTCCCACGTCCCACGTCCTTCGTCCTTCGTCCTTCGTCCCTCGTCCCACGTCCTAAGGTACTATAACATTCAGCGACAGCGGGTTGATCTTGATTGAAAGTTCCTTCCCCATGATCTTGGGATCCCCGTCGAGATGGATATTTTTCCCTTTTTTCCGTTTCAGAATCACCTCTTTGGCCCGGATGATCTCAACATAACGTGTGCGGTCGAATCTGCGAAGGAAAAGTAGCGGCGCCAGGAAAATTGTTTTCCATTCGGGAACTTTCCCTACAATGCAAACATCAATAAACCCATCATTTACACTGGCGGCAGGATCAATGGAGGTGTTGTTGCCAAACTGGCTTGAGTTTGCAAAACTCACAAGAAGCGCCCGGCGTTTGATCAGCTTCCCGTCGATGAGGAGGGAGTACTGTTTGGGTTTGTAGTCTTTGTAAGAGCTGGCAGTAATCCTGAAATAGGTTGAGAAACCCCGTTTTCCTGACGCAGCAAACTTTTTGGCCACAGAGGCATCAAAACCAACCCCGGCCACGTTGACAAACAACTGGCCATTAATGGTCGCCGTATCGATCTTCTGTACGGTCCCGGCGTCAAGCACATCGATGGCGTTCTTCAGGTTCATCGGGATCTTCAGGTGGCGTGCAAGTCCGTTCCCTGAACCAGCAGGTACGATGGCAAGGGCAGTGGACGTGCCCACCAGTCCGGAGGCAATCTCATTCACCGTTCCATCCCCGCCCACGGCAACCACGATATCAACGCCTTCACCCGCCGCTTTGCGGCTTATTTCAGTAGCGTTCCCTGGTGCATCGGTATAGGCAATCTCTGCAGAAAACCTGTTTTTATCCAACCGTTCGCCGATCAGCTTCTCCACACTCTTCTGCTTCCCAACCCCCGAAATCGGGTTTATGACAAACAAAATGCGTTTCGGTAACAACCCTTCACTCATACCCATTCAACCCTCAAAATTCAGTATTCAATATTCGATATTCGATATTCATTTCCTCCCCTCATCAACCACCATCCTGTTCTCAATCAGCCTGTTGTTGTATTGCTGAATGTATGCCTTAATAAACAATTCCAGTTTAGGCATCGCCGGAACTCCTTTAGAAACCAGGTTATCTTTCAGCAACGGGTCCCTGGCGATGTCGAATAGCGAGTTGCACCTGTTGCCGTCATGCTCCATGTAGTAGCCGTCCTTTATCAGGCCATAAAGCCCGCTGATATAGTGTATTGAAAAATTCCCGGCAGTTGAAGTACTGTCGAAGAGGTCGTTGCCAAATGCGAGATAGCTTTTATCAAAACCAAGGTAATTGAGCACAGTGGGCATCACATCGGTTTGCTGGGCAACCACCGTACGCCTGCCTTTGAGGTCGCTTGCCGGTTTGAAGAAAAGCAGGGGAATGGCGAATTGTCCGATATCCGACTGGTAATACGGATAATACCCCTCAGAAGTATGGTCGGCTGTTATCACGAACAAAGTATTTTTATACCAGGGCATGTGTTGAATGGTGTGAAAGAATTCCCCCAGTGAATAATCGGCATACATAATGCTCTGCTGGATTGGCAGATTCCCTTTCCTGAAGATATTGGCATATTTGCCCGGTACGGTATAGGGATGATGTGATGAAAGCGAAAAAAATGCCGCTGCAAACGGTTGTCTGAATCCATTGATAGTATGCGCTGTATACTGAAAAAACTGCTCGTCGCGGATGCCCCATTTCCCATCGTAATCCCGATCATTATTGTATTCGTTACGGCCGTAATAATGATCGAAACCCACCAGCCTGGAATAGGAATCAAACCCCATGGTGCCATTTGTTCCACCATGAAAAAAGGCGGTTGTATATCCCCTGGGTTTCAACAGCCCTGCGATCCCGGTGAACTTGCCCGAGGCATATCCCGACTGGATAAATGATTCGTTCATCAGCGACGGAATCCCCGAAAGCACCGACGGGATTCCCTGAATGGAGGTCTTCCCGTTGGCATAGGCATCAAAGTACATGCCGCACCTGATCAGGGAATCCATGAAAGGCGTGAATCCCTGGTAACGGCCATTGTCGAGCGTGTGATTCAGCGACCCGATATGTTCCCGCGAAAAACTCTCCAGGATGATGATCACCACGTTGTAGTTTTTAAAAGGCGCTGTTGCGGCAGGGTGCACCGGCGTGTAAATTTCAGCAAGCGCACGCTCCTTCCTGAACCAGGTTTGGCTTTTTAAACCCTCGTGATCATAACTTTTTACAAGCGAGAAGGGTGTGTTCAGCACCAACGGAATATTCTTCGCGGAGGTGTAATCCCCGGCGGTAACAAGGCTGATCGGGCGCAACTGCATCCCCCCGCGCATGCCCACCACCGTGAGCAGGCCGATTATTACCAGCATTACAGAATTAGTGATCGCAAACATGAGCCAGGATCCCTTTTTCCCGGATCCCGATGAAGAAATACGAAACCGCGTTGATCCATATACAAGCAACGCAACAAAGAAAAACCAGATTACTGCTATATACCAGAAATCGTGAAGAAACTGCGGGATCAATTTGTCAAAATCACCTCCCACCCCGACATACTGAAAAAAATCGGCTGTGAGCCTCTTCAGCGTAAATCTGAAGTAGATGGTATCCCCGAAGTTGGCCATCAGGGCCACCGTGTTTATAACATAAAAATAGCTGTTCGCCACGGCCTGCCATATCACGTTCTCCCTGAACCTGAACGGGAATGTGTTCATCAGGATAAAAGGCGCGTTGATGATCAGCAGGGCCGACAGGTCGAAACGCACCCCGATGATAAAAAGCCGCAACACTTCTGTCGTGCCGAGGCTTGAAAAATATCCCAGGTTGAAGGCATAGAACATGACCCGCGACAGGAAGAGGAGAACCAATACAAGAAAAAGTTTCAGCAGCATCACCACGAATATGTTCCCGGAGAACCAATTCCTGAATATGCCGGAACCGCCTCGTCGGCCTGACCCTCTTAAAGTCCCTGCCTTTGAACGTTTCCCTGATTTCCTGCGCATGGTTTTAGTTTTAAAAAGATTGCAAAATTAAGGCAATCGTACGATTATATGAATATTGTTTCAAAAAAGTTGATTCATAATGATTTATTTGCTGACAACAGGAAATGCCCTGTTTCAGATTCACACAACGTTGTTCCTGTTTTTCAACAACTTACAAGTATTCACCTGCCGGTTTTCATATTTCTCATTCAACATATTATAAACACAGCCAGTTTTGATCGTCCATTGTGAAAATAAACTTCTATTTTTGTATATTAGCTTTGCAAACCTATTTATATCCGAAACAACATGAAAACTGAACAAACTGTATATACCGAAGCCAAAGGCTGGGTTAAAATGAGTGACAACGGCCTTGAAAATTTTGCCGGACTTGTTTTCCTTTTTGGCAACAAGGACATGCTGAAAGAACAGCGTCATATTGATGTTGTTAAAAAATCATATCCGAAAGCGCAGATAGTCGGATGTTCAACTTCCGGCGAGATATTCCAGGAAGAAGTGTTTAACAACAGTATTGTTTGTACGGCTATATGGTTTGAAAAGACTGAGGTTGGAATTGCAGAGGAGCGTATTTATTCGATGGGAGACAGCTTCAGTGTCGGTGAAAAACTGGCAGAAAAACTTGTGAGAAAAGACCTGATTCACATCATGATCCTTTCTGAAGGCCTGAATATCAACGGCAGCGAGCTCACCAAGGGATTAAACCACCGGTTGGGCGACAAAATCCCTGTAACCGGCGGCCTTGCCGGCGACCAGGCCAACTTTGCAGAAACTGTTATCGTGCACAACCAGGCCGGAGAAAAAAACCTGGTGCTTGCCATCGGGTTTTATGGCACCCACCTGCAGATCGGGTATGGCTCAATGGGGGGCTGGGACTCCTTCGGCGTTGACCGTGAGGTTACCCGGTCAGAAGGAAACATCCTGTATGAACTGGATGGTCAGCCTGCGCTCGAACTCTACAAGAAGTATCTTGGCAGCCATGCTGCCGATCTCCCTGCTTCAGCACTGCTGTTCCCTTTGAGCCTCCGGCTGAAAGATTCAGAAACGTCGCTGGTAAGGACCGTTTTGGCTGTAGATGAAACACAAGGCAGCATGGTTTTTGCAGGCGATCTTCCGCAGGGAGAATTTGTCAGGCTCATGAAAGCCAATTTTGACCGGTTGATCGATGGCGCCAACGGGGCTGCTGAGATGTCGAAAACAAGTCTCATGGATTCGGATCCCGACCTTGCCATCCTTATCAGTTGTGTTGGCCGGAAACTTGTATTAAAACAAAGGGTCGAAGAAGAACTGGAAAGCATCCGCGAGGTTATTGGAAGCAATGCCCGGATAACCGGCTTTTATTCCTATGGTGAGATATGCCCGATCAAACCTTTTGAGCAGCATTGCGAACTCCATAATCAAACCATGACGATTACGATTTTTAAGGAAGTTTAACCTGTGCAGATAATGGAAACCATTTACAATAAATTGCTGATACGCCAGATAAAGAGGCATTTCGGGTCTGTTGAAAACATCCCTGATGCGCTTAAAAACTTTATCACGGACATCGACAATGCCTATGCAAATTTTGAAGACGATTCGCTGCTGCTTCAGAACTCGATTGAAATCAGCTCACAGGAGCTGAGGGATGCCTTTTTAAGGCAAAAAAAGGATGCGGAAACCCAGAAAGAAACCATAAATAAAATAAAAGAGGCGATCTATGCGCTCGATTCTTCCGATCAGCGGCAAATAAACGAAAAGGAGCACACCCAGGCCGACAGCAAACATCTTTTTGATGCACTGATAAAATTAATTGAAGAACGCAAACAAACCGAAGAGGCCCTGCGGGAAAGTGAGAATCTGCAGAGTTCATTGCTGGAGAATGTCTCCGTTGGGATCGTAATCATCGACCCTGTTACGCGGGTCATTGAACGTGTCAATACATTTGCTTCCATACTCATCGGCGAGAGCAAGGAGCAGATTATCGGCCGCCGGTGCCATCTGTACACCTGTCCGGTACCTGAAAACTCCTGCCCGGTGTGTGACAAGGGTATTGAAGTGAATAATTCGGAGCGGATTTTGCTTCGTACAAATAAAACGCCGATAGCCATCCTCAAGACTGTAAAGAAGATCCAGATTGGAGGCAAAGAAAAACTACTCGAGAGTTTTGTGGATATCTCGATACAGAAGGCTGCGGAAGATGCCCTGCAGGAAAGCAGCAAAAAATGGGAAGCCATTATTTCCGCCTCTCCCGATGGAATCGGCATGGTTTCACTGGATGGGAAACTGCAGCTGATGTCCGATAAATTAGCCGCAATGTATGGTTATTCCGTCGAAGAAAAGAATGAAAGCATCGGGAAACCGATTTTTGATTTCATCGATCCTTCGCATCACCAATTACTTCTTGATAATATCCGGAAATTATTCGCCGGTGATAGCGGCCTCGCCATTACCGAGTACCTGGCAATAAAAAAAGACGGTTCACAATTTTATGTGGACGTAAATTCAACTGTATTGCATGATTCAAAAGGGAATCCTGAAAGCATCCTGTTTGTTGAACGCGACATAACCGACCGCAAGCAGGCGCAGGAGACCCTCCACAATGAACGTACGCTGTTCAGAACCATCATCGACCTGATACCGGATGCCGTGTATGTGAAAGATACAGAAGGCAGGAAACTCCTGGCAAACCCTACAGAAGTCCACCTGGCTGGTAAAAACTCCGAGGAAGATATTATCGGGAGAACTGATTTTAATTTATACCCGAGTCAGGAAGCGATCCGTGCCAAGGAGGAAGACGAGTACGTGGTTCGCACAGGCAAACCTATACTGGATGTGGACGGGACGCTGATCGACAAGGAAGGCATACATCACTGGCTGCTGGTTTCAAAGGTTCCCCTGCGGGATATCCGCGGCAATGTTACCGGGATCGTCGGGATTACCCACGACATCACCGAACGCAAGAAAACTGAAAACGAACTTAAACAGATATCCACGCGCCTGGCCCTCGCTACACGTGCAGGTGGCGTCGGCGTTTGGGATTATGATATTTCAGCAAATATCCTTTTTTGGGACGACCAGATGCTTGCCCTGTATGGCGCAGCAAAAGATGATTTTAAAGGTGTTTATGAAACCTGGCTCGAACACCTGCATCCTGACGATAAAGCCATGGCCGACATGGAAATCGAGCTGGCGATACGGGGTGAAAAAGAGTTCAACACAGAGTTCAGGGTAATTTGGCCTGATGGATCGGTGCACAACGTAAGAGCGCTTGCAGTGGTTGTACGTAACGATCAGGGCGTGCCTCACCGTATGATCGGCACCAATTGGGACATCACCGAACAGAAAAAAACAGAATCGGAGCTCATCAACGCAAAAGAGGCTGCCGACATTGCCAGCAAGGCCAAATCGGAGTTCCTGGCAAACATGAGCCATGAAATACGCACACCGCTCAACGGCGTTATCGGGTTCACCGACCTGCTCCAAAAGACGCCGTTAAATAAAATCCAGCGGCAATACGTTGAAAATGTTAACACCTCCGGACATTCGTTGCTTGGAATCATCAACGACATCCTTGATTTTTCAAAAATCGAAGCCGGGAAAATGGAACTTGACTTCATTAAGACCGATATCATCGAGGTCGCTGAACAGACATCGGATATCATTAAGTTCCATGCTTCCCAGAAAAAAATTGAACTCCTGCTGAATATACAGCCCGAGATTCCACGTTTTGCCGTGGTTGACCCGATCAGGCTGAAACAGATCCTCGTAAACCTCATGGGCAACGCCGTGAAATTCACCGAAACAGGAGAAGTTGAACTGAAAGTGACATTCCGAAGGAAAGATGAAACGACGGGTGAATTCACCTTCCTGGTTCGCGACACAGGCATCGGTATTACTGAAACACAGCAAAAAACCCTGTTCAAAGCCTTCACCCAGGCTGACTCTTCAACTACCCGTAAATTTGGAGGAACAGGGCTTGGCCTGACCATTTCAAACATGCTTGCCGAAAAAATGGGCAGTAAAATTGAAATCATCAGCGAACACGGGAAAGGTTCCAGTTTCTTTCTCACCATTGAGACATTTTACGAGTCTGGCGAAAAGCTTCAATCGAACAGCCTTACTGATATTCACAGGGTCCTGGTTATCGATGACAACGACAACAACCGGCTGATCCTGGAACATACCTTTAAAAACTGGGGTATTGAATTTGCGGGGATCGACAATGGTCTCTCTGCATTGACCCTGATCAAAAAATCACAGGCGTTTGATGTGATCATTGTTGACTACCACATGCCCTATATGAACGGGCTTGATACCATCAGGATGATCCGTGAAGAGTTCAAGATGGCGCCTGACAAACAGCCCGTGATCCTGCTTCATAGTTCTTCCGACGATCTGGGGATTTATGAAGAGTGCAAAAAACTGGGTGTCCGGTTCAACCTCACCAAACCGGTGAAATCACAGGAACTTTTCCATTACCTGAAAAACATCCACACTGTTCCGGGCCCGGAAGTAAAGGAAAAAGAGATCATTTCCTACCGGATGGTGTCTGAGATCGCCAATGGCTTGTCGCCTGTGATCCTGGTGGCCGAAGATGTTGTTCTCAACATGCTCCTGGTTACAACCATCATCAAACAAATGATCCCCAATGTCACCGTTTTGGAGGCAAACAGCGGGAAAGAAGCATTCGACATGGCTGTGGCCATCAACCCGGATTTAATACTTATGGATGTTCAGATGCCGGAAGTAAGCGGCATCGACGGCACCATTGCCATCCGTGAACATGAAAAGGAATCCGGCAGGCATATTCCGATTATTGCACTGACAGCCGGGGTTATTAAAGGAGAAAAGGAACGATGCCTGCAAGCCGGGATGGATGATTTTCTCACGAAGCCGATCGACAAGATCGCCCTGCACGCCATGCTTGACAAACACCTGGCTTCATTTTACCAGCAAAACGTCACCCCCTCCGAAGATACCGGAGATGCAGTTCCTTTTGTGCATTTTGACCAGGCATCGCTGATGGACCTCATCGACAACAGCCAGGAAATACTGGAAGATTTGCTCGAAAAAAGCATGGATAAATTTCCCGAGGATCTTGAATTGCTGCGAATATCCATCCTGAGCAGAAACCTGTCGGGAATTAAAAAGTCAGCCCATTCCATTAAGGGGGCTGCAGGGAATATCAGGTTTAACCAGATGTACCATCTTGCTGAAAAAATCCTTTCGACACATCAGAATGACCTGGAACCGGTTGGTGACCTTTTCAACAAACTGATGGTGGAATGGGAATTCATTCAACAGATGGTTAAAGAGTTGAAACAATCAAGGGAATAGTTCAAACCGGCTAAAGTGCTCCTGGTCTGCTAACGGGTGTTGAAGAGTTCATACCATTCCGCAACACATCGATCGGTCAGCCTGCAGGCCTCAACAACAATTTTCCCGGCAGCCACTGAATCCTCCAGCGCGTCATGATGACGGAAACCGATTCCCAGATGATTTGCCACATTCGCCAGGTTATAACCACTCTTTGAGAACGAAGGCCAGGTGTTTCTTACGATCCTTGCCGAATCGAGCCATTGAATGTTGATCGGCCGAAGGTTAAACCGGGCATATGCCTTGTTGAAGGCCTGGAAGTCAAACGGGCTGTGGTGTATGACAATGCTGCCCGCCAGCATTTTCCTCAGAATGGGATAAACATCTCCGAAAGTTGGAGCCTGCTGCACCATGTCTTCCGTAATCCCGTGAACCCTGACATTTCCCCAGTGAAAACTGCTCTGCGGGTCGATCAGCGATTCCCACGAGTCGACCAGTTGCCCATATTCGAACCTGCCAATACCAATCTGGCAGATGGTCGAAGCATCGCCATTGGCTGTTTCTACGTCGAGCGAATGAAATTTCATGTGGTTGGTTTCATCGGGATAAAGATATAAAATTACCGGGTACACCGATTCGGCATAAACCCGCCATAGTTTCCTTAAATTTTTCTAATTTTGCCTGTTTATTCATTAACAACAAACCACCTGACTGATGGGAGAAATTGCAACAACAGGCAACAAAGGCAAAGGGGTTCGCTCCGACTGTTTTGTTACCCTCGAACTTACCGGTGAAGGCGGGATTCATCTCCGGATTGAATCCAAAGTGATCGTGATGTATGGCGAAACGATACGGAAAGAGGCTTTGTCCATACTTGAATACTTCGGCATTATCAATGCCAACGTTACGATTGAGGATTCGGGAGCCCTATCGCTTGTTCTGGCTGCCCGCCTTGAAGCTGCCATTAAAAAACTCATTACAACCGACAAGGTCTGGCTTCCAGACATGCTCGCGGAGAACCTTTATTCCACGGCAAAAGACCGCAACCGGTTCTCCCGGCTTTACCTGCCCGGGAACTCCCCCAGCCTGATGATCAATGCCGGCATCCATAAACCCGATGGCATTATCCTCGACCTCGAAGATGCGGTTGCTCCAGATAAAAAGGACGAGGCCCGTTTCCTGGTTCGCAACGCACTCTGCGGTATTGATTTCTATGGGGCCGAAAGGATGGTCCGCATAAACCAGGGCGAACGGGGGATTGAGGACCTGAACTACATCATCCCGTACAATGTCAACCTGGTCCTGCTTCCCAAATGTGAGAAACCGGAACAGTTGCTTGCTGTAAATGAACAGATCAGGAAGATCCGGACGGAACACAAACTCAGCAACGAGGTATGGATCATGCCGATCATCGAGAGCGCACTTGGCGTGATCAACGCTTACCCAATTGCAGCCTGCGCCGGGAATATCGCAGCACTCGCCATCGGTTTGGAAGATTACACGGCCGACCTGGGGACACGGCGGACCGCAGAAGGCAACGAATCGTTCTTCGCCCGCAGCATGGTGGTCAACGCTGCACGTGCCGCAGGGATCCAGCCCATCGACTCGGTGTTCTCCGATGTGGGCGATATGGAAGGCCTCCGGCAGAATGTTCTGCGTTCAAAAGCACTCGGTTTCGATGGCATGGGATGTATCCACCCCAGGCAGATCGTGGTCATCCATGAAACATTTGCCCCGACGCCGGAGGAAATTGAAAAAGCAAAAAAAATAGTATTCGCCTATCACCAGGCAGAGGAACAGGGGCTGGGCGTTGTTGCCCTGGGAACCAAAATGATCGATCCTCCTGTTGTGAAACGGGCGCTCAACACCATCAATCTCGCACTCAAAATGAACAAACTCGCCGAAAACTGGAGGGAAACCTATGCGTAAATTTGACAACCTTGTGACCAATGCCGCCGGGCGTATTGTCCCGACCGAGATCAATGGAAAACCCGCCATTCCCTATATGGGTGTTGGCAAATATAAGCCCACCGGTTTCAGGGCAGCCCCGAAATTGTCCAGTTGTGCCGATTACCCTGCCGATGGCAACAAAGTCATACCAAGCCTGAAAGAGGCGTTGATCAAAGCCGGCCTCTGCGACGGGATGACCATTTCCACCCACCACCATTTCCGCAACGGCGACCTGGTGGCCACGCAGGTCTTTGACATCGCCCACGAACTGGGAATAAAAAACCTTGTATGGTATCCTTCAGCTTCATTTCCATGTCATGAACCCATGACAAAATACCTCGAAGACGGGACCATCAACCGCATTGAAGGCAGTATGAATGGCGCCCTCGGACGCTTCACTTCCGAAGGAAAAATGCAGGGACTGGGGGTTTTGCGTTCGCATGGCGGACGCTACCAGGCGGTGCAGGACGGCGAAGTTCACATAGACATCGCAGTGATCGCCGCACCAACCGCCGACCAGTTTGGCGATGCCAACGGCGTGAACGGACCGGCAGCCTGCGGCCCGCTTGGATTTGCGCTGGCCGATTCGCAATATGCCGACAAAGTGCTCATTGTGACCGACAACCTCGTTCCCTTTCCATGCCTGCCCTGGCAGATCAATGGCAATTATGTTGATTATGTCGTGGTGATGGATAAGATCGGCATCCCCGAGAAGATCGTCAGCGGGACTACCGAGATCACAAAAAGCCCTGACCGGCTGCTGCTGGCCGAATGGTCGGCAAAATTCTGCGACGAAGCCGGGCTGATTTACGATGGGTTCTCATTTCAGGCCGGGGCTGGCGGCACCGCCCTCTCCATCGGAATCTATTTTTCCGAAATCCTCCGTGCACGCGGCTGGAAAGCCCGTTTTGCCCGCGGCGGCAGCAACAAGTACCTCGTAAAGATGCTCGAAGAAGGCCTTGTGGAGTACATCCTCGACGGCCAGACCTTTGATCTTGACGGCGTACGCTCGATGCGCGACAACCCGCATCACACCTGGACGAGCCCCTTCACCAGCTACAACTACCATGGCAAGGGCAATTTCTCCTCCATGGTCGATATCGTAATCCTGGGCGCCACCGAAGTGGATGTGAACTTCAATGCCAACGTGGTTACCCATTCCGACGGGTACCTGCTGCACGGCATCGGCGGATGGCAAAACACCCTCTTCGGGAAATGCGTAATCCTGCCCATCCCCCTGTTCCGCGACCGGATGCCGGTAATCCGCGACGAGGTGACCACCATTTGCGGCCCCGGCGACCTGATCGATGTGATCGTGACTGAACGGGGCATTGCCATCAATCCGTTGCGCACCGACCTGATTGAAAAGATGAAAAATTCCTCCCTTCCCATCAAAACCATTGGAGAACTCAAAGCAGAAGCTGAAAAAATATGCGGAGTCCCTGCCAAACCACAATTCACCGATGAAGTGGTGGCCGTTGTGAAATGGGTTGACGGGACGGTGCTGGATTCGATTTGGAGAGTCAGGGGCTAGGGGATTGACGATTTACGATTCAATGTCGTTTAGTTAAGTTATAAAGGCTTATAATTCATATAGTAAAGTTTCTTTGGTCGTTTTTTCCTTTCGTTTTTCCTGCCGGGTCTAACGATTTCGGTAGTTTTCC
>Ga0114951_10002646_pt1 | contig 19942 bp, 16 predicted proteins | sample AM7aDNAmetaG_FD_88677 | JGI IMG/M metagenome (GOLD analysis project Ga0114951, IMG submission 88677) | Freshwater microbial communities from Finland to study Microbial Dark Matter (Phase II) - AM7a DNA metaG | ecosystem: Environmental > Aquatic > Freshwater > Lake | place: Finland: Lake Alinen...
AGCTTTACGGCCGCCGCCTTCAGTTTCTCCAGCGGCAGGGCACAATGCCCCTCGGAGGTCGCCCCCAAGAGGACGTGGTCGATCCCAGCCCGAGCCCGGTTCTGGGAGTCCTTGGGAATTCCGACGCTTTGGGCTATCTGATCCGCCGTGGCGAAGCCGATACCGTGTATCTCCTTCGCCAGGGTGTACGGGTTGCCACCCTGAAGCACACCCAGCTCGCATTCGACTTTGCGACCGAAGTCCTTCGGGAAAAGCTAGCTCTGCGTGACCCGGTGTTGCGCCCCTCCGATTACGAAGCGTTCGTGGACAGTAAATCGTTGATTCACAGCAGCTTAAATCTATTGAAACCGTCCTCAAGGAGTAAAATAAGACAGGTTTTACTGCTCATGCTCTCAGAGGCAGGCTTGTTGGGTGTCGGAACTGCGCTGGGAACGATCCAGCATCCGGTTTTATCCCCTGCAGTCCTACGCGCGATTAGGGCCGACAGGCCCCGATGGCTGGCTGGGTTCCTCTTCTCTGATACTGAGATTGGGGGGCATTGATTTGCTGAATTTGAACGACCTTTCCGAGCGATTGTTCCAAATCTTCCGCGACCCCAGCTTCCTCTCTATGAGTGGGCAAGCAAATGAAGTCCCCCTATTCATCCAAACCTACGATCCGGTGCAGGAAGACAGAATCAGGCGAATGGTTCAGAGCCTGGCCGTGCGGTTGCAGACATTTGGGGTAACTCTGCAAAGGATAGATCTATTCGACTTAGTGCTTAAGGAATTGGAGGAGAGTCATATCCTGGAGGATTTTCTGCGGGATGAGGCGACCTTTGAAAAAGCGGAAGTTCTAGAAACGCTGCGCAACTATTCGGACCCGAAGGCTCACCTGATTCCCCGTCTAGCCCGCGCAATCGGGAATGTTGACACTCAATTGACTCTCATTACGGGCTCGGGACGCATATTTCCGTTCTTGCGAACTCACACAATCCTTGAGTCACTTCAACCTGTCATGGTTCGGCATCCCGTGGTGATTTTCTTTCCTGGACAATACGAGCAAGACACAAATGGGGGCTCCCTTTTAAGGCTGTTCGGATCGATTCCCAGCCCAACCATTGTCAATCCGTACTATCGCGCAACCAATCTAGACCACTTCAGGACGTAGACCGGCATGATGATCCATGAGCTTTTCTTGAAACCTGTAGACCGTCCGATTGATGGGGTTATCAAAGCGGACGATGTTCGTCACCTCCAGACCGAGGTTGAGGAGTACGTAGTTACGCGAGAGGTTGCCAAGGGACTCAGCTCATTCACGGACCGGTATCTGACGGAACCTGGAACGAACGGTGTTTGGATCTCAGGTTTTTTTGGTTCAGGAAAATCACATCTCTTGAAGATGCTTTCGCTCGTCCTTGATGGGCGTCCGCTTCCGAGCGGCACACTTCCCGCAGACATTCTTCTTCCAAAGATTGAAGACGAAATCGTTCAGGCCAATCTTCGGAAAGCCGTCTCGATTCCGTCTAGGAGCATCCTGTTCAACATCGACCAAAAGTTCGACGGGATTGGGGGGGACCACTCCGCCCCGATCCTTGAAGTATTTGTCAAAGTCTTGAACGAGTTGCAGGGGTATTTCGGGAAGCAGGGTTACATCGCTCGATTCGAGCATGATTTGGATGTTCGCGGCGAGTTCTCTCCTTTCAAGGAAACATATCGTCGTGTAAACACCACCGATTGGGACAAAGATCGTGAAGCGCTCGCGACCGCCAGAAAGGCCGCCTTTGGAAAAGCCTATGCTGCCCATTTTGGCGTTACCGAATCGGAAGCTCTCAATGTGATGCAGCAGGTTCGACAGGACTACCGCGTTTCAATCGAAAGCTTTGCAGAGATGGTCAAGGACTATATCAGTAAACAGCCTGCTGGCTTCAGACTGAACTTCTTTGTAGATGAGGTTGGCCAGTTTGTTGGGCAGGATCCAAATCGAATGCTCAACCTCCAGACCATAGCCGAAACTTTGGCGACGATCTGTGATGGAAGAGCTTGGCTTTTTGTAACCTCACAGGCCAATCTCGAAGGCGTACTTGGATCGTACAAGGGCATGACCGGCCAGGATATCAGCAAGATTATGGGCCGGTTTAGAACACAACTTACATTGGCTAGTGCGGACGTGCGGGAAGTGATCCAAAAGCGACTTCTTGCCAAAAAGGAGGAAGAGCCGGAAGTTCTTACGTCTATCTATGATCGTGAAAAGGACAACCTTCAAACCCTCTATCGATTCGGAGATCAGTCGATCAGTTTCAAAGGGTGGCGGGGGAGCGATGAGTTCTGCGGATTCTATCCTTTCCATCCGTATCATTTTGACCTCTTCCAACGCGCGATCCAGCAGCTTTCGACGCATGGCGCTTTCACTGGAAAGTACCTCTCAGTCGGTGAGCGCTCAATGCTCGCTGTATTTCAAGAGGTAGCAAAGGTTCTCCAAAACGAAGAAGTGGGCCTGCTAGCCACATTCGATCTCATGTACGACGGCATTGCCGCCTCGATCCGTGGCGATATGCAGACCACAATTAAAATGGCGGAGCGTCAATTGGGCGAGGGTGTTGAGATACGCATCCTGAAGGCCTTATTTCTGTTGAAATGGGTTCGTGAATTCAAAGCGACTCCACGGAATGTCGCTATTCTGCTAATCGACCGAGCTGATATTGATATTCGCGGTCACGAAAAGGCAGTGGCTGAAGCACTCGAACGGCTACAGGGTCAGTCCTACCTTCAGCGCAATGGAGATCTGTTCGAGTTCTTGACGGACAAAGAGAAGGATATTGAAACCGAAATCAAGAGCACGGAGATTGATGACTCCCAGGTAACGGATCTGCTCTCTCAAGTTCTGTTCACGGATGTGCTCAGGGATCCAAAAATCCGTTATGAAGGGAATGGTCAGGACTACCCTTACGCCCGCAAACTTGATGATCAGCTTATCGGCAAAGACGCCGATGTTGCCATCAACCTGATTACGACCGAACACTTTCACCATTCTGATCCCAGCACGCTCGCCACGCAGAATGTCGGTAAGACCGAGTTGCTGGCGATTCTTCCCGCTAGTGCCCGTTTGATTGAAGAGGCTTGGCTGTACCTCCGAACGAAGAAGTACGTTCAGCAGAACAGCGGTGGAGCGGACGAGACCCGCAAGGCCATTCTGGATCAGCGTGCACAGCAGAACAGCGAGCGCCGCACGAAGATGCAGGGGCTCGCAAATGATCTGCTCGGGAGTGCCCCGCTTTACCTGAATGGAGCGCGGCTCGACAGCGTTGGCGCCGGCGATGCACGCAATCGATTTGCCAAGGCCTGCCAGGAACTCATTTCATTCTCTTTCCCCAATCTAAAAATGTTGAAGGGGAGCTACGACGATAACAGCCTGTCAAAGGCCCTCCTCGATCAAGACGATCTCCTCTCCGGCGAGGTTCTCACGCTCTCCGAGCCAGAGCAGGAGATTTTGACCTATGTGGCGCGGAATCAAAGCAACGGCGAACGGACCTCTGTCGAGGAGATCATCCGGAGTTTCAGCAAGCGCCCATACGGGTGGCCGCCGCTTGCCGTGCTTTGGCTGATCAGCCGACTGTTCCGCATGGGCAAAGTTGAACTGCGGACGACTGAACTGCTTGATGCTCGAAGCGCCTTGGCTCTTTTTCGAAGCACTCGGCAGCACGGTAGCGTTCGCGTGCGACTTCAGGAGCAATTCGATGCGAGCAAGGTTAACGCGTTGAAGAGCTTCCACGACAAGTTTTTTGACCGTCCGAATGGCGGGCAAGATGCGCGTTCGGTTGGCCAGGCTACAGCCGACGCGTTCGCTGCCGAGGCTCGGGATCTCAAGCCCCTGGTGAACCAAGCTAATCGATACCATTTCTTAGAATCGCTTCGGCCAATTGTCGATCAGATCAGCGGACTCTCGGACAAGGACTACAGTTATTTACTCACTCACCTCGCCGATTTTCGAGATGGTCTGCTTGCTGCGAAGGAGAATTTCATCTCCCCTATCAAGGCATTCATGAATGGCCCTCAGCGAGCAATCTATGACGACGCGATCTCATTCCTCCGAGAGGAGGAGGCCAACTTCCCAGAGCTGCCGGCCGATCAAGTACAGCCCTTGCGCGACCTCGCCGCCTCGATGAGCCCGTATCGAGGAAGCGCGCTTCCTCTTGCTAAGGCCGCTGTCGCAAAGCTTCGTGGTCTTCTTGCCGATCTCTTAAAGGCCGAGCGGGATCATGCCATCGCGCTCTTGGACACGCACGAAGCCAAACTTAAAACTCTTGATGGATTCGAATCCATGGATGGGCCGCGCCAGGAACAGGTCCTTGCCGCCACGCACTCAGCACGCAATGCAGTTGGGAATGCTCGCTTCGTCACTGGAATCCGTGATCGGGTTCAACGGTTCACCAACCAGGATTACCCCGCGCAGCTTGCTCTAGCCGCACAGTTGCTGACGCCCAAGGTTAAGGCTCCTGAGGGTACGATCGAGAAGCCGGCACCGCCAGAACAAAAGGTAGAGTACACGCCAGCAGCCAGCCTTCGTCCCGAATGCAGTCTCCTCTACATCACCAACAAAGTGGAATTGGATCAATGGCTCGACGCCTTGCGTAGAGCGGCTGAGGCCGAACTCGATAAGGGCAACCGCATTACCCTCTAAGGGGAATCGATGGCACGGCTTTTTACGGTCGCATCAGATGAGACGCTCTTGTCAATGATCTCCTCCGCTCGGGAGCGGCTTGTTATTGTGGCTCCGGGACTATCAAAAGAAGTCGCCTCTGCCCTGGCGGATCGTATCGCTACGGATGGTTGGCCTCAGGAGCTTTCTGTGACTCTGGACGTGGATCCGGAAGTATGCCGACTTGGATACGGTGATCTTCAGGCTTTGGAGATATTGGCCTCGGCACTCGCGCTTCGCGACCGTCCCCTCCAAACTCAGAAGGGTGTCCGGATTGGGCTGGTAGTTGCAGACTCTGATGTGCTTGTTTATTCACCTACGCCTCAACTCATTGAGGCCGGTTCAAATTCTGAGGAAAAGCCGAACGCGATCCGCATTTCCAGCGTTAGTCCGCAGGGATTGGCTTTCGCTTGCGGCGCCAGCGAGACATCAGTCTTGGGGCTTGTGCAGGAAGTCGGACTCAATACCGCCAGCGAAAATGCGATCGAAAAAGCAAAGGCTGATTTGAAAGAGAACCCGCCCAGGCTTTTCAATCTCGTCAGGCTGGAAAGGGTATTCAACTACAAGCTGGAATTCGTCGAGTTCTCCCTTGAAGGATTTCGCCTGAGCACACGTACGGTTCCTCTGCCTGCCGAGTTGCTGGGCCTTGTTGAAGAAGATCTGCAGGAGCGCCTTCGGAATACTTTCCGTGTTTTCGAGGCTGGCACGCCCTTCGAATTTGAGATCGCTGATCCCGCTGATTCTGGGAGAAAGTTCAAAGTCACTGAAAAGTGGCTCGGTGCAGAGGCCAAGAAGATTCGTGATGAGTTCTTCATTCCTCTCGGTTCAAGCTCCTACGGCAACCTGATTCTGAAGCGCAGTAAGGCTGACTTCCAAAAAAGAGTGGATCGTCTAAAGTCATTTGTAGATACCTACGCTGCAAAGGTCAGGGAGACAATTACCTCGAAGATCCAAATCACCCGCGGGAAACTGATCGATACGCTTTATCCGAGGGTAAAAGCTGCCCCTCCACCTGCTTGGTTGGCACGCACTGTGTACGGGACGATGAATGACGGAGAGATTTTGCGGCGGCTCTCGGAAGAGGTCGACCACGCTTTCGAAAAGGTGAAAGACTCATTTGCTCCGGTCGTTACGTGCATTTTCAAAGGCGTGCAATACGAGACGATAACCAAAGACGAGCACTTCCGGAAGAAAATCGAAGAGTACTTCAAAGATGACGCTGCTCAGCTCCTCTTTGAATACGATGCATCCCGAGCAGAGGACCCCGCCGGAAAATGAATATACCTGCACTCAAAGCTTTTGCACCCGCCGTTCGTCGCCAGCTCATTGAGGCGGTCACTCTGCAGCTGAATCATGTGCTCACGGCGCGTACTCCGGACTACCTGGATACCTATGCTTCCCAGGTGAGAGCCCTCCGTGAGCTGGCACAGGCAGACCGGCCCGGCCTCATCGAACGCGTTGCCTACACCTGGTTCAACCGGCTCACGGCGCTGCGGTTTCTGGATGCAAGAGGATGGCATCCTTTTGGCGCCCGCGTACTCACTCCAGCAACTCCTGAAGAGACGCAACCTGAATTGCTCAAACTGGTGCGTTCGGGGCACTGCCCTGAAGAACTTCAACGGCACACGTCCCTCGACAGGTTGAATGGGCTGCTCGATGGCCGCATTCCGTCAAATGACGCGCAGGGAGAAGTCTATCGTCATCTGGTTCTGGCCGCCTGCCGGTTTTATAACGCGCTGCTGCCGGACCTGTTTGAGCGACTGGACGACGAGACGGAACTGCTGCTGCCGGACGATCTGTTGACGGAGCACTCCGTGGCGCAAGGATTTCGGAGTGAGATTACGGATGAGGATTGCGCCGAGGTAGAGATGCTGGGCTGGCTCTACCAGTTCTACATCTCCGAGAAGAAAGATCAAGTCATGGCGCGGAAGGCTACGGTTCCAACGGCCGATATTCCGGCCGTCACGCAGCTCTTTACGCCGCACTGGATCGTCCGCTACCTGGTTGAAAACTCACTGGGCCGACTTTGGCTCCTCAACCGCCCCGATTCACTCCTGCGGTCATGGATGCCGTACTACATAGAGAGGGAACCGGAGACCGACTTTCTCCGCATCGCTCGGCCAGAGGACATCCGTATCTGCGATCCGGCTGTCGGCAGCGGGCACATGCTCACCTATGCCTTCGATCTCCTGTTCGTCATATACGAGGAAGAAGGCTACGCGCCCAGCGAGATCCCAGCGCTCATCTTGCGGAACAACCTGCACGGACTGGATATTTGCCCACGTGCCGCGCAGCTCGCCGAAATGGCCCTCATATTCAAAGCCCGGGAGAAATCGAGTCAATTCTTTCAGCCCGGCAACCTTGTACCGCCCCGCGTCATAGCCTTGCGCGATGTGCATTTTGCTGAGAATGAACTGCGCGGGTACATTGAGGCACTTCGGTTGGGCGATCTCTTTAACGCCCCGATGATTGGGCTTCTCCATCAATTTGAGGACGCAACAACGTTCGGCTCACTAATCCAGCCCTGTCTGGACGAAAAGCAGATTGGATTTGCGCGCGGTTTCATTGAAAAGAAAGAACTGGGCAGTCATCTGTTTTTGCATGACACGCACAAGAAAATTCGAGTTGTCCTGGAACAGGCGGAGATGCTTGCCCAGAGATATCACATTGTCGTTGCCAACCCACCTTACATGGGCGGGAGCGCGATGAATGGGGTCCTAAAAGACTTCGCTAGAGCTAGCTACGGCGACTCGAAATCAGATATGTTTGCAATGTTCATCGAGCGAAGCTTTTCATTGACACTGTCGGGCGGGCTGTCCGCCTTGGTCACAATGCAGAGTTGGATGTTCCTTTCGTCTTTTGAGCAACTGCGAGCGACGCTCATCGGATCGAAAAGCATAAGAACTCTTATTCAGATTGGCTACAACAGCTTCCCCGAGATGAATTCAAAGATTGCTCAGGCCTGCGCCTTTGTAGTTTCGAACGCATTACAGTCTTCCCCAGGCATATTCTTTAACCTCAACGATGCACAGCAGGCGGCTGATAAGGAAGTCGTATTTCTTGAAAGAATCAAGTCCAATAGATCTTTCAGGGCATCGGCTGAAGGATTTAGAAAAATCCCCGGCAGTCCCATCGCCTATTGGGTCTCCGACAAAATGAGAGACATCTATGCGAGAGCAGACCTGCTCGGAGACCATGTTCAAACCGCTATCGGCTTGAACACTGGGGACAATAGTCGCTTCCTGCGGGTATGGAGTGAGGTGAGCGTCAAGAATATCGATTTTCACTGCCCGAGGATCAGTGACTGCGTCCTTCGCGGCCAAAAATGGTTCCCGTACAACAAAGGGGGAAGCTTTCGAAAATGGTATGGCAATCGGGATTTCATCATCAATTGGGAGGAAGATGGCAGAGAGGTCAAGGATTACGCCGTTGAGAGAAACGGCGGTAAGCACTGGTCTCGGTATATTCAGAATCTTCCCTTCATGTTTCGTAGCGGAGTTACCTGGACTTTTATCAGTTCATCAAGCTTTGCTGTTCGCACTCTAGATTCGGGTTGTCTCTTCGACGTTGCAGGTTCAGGTGGTTTTTCCGACACAGTGGATCCACGAGTTGTCCTAGCGTTCCTCTGTTCTAGTGTTGCGTTCGAGTACTTGAAGGCGATGAACCCAACTCTGAATTTTCAAGCGAGGAACTTGTCCTCATTGACCTGCCAACAGACATCTTCCGCAGCAGACTTTCCTTCCGGCTCCGACTCATATCGATTCGTCCCGGAAGGTGAATCTGCTGATGGCCACGCAAGCAGGATCTGTCCGCTTCGGCTGAACGGATAATAATGGGTGTATTTGGATATTTCATTTGCGTCCGAATGCGAAATGGGTGAAAATGGGTGAGAATGGGTATCGCCTATGCCAGATATCAAAAACATCACGATCACCCCGGAGATCTTAAAACTCATCGCCGAAATCGACGAGTTCAAGGGGCGCTGGAAGGCCATTGAGACCCTCGCCCCGGAAAAGCTGACGAGCCTACGGCGGAGCGCCACGGTTGAGAGCGTGGGCTCGTCCACGCGCATCGAGGGCGCCAAACTCAGCGACGCAGAGGTGGAGAAGCTGCTCTCCGGCCTGCGGACTGTGTCGTTTGCCAGCCGCGATGAGCAGGAAGTGGCGGGATATGCCGACGCCATGGACATGATCTTCGACGGGTATGAGTCCATCGGCGTGACCGAAAACCACATCAAGCAGCTACATGGCGAACTGCTCAAGTACAGCGCCAAGGATCAGGACCATCGCGGCGAATACAAAAAGGTTCCCAACCATGTTGAGGCCTTCGCACCATATGGCAAGAGCATTGGCGTGGTCTTTGAGACTGCGACGCCATTTGAAACGCCCGGCTGGATGAGAGGGGTAGTTGACTGGTTCAACAGGTCCGTCGAGGAGGAAACCCAACATCCCCTGATCCTGATCGGAATCTTCATTGTCGTGCTTCTGGCAATCCATCCGTTCAAGGACGGCAACGGCAGGCTCTCGCGCGCTCTGACGACGTTGCTGCTATTGCGCGCCGGCTACGGCTATGTCCCCTATAGCTCGATGGAAAGCGTCATCGAACGCAACAAGGACAGCTATTACCTGGCACTGCGCCGCACCCAGCAAACCATCCGCAAGGATGAGCAGAATTGGGAGTCCTGGCTAGTGTTCTTCCTGAAAGCCATGGCTAAGCAAAAGGACAATCTTGCCGCGAAGATAAAGGAAGAGCAAGCGCTACGCGCATCCCTGCCGGCGCTTTCCCGCCAGATACTGGAGTTGGTCAAGACGCGCGGCGAGATCGCCGTCAAGGAAATTGAGGACTCTATTGGCGCCAACCGCAACACGATCAAAGTCCATCTGAAAAAGCTCGCCGAGCAGCATTACCTCGTGCAAGCGGGCAAAGGCCGAGGGGCACGCTACATGATCAAGTAGCCTGCGCCGGATGGCTACCCCGGCCTGCCCCGCCTTGCCCTTTGGCCGAGGCATGCAGTGAGTTTGGCAAGTGATCTTAGCCCCCACTTGGGGCAGTTAACTCTGGCCCATCTGTGGCAGCTTGCTGGACAAGGTAATGGGATGGGGACCATAGGTCGAAGGAGGGGAGGATGTCAAAAGAGGACGACCGATCGCTGCATCAGATCAAAGATGTCTTGATCCTCGGCCGAAAACACACCTACCGTCTGCGTCACCAGGGGTCCCACGCCAAGTGCCTGTGCCTGCGCAAAGAGACTCTCTGGGTCGGATTTCGCGCGCAGCGCGAAATCCCCTATCAACTCTTCGAGGAAATCCAAGTCGGCGGGTTCCACGTGATTCCGCCAATTGGGATCTACCCTGACGCTCATGCCTTCATCATTCTCGATGAGCAAAACCATGCCGAACTCGTCACGCGACGACTCCGTAGATCTGCTCCCTGGTCTGTAGACCAGAAGGCAGTACCGATAATGGGGGGAATTTTGCATATCCGGGGTCAAGTCTTTCATGACTACATGTGTGCGTGGACTCAACGATCACATCCAAGCATTCTCTTACATACCCAGCGTCTGCCAGCCGATTGAGACACGCTGAAAGTGCTGCTGATGCCGATTGGCTCTTCCAGCCATCCGGGATCGTGGCGAGCTTGCGCCAGAGATTCCTGTTGTCCAGATTATCGGCTGTCCGGCGAATTGTCATTAGGAGGTTCGCCTTCGGCTGTCGATAGATCCTCCCATCCCGGTACCGGGAAGCCCGGAATGGAGGCGCCTCAAGGCCGCAGGGGCCTCCAAACATGTAGCCAAAGTCGATAAATACAGCGTCCAGTTCGCGAGATTCCCGCTCCAGAAACAGCGCCTGCCGGTTATCGGTATGGTGCGCACAGGCATCTATTAGCCAGGCCAGCCAAAAGTCCGCTTCATTCTGGATACGCTGAAAATAACTTCCGGGCAGAATTTCGTATAGGGCTTGGCGGCTGTTACCGAGGTAACGCGTACCGAAGCAGAGGCTGCTATTCCGCCGATGTGAGCCCTCAGGTGTCTGTACCCAGCAGGCAGGATTTCGATCTACGAACTCCTCAGAGACCCATAGTGGTCTCCATGGCGCTACCGGGAGACCCAAGGCAAAGTAAAGCTCCGTACCAGCGGCTTCATTAAAAAGGAGATTGGGCCCCTGAAGGTTATCGGAGAACTTGCATACGTAAACGTTGCCGTCGCTTGCTTCAGCCAGGATCGGTTGTGAGCCGCCACGAAGATTACGAATACAGCGGGTAAGAAATACAAAATTCCGCATCAAACTAGCCATAATGGCCCCTGTGGATGGAATGCGCGAATCGGGTTCCAATTCAGAATCAAGAAGTGCAATTTTGAAACCATAAACGGGAGCTAATCTTAAGAAATTCTCAATGTCTCAAAAGCCCCGTCAAACAGCGAAGAAGATAAAAAGGCCCGCTTTTCCACAGATTGCTTTCTTGATGTGTATCGCATCGGCGGTTCCATGTCAACAAATGAAAGTAACTTTACGATAAATTCCAAAAATCATTACTAAAGGTGCCTATAGTGACCCGTTAATTGTGTTACCCGTCACGTGTCTTCGCTATTTGTTTGCATTTCGATTGCTTCTCGAGATCGCGCCGGAATCGATACCTATGAAGCCGGCTAGCTTGACACATGCCCGTTATAGTCGATTCGGCGTATTCTAACCGGGTTGCGATGGATATACCGGCGCGTGAGGTTTCGAAGCGATGATCGAAGAGGTTCTATCCAATCCTGCCCTGGAGAATAGGCCGCTCGGGGAACAAGTGTCCTATCAACTGAAACTCTTTGAGTTCGATCCGTTTTGGGAGCCGCGATACTGCGTTTATCAGGGCAGGACCAGGTGGGACGACGCAGCAGGTGAAACCGTCTGGGACGAGGAAGAGTCGGAGCGTTTTCTAACGCTACAAGAAGCTCAAGCAAAGTACGATCTCCGTCGAGCCGACTTGGCCGGGCGCGGTTTCACCCTCTCCGACATGGAATGGTGATGAATTTAACCCAATCGGGCAAGCATGCTTCTCTATTCGTGGCATTGCTGGGCCTTGACGGACTCTGCCCGGAATGCAATGAAGCCCCTTGAGCACGAACCAATCAGCTCGCCGTTAGGGGATGTCGGAGAAGGTGAAAAGCGGACGCTCCCTCGAGCTTTCGCAACAGCCACTGTAGTAGCTTGCACACTCCGAGTACGACACTGCTGAGCGCCTCTCGCACCATCCGCTGGTGAATGCTCAGCTTTCTCTCCCGGATTCGTTCCAACGCCGCCCGTGATGCAGAGACTGCTGAACGGAATAGGTGTTCCTTTCTGGGCATCCATTTGTGCCCGCGCTCCGTTTCGGGACGCCAAACTTTGGTCATCTGCTATTTCGGCTCCAAACGCCGAAGAAGCATGTGAGGATGAACCGCATGTCAGCTTCTTTTGCAATGGAAATGCGTGAGACACGAGTGGTGCCGGCTATTGCGGTGCAGGGAAAGCGACCGCAGCGAAGGCGGAGCATCTCGCCCCAGGCGGGCCGAGCTCTGAGAGTCCTTGGCCACGCCATTGAATACCTAACAGAGGAATTCGTGCTCGATCATGGGACCTTCAGCGAACGCGATGCCCAGTTGCAGGCTGTACGAATCCTCATGGCCAAAAATCGGGAAATCTACTTCGCCTGCCCCGAATTGCCTTCCCTGAGGGAGCGTTGCCTACTGTGGATGCAGATGCTGGATGCTTGAGCGCTGTACATCCGTTTGAGGCAGGAGTTGGAAATGCTGCCCGAGTGCTTTACGAGTGGGCGCATATCCTAAGCCCAATGTGCTACTGAGCACACCGGGCATCCCGGACGGGCGTGTTACATGGAAGGGACGAACTTCCTTGGCAATGCCTGTATGCATGCTCCGTTGACCAACGAGCCCAGATCCGGAACGATTTTTCCCCGCAAACCATTCTTCCTTCGCAGTTTAGTCGCTCTGCTGTAGGGACGGATTGCGGGGGCATGGTCATTCCCGCTAAAATGATCTCTCTGTACCCCATGACTGCGAGTTCACAATGCCCCCCCAGAGTGACGACACAGCAAGAGGGACTCAGTCCCCGCAAGTGAGGTCTACCCCAGACCAGAATCGTGCCACAGGACAGAGTCCGTGGCAGGTTCTCCATGTTCGATCAAACTTCGAAATGCGCGTTGCAAAATCTCTTTCAGTGCGTGGCGTGGAGCACTACTTGCCGCTCTATCGGGAACGGGTTAAGTGGACAGATCGAAGCGTTATCACGGATCGGCCGCTCTTTCCTGGATATGTGTTTACACGATACTCGCCGGAATCGAGAATCGTGGTCATCAGCACGCCCGGCGTAGTGCGCTCTTTAGGCGATGATGACAGGTGCTTGGTGAGTCATGCCGAACTCGAGAGAATTCGAGAGGGTCTCGACACTGGTTGCTCTCTGCGGCCTCAATCGAGCGTGCCGATTGGAACATTTGTGCGGATTCGAAGTGGTGTCTTCGAGGGTGTGGAGGGGGTTGTCACCGATTTGCGGCAGCAGTGCAAGGTGGTCATCGCCCTGGCTGCAGTCAGCCAGTGCTTTTCGCTTGAGGTTGAGCTCCGGGATATCGAGATACTGAACAAGCCCGTTGCCGGGCTCAAACCTATCCCCAAAGGCGAATCAAACGGCTGGAACCTGCAGACAGTACGGTCGTGAGACGACACGAGCACCGGCAAGTGCCACTCGTGGACATCGGCGTATTCGATCTGCGGATCGCTGCCGAATATGCTGAATTCTTTGACTGGAATAGCGAAGTGTCTGACCGAGCTACGGGAGCGTTAAAAACACCAACTGTAAGCCCCGAAGGGTTGCAAGGGGGCAATTGAGCCAGGAAGGCAAACCACAGTTCTGCGGGTCTTGGTGCCGCTGGGAACAGGCTTGAGTTGTAGTCTGGGTGTAGCCGGAATAGCCTTTCGCCCCTTTCGTGACGGGAGCAATCTGGGTTGTATGAGGCTTGTAAAGCACTGGACGAAGCTGGAGATTTCATCCAAGGATCAACGCCGACAGAAAATATGCACACATTCCCCGGGAGGGATTCATGGCGAAGTATCTCGTGACAGGAGCCGCAGGATTTATCGGCCGATCGATTGCCGCCGCGCTCATCGCGCGTGGGGACTCGGTACGCGGTATCGACAACTTCCTAAGCGGAAAACGTCAAAACCTGATTGGATTGGAGGAGATGGAGTTTCGGGAAGGAGATTTGAGGAAGTATGCAACATGCGCTAGCGTCTGTCGGGGCGTGGATACTATCTTTCACGAGGCTGCCCTGGTTTCTGTCCCGCAATCGGTAGCTGACCCCATTACCGCAAACGCTATTTGCGTGGATGCCACGCTGAACCTGCTCGAAGCTGCACGCGAGACAGGTGTGCGCCGCGTAGTATTTGCGGGTTCTTCGGCTGCTTATGGTGATTCCGAGACCCTTCCCAAGCACGAGGCCATGCTTCCCAACCCGATCAGTCCCTACGCCTCGGCAAAGCTTGCGGGCGAAAATTACATGCGCGTTTATGCGCGGATCTACGGTTTGGAAACGGTGGTTCTGCGTTATTTCAATGTGTTCGGTCCCTATCAAGATCCAACTTCGCATTACTCTGGCGTGATGGCAATCTTCTGCCGCAAAATGCTTGCTGGCGAGCAGATCACCATCTTCGGCGACGGAGAGCAGAGTCGCGATTTCACCTATATTGAAGATGTGGTCCTGGCCAATCTTCTCGCGGCCTCGGCGCCGGCGGATAAGATTGCCGGTCAGGTAATGAACTTAGCCACGGGAGGCCGGGTGACTTTGAATGAGATCTTCGAGACACTCTCGAGCCTCACCGGATACAAAGGTACGCCCGAATATGCTCCGCCCCGTTCGGGCGATATTCGCCATTCGCTGGCCGACATCTGTCTTGCGCGGGAGCTGATAGGCTACCAGCCCACGATCGATCTTCAGGAGGGCCTGCGCCGGACAGTTGCTTGGTACCGTGCTGCTGGAATCTGAGCATCGCATTCCAACCCCAGTTGGTTTCTTCAGCGCGTTGTTGGCTTCTCAGTGCATGGAACCATTTCCGAAAGAGCAGGTAGCTTCCGAAGTCTCGAGAAAGCTCTTCCATTCTTGGTATGCATACAAACAGACGACAGGAAGCGGCGCGCGAGCCGCGACGGACGAATCGATGCCACGGGTAAAACGAGAATAGGAATAGCCATGAATGCGAGCTGGGGATATGTTTGAGATTCATTACCACCTGCTGTTCGGAGTAGATGACGGCCCGAGGGATGTTTCTGAATCCCTTGCATTGGCCGAAGCGTCGATCGCGGAGGGAGTGACGCACATCGTCTGTACGCCGCACAGTAACTATGAATTTCGCTTCAATCCAGATATCAACATGGAGCGGTTGGCGCTTATAAATGAGCAACTTAAGGGAACCTTGACCCTGGGGATGGGTTGTGATCTCCACCTTTCCTACGAGAACATAGTTGACGCGCTTCACAACCATGGAAAGTACACGATCAACGGAACGCGGTACTTGTTGGTCGAGTTGCCGGATTTCTTCGTGTTCAAATCGATTTCCGAGGGGCTCCGTCAGCTCAGCGCCAGCGGTCTTATCCCGATCATCACCCACCCCGAACGCAACCCGCTATTGGTCGGCGAACCGAGCCGCCTGGACGAATGGATTGGGATCGGATGCTTGACCCAAATCACAGCCGGCGCGTTGCTTGGCCGTTTCGGTCGCCGGGCGGAGGCCTTCTCGTTCGACCAGATCCGGAGCAACCGGGTTCATCTGGTTGCGAGTGACGCACACAGCATGGACTGGCGCCCGCCGGCCATGAAGGATGCGGCTGAGGTCATCAAGGCCCGATGCGGAGAAGAAGTCGCACAGCGTCTGTGTATTCACAATCCGCGTGCTGTGTTTTTCGGCGAATCCCTACCGCCACAGCCAAATGCCAAGAAAAGTCTTAACGCCATAAAAGCAGAACGTAGTGTTCTCAAGTCCACATTCCGACGCTGGTGGTGATCCTTGCGTTCTCAGTCAGCATTTGGGGTTGCCGCTTCGGTCGCTTGTTGAATCATTCCAATCGGAGTCGATTCAGAAGTCCAAGATCAGCGATGGGACATACCAGATGCAAAACCAACTGTATGCGTGGCAATGCCCATGATAGGCGCCACGTACCATACCCGCGACTTGCGCTTCTTCAAGAAATAGCTGCTTCCTGCGGAATAGGTGAAGAGAGCTACGCTGACACTGATCTGCCCGGACCGCGAGGAGGGCATCATCGGATTGGATTCCCTGCATTTCTTGGCTGCTATGCAGTTCTGGGACATCCCAATGTCAAGGACTGTCATCGCAAGATTCACTACGTTCAACAGGACGTATCGACGATCAAATACGCGCGAACGAACAGGTGATGGGGGAGGAGTTGTATGTATCGCCGATGACGAGTATGCGAATGGCATAGGGCTGGCGGGTAAGGCTTCGGCAGGCGTCATGGCTGCAAGAAGCACCTGGGGTTGGGGTTCTTCAGGAAGTTGGGCTGCCGCAATGGCGGCCTCCTCTGAATAGGTACGGACGCTTCCGACTGAGATGGAAATTGCAAGCGCTGCTAGAACTGCTCGGTTCATTTCGCCCTCCAGCCGCGATAGATCTCGCGACTACTGGAGGAATCGGCAATTTACCGTGCCGGATCAGACGCGGGAGTGTTGTTCAGCCATTACGGGAGGAATCGGACCGTTCTCATTAGGCTTTTCAGATCGATCTAGATTCCTGAGAAGGCTCTTAAATAACACTTTGCGATTCAACGTTTGAGAGTTGATCAGGCAGGAGTAGAATGGTGCGAAATGTCAGCCATACATGAACTTGCCGCAGCAGTATCAGGGAGCCCGGTTCGTATGAAGGACCGATGGGCATGGATTGCGACTGGATCGACGTTGATCTTGTCGCTCATCTTCAGTACATCCACGGTTTTTGTCCGGGAGGGCTGGCCCGAACAGTCCTTTCAAATCGGCGTTTATGCCCTCACCGCCGTGTACCTGATCGGTGGTATCCGAGGGACAGGGGAGAACGTGGCCAGCGGTGTGGCGCCATGGTTGGTTTACTTCATTCCTGTGTGGGGAGTGATTCAGATCATTGCGCACACTACTGCTTCGACCTTCGAGACTCGCGAGGCCGCCCTACGTTGGGGTGCTTTGGCCGCTGTGTTCTTCCTTGCCCAGGTCGTTGCTCGGACCCGTGCGGCCCGCGAAGTTATTCTCATGGCATTTTTGTGCTTTGCAACCGTGCTCGCCGTGCTTTGCATGCTCCAACTCTTCACTTCTGAAGGCAGTGTGTTATGGCTTTTTCCTTCAGGCTACCCCGATGTGTTCGCGACATTTCAATACCGCAACAACTATACGCAGTTCATTGAGATTTCCCTCCCGATTGCCCTGTGGTGGGCGCTGCGTGATGGAAGGGGCGGTTGGGGATTTTCCCTTGTTGGGGGCGTGCTATTTGCTTCGGTGATAGGCTCAGCCTCGCGTTCTGGCTCAATTATTTGTACAGCTGAATTGTTGGTGATGCTTGCGATTGGATTGGTTCAATTCATGCGCGAAAAGAAGCGTCGACTCTTTAGCTCAACAGCGCTGGCCTTGATAATGGTGCCGTTATTGGCGTCGATTTTCGTGTCAGCCGTGGGTTGGCAGCGAGTATGGGTGCGCTTTCAGGAGAGCGATCCATATGCGGGGAGGCGTGAGTTCATGCTCTCCGCCGTTGACATGGCAAAGCACAGGCCTTGGATGGGGTATGGATTGGGGACGTTTACGGAAGTCTATCAGCAGCACTCAATCAAAGACTTCCCCTTCTACGCAAACCACGCCCATAACGATTGGGCGGAATTTGCTGCTGATGGAGGGATCCCCTTCCTGCTCTTGATCCTCATCCCCTGCGCTGCTGCCGTTCCGACGGCAATCCGGCACCCCTGGGGCCTTGGAATCATTGCAGTGATGCTCAATGCCTGCGTGGATTATCCCTTCCCAAGGCCGGCGGTCTCAGGATGGTTCTTTGCGATGCTGGCGCTTCTTTACATGACCAGGACCTGGGACCAGAACAGCCGAAACGCTGAGACGCAGCAGGTTACGGATGATCCTCTTCAGGTATTGGAATTCAAGCGATAGGGACACAGCGCGATGAGATGGCGGGCTATTCTTGACGCGGCTGAGCTCGCAATTCAGGATCAAACAACCTGATCAACCGATTGGCCAAGCATGAAACCTGTTGGTGTGCCCTCGGACGGAACCCGCTCGGTTGTAATGTAGCGCAGAAAAAACCAGAAGATCAGAAAAGCCGCAGCAAAGATCGCCAGGAGCGTCACTCTTTGCCATATGCGCTTTCGTTGACGAGAACTCACTCGCCAAAAACTCGAACGACCGGAACGACTGGATTGACGCGATTTAGTCTTATCACCGGATGGAGTGGACGCAGCGTTTTTCGCTACTGCAGACTTCACGTCGTAGAATCTGTGACGGCACTTCCGGCAGCGGTACGCTTCCTGACCGCGGGTACGATAAAACACGTCCATCGCTTTCGCATGGCGGGAGACGCGGATCTCGGTACCATTACATTTCGGACAGTTCATCGTGGGTCGGGAAAAATCCTGATAGATGATACCAGAAGCGTGCCAGTGATTCGGGTAGTGCCTAGAGCCCGCCGATAGCCAAGGCGAATACGAATCAAAGATGCTTCTGGCGGAACGGAAAAGGACATCTCTTGGTGGTTAACGGCTTCACTGGAAAGATCGCTAGAGCCGGCTAGAGGATTTTCAGCGCCCGGTTCAAGGATTTGCCAGCGGACGCCTGTTTCTGGGGGAATTCCGTTTGTTTGGTAGGAAAAAACCATGTGGTAGTTGCCGGGAGGCAAAACCAGAACCTGTTCGGCGATCGTGCAATCTTCCGGTTCGCTGCCCGAGAACTCAATTTCAAGGCCCGATGGTCCCGGCCACGAGTGAAGGCCGGGATAGGAGGGTAGCGCCCAATCAAACCTGACCGGAAGCGGGTCCCTCTCAAAGGTGGCGTTGTTCGGAAAAGTCGCATCGGCGACGATCCAATGCTTCCCGATCAGGGTGTCCCAGAGTGCCTTCGCTGTATGCCCTTCCTTGGCTGCGATCAAGCGATCGATTGCCGAAAACAGGCGCGAGTCATCCGTCGTAGAATCACCAACCTGAATGAGGCGTAGTGCAATAGTTCCGGCGGCCGCAATTTGATCCTTCGCGAAAAGAAAATCCAGATACTGCCTTATAATCGTTGGATCATCGTTCAGAATCCTATCCGTGATTTCGTTCGGATCAGGCGATACCCGCCAGCACAATTCCAAGAGAGGTCCGGCGCTGTCAGATGGCATTTCGGCCGCTCTTCGTGCCCAGGCCCAGAAAGCCGGCAGGTTCTCACGGCGAAGATAAAAGTTGGCCAAGCTCCAGCGGGGCAGGTAGGTGTGGTCGATAGCAAAAGCATCAAGCAGCAGTCTCTCTGCCTTGGAATATTCGCCTGCAGCCTCCAGCCGTAAACCCAGTTCGATATCCGCCTGTGCGTCGTACGCGTTAATCTTCAATGCCGTCTCAAGCAATTGCGGCGCATGCTCGTCGTCCAGTAGAGCAAGGCGCATATAGTACTTCCATGCATCTGGCTCAATTTGAATGGCCTTGCGTAATGATTCCGCAGTATTCAACTGGAAAAGAAAATCCGCGCGCGCAAAAGCCCAGGAGTGCCAGATGCCGAGTACGCAAAGCCCAGCCACGAGAGTTCGCCAAGTGATTGCGATGATCAGAGCTCGATAGGGCCTCATAGGATTTCAACCCACCACGGGTATTCTACTCATTGAACACAGGCGCAATGGACTTCCGTGAAAAAAGTACCACAATGAGGTACCTATTCGCCCAAATTTGATGCTCAATTTCACCAAACTTGATGCTCAATTTTGATCAACTGTTGCAATACGAGACAAGAAAAGTCTGCATTAGAAATTGTCTTGTAATTTGCTTCCGACAGGTGTATTCAGATAACAGCACGAAAAATCCGACTACGTTGGTGCTGTGATGATTCGTAAACTCTCTGTTCTCTCGATTCTGCTACTTTCCCTGTCGTGCGCATATGCCGCGAAGGGGGGGGGCGCGATTGGTACTGTAAGCGTCCGCGGTGATGTGCGTGTTGACGGCTACCAGGTTTGGGGCAACGGGACTCTCTTCGATGGCACTGCGGTGGGTACAAGTCAAGCCACAGC
>Ga0114951_10002647_pt1 | contig 19939 bp, 36 predicted proteins | sample AM7aDNAmetaG_FD_88677 | JGI IMG/M metagenome (GOLD analysis project Ga0114951, IMG submission 88677) | Freshwater microbial communities from Finland to study Microbial Dark Matter (Phase II) - AM7a DNA metaG | ecosystem: Environmental > Aquatic > Freshwater > Lake | place: Finland: Lake Alinen...
CTCAATCCCCTCACTCCATTCCAAAGTTGATAGTATCTAAGTCAGTATTTATCTCATCACGCATCATATCGACTTTATCAGTTCTCGATACTTTCAATCTCGTTGCACCGTCTCCATCCACGAATACATTTAGATTCCTTGAGGCTCCAACGTGGCCAAGCTGTTGTATTGCTGATAGTACCTTTTCAAGGCTGTTTAAAACTCTTGGTAGGGCACTTATTTTATATACTCTCTCTTCTTGGTTGTTAGCTTCATTTATAGCATTAAGTTGTTTTCTCATAATAAATTCTCCAATCCTAAGTTTGTGGTATACTACTGTTTAGTCCTTTGATAATACTACCAACTCTATGGACTCTAGAGCTGTTTCTTACCTTCTCTATATCCTTACTTCCAAAAGCGGTTTCAACCTTTTCTTGTTTATTTAGGTTCAAGGCATTATCAGACCCAATCAAAAGTACTTTATCTATCTCTCTCATGTGCTGTCACCCCTCTTCTTCCATAATCCTTTTAGCTGGCTAGTGTCATAATCTTGTTTTTTCTGTTCTTTAGATCCAACAATCTTACTAACAATTAGGGTTCCATCTTTATTTTCAAAATCATTACCATATAAATCCTGTAGAGCCTTTATTACCCTATAATCTTTATCTGCACCAGAAGTTCTTCCATGTATTAAGGATATGTAAAGTTTACTTCCACCCTCTCCTCCATCATCTACTGTAAAATCACCTGTCCAGTATGTTTGGTGAAACTTACCTTGATAAAACCCCTTTCCAACTATATCTTTGGTTACGGATAGTTTAGTTCTTAATTGTCTACCATCAGCTTCTATCTTAACTTTTAGGTCATTTACTACTTTGAGTTGCCTTTTGTACTCACTTCTATAAATATTTCTTCTTTGGCTAGTCTTCCATGGCTTATTCATATCATCTTCTCTAACTTTCAATTCTGCTTCAGTCTTAACTAACTCATCCTTTAAAGCATTTATGTCCATAGGCTTAGCCTCATGGACATGTTTTAGTCCTTCTATAATAGGGTTCATCCTCTTGTTGTTCATCTTATATAATCACCCCTTTAGCTAATGTAAATCACAATTTCATATTTCCCGCTGGTCATTTTGTACCATGTTAATACTAGCACAGAATCTTTAATCATTATATAGTCCCCACTCACATTATCTAAGGTGGCCATTTCAAAATTATCTCTTCCTTTATCACCCATTAAAAACCCACTCCATGGAGTACCATCTTCTTGTACTACCACTACATAGGATTTTTTAAGTACATCAAATATCTCCTTTAATGGGATAGACGGGAAATAAGTTGTTCCAAATTCTTTTTGTAATTGCTTATTTAAGTAACCTCTAAGCTTAGTTGGAAACTTTACTGGCTTAGCTTCCATATTTACTTGAAACTCATTTGATTCATTCATGGTATTAATTTGCTTTCTCAAGATAATTCCTCCTAAAACAAAATGACCTACTCATCATTGCAGGTCATTGTTGTATATAATTTATTAAATTTTAGCATTTAATATCACACCACTTAGGATCTTCGTCATGTCTTGCACCAAACTCTAACTTTACCTTTATTTATATCTCCAAATTAGTACTTTACTACTTCTACAAATCCATCTAAATTACTAGGCTCAACAAGTTCTAGGTAAACTAACCATCTTCTTGTACTACTAATACACACATCAAAAATTCCTTGCTTAGATTGACTAGAAAATCTAATTGTCCAACCCTTCTTTATTACAATCTTCTTTCCATCTTCAGACAATACACCAAGAGCTTTATAACCTTTCTTGTCCTTATCAATCCAATCTAGATCTCTTTGTGAAGCATCCCACTCAATATCCTTTACAACTTTAAGAACACTTCCAACACGAAGCTTACTAAAATCCACCTTACCATCATTTACTCTATTAGCTCCCATGATTATCACCTATCCCTTTCTCAATTAACTTTCTTTAACTTAATTAACTACCCTACTCTTAGATTATACCACAGAATAGGGTTAAAGTCAATACCTTTGGTAAATATAGTGGCTTAGACACACTATCTCTATAAATAATGGTATATACCTTTATTTATATCCCCAAATTAGTACTTTACTAACTCTACAAATCCATCTAAATCATCAGGCTCAACAAGTTCTAGGTAAGCTTTTGCTTTTCCATCACTAATACACACATCAAAAATTCCTTGCTTAGACTTACTATCAAAACTAATTGTCAAACCCTTCTTTACTACAATCTTCTTTCCAGACAATATACCAACAGCTTTAAAATCTTCTTTATTATCATCATACCACTCTGGATCTCCCTCTTCTGCATCATCATCCCACACAACATCCTTTACAACTTTAAGAACACTTCCAACATTAAGCTTACTAAAATCTACCTTACCATCATTACCCTTACCAGACTTAGCTTCATTCAATCCCTCTAATATCAAACCCATCTTCTTACTCATGTTATTTATACCTCCTATAAATTTAATCAATGCTGTGTATAATACCGTCTACTATCTCATTATTATCTCATGCTTAATTCTAAAATATTTCCAAAGTTCATTCAACTCAACATCCCCATTACTCTTCAAGTTTTCATGGAATTCCCTCTTGTATTTATTTATCATGGCATTTATTCTACCACTAGTTAAATCCACTAAATCCATGGAGTACACTCTAATTTCCTTACCATTCACTACCTTAGTGAACTTTTCAACTACCCTTGCATCACAATCATTATATTTAGTTTCCTCTGGACGTCCCTTTATGTTATTTTCAAAATAATCTCTATTAATCTCAATCTTTATTCTTCTCAACTGTTTGTCGGTCATAATCTTTCCCGAATCGGACTGGCTTTTTAGGGATTTTAGGGTATCATTATCTGGATACTTGGTAACTAATACACCTAACATATCTACTAACATTTTATAAGCCCTATCATCCACACCAGAAACCTTATTATCATTCTTTACTACCATAGTAGAGGCTACAGGAGCTTTGGCAGCGGCTACCACTACTACTGGACTAGGAACTTTATTTACTATATTATTCAACACTTTTTCAAAGGGGTTTCTTCCTCCACTTACTGGAAGGATATTTTGAACTACTGGAGTTGGAACTATAGGAGTGGATTGAATTGGTCTATTGAAAGTTTTAGGTCTAATACTAAATTTGTCTTTTCTCTCTTTACTCTCTTTATCTTTTTGAATCTCTCTTTCAATATTCAAGTTTCGGATGAAATTCTCATCTTCTGGATGTAATCTACAGAAACTAACTTCTTCCCAAAAAGGTTTAAACCATTCTAAGTCAGCAGTTTTAAGTTCTTCGAGCTTATTCCACACATCCAGATTAGCTCTCTTCCAAACTATCATATCATGGAAATCTTTCATGGTAGATTCTATCTTCTCTAACATCTTAAATTGCTCTTTGGATAAACCCATCATAACTCTTACACAAGTACTTCCAACAATCACTTCATCGGTAGTAACTTTACTCTTTAGGATATATTCAAATCTAATTCTCATACCACAGCCTTTAAGCTGGCATTTATGTGATATGGATTTTGAAGGTTGAAACACATTGTCAATCATTCTTACAAGTTCTAACTCCGAATTTTGGAAAGCTTTCATAGCTTCTAAAGCTTCCTGATACCTAATTCTGGAACTTCTCTTTCTTAATTTAAAATTTCTACCTAGGAATGAGATAATACTTTTTGCTCTCATAATAATCACCCAACCCTTTCTCAATTAACTTACTTAATTAACTACCCTACTCTTAGATTGTACCACAGAGGTTAACATAAGTCAATACCTCTTGAGAAAATAGTGGTGCTATTCTATAAAATTTAAGTTGTTAATAAAGAGCTATCCCATCTAACATAGCTACAATGTAATTTTTTATATTTACATCCTTCTCACTGTCCGACTTTATTCTAGAGGTCATTTCAATTATATTAAAGATATCAATATCCTTCTCCTTAATATAGGGCTTTTTCCCATATATAAAAGTTTCTAGGGTGTTCTTAGAAAAGTCCACCCTCCACAGCATTAAATACTTATCGTTTTTATTAGTTACCTTATAGTCTTCATTTATCTGTATGGATAAATCAGTAGGACTATGAGCCTTAGATCCCTTTAATTCAAAGTTTCTAATTGTTAGGCTACTTATATCCATACCAATGCCGACTACACTCTCATCAATATAAATCAATTCCAGTTTTACAGCCTCCGAGGACATATATAAACTTACCTCATTGCTATAAAAGAAAGTCCAAGATCCAGGTTTATGAATACTTCTTTTTCTTATATTCTGTTCCATGGACTTTTTATATAGGTAGAGCATACTACCAAACTTTTGAATAGGGTTCATAATAACATCTCACCTTTATAGGATAGCTCTAAATAGGATTTTAAGTTTAAAGTATCTGGCATTACAGGTTTCACAGCATATTTGCTCAGTATATCTATGTTCATTAGATCCACATCTTTATAGGTATTTTTACCCTCATCAAATATAGGTGTCATTCTACCCTTAGAGTAATCAAGTCTCCATATAATTAGGTGGGTAGCACTCTTACTCAAAACTTGCATAAAATCTTTGATCTTTATCTTAACATCCTTATCATCAGGAGGTGTTTTCGATCCCGTATCCATACTTCCATACAGATACAACTGCTCAACTACAACATCCTTTAAAGGTATTCCAATGTCTATTGTAGAGCTATTAAACTGTATTAACTCCAATTTAGGATTCTTAAAGGCTAGTCTAACCTTAATACCATTTGCCATAAACTCTTTATTGTCTATTCCCGTAATATCAACAAATATTTTAGGATGAGCTTGAACTATTAACTTGTTGAATATGCTTAAAGTACTTCTTACTTTATCTATTAACTCCACCATAATCACCTCATAATCGTATATAAATTACTCTAAAGTAAACTTAGCATTCATCATACTATCTATTATATTCGTATAGTTCTCTAAAGTAAATCCAAAACCACAGGCAAAAGGATGTCCTCCACCAAACTTATCAAACTGCGTTGCTATTTGTATTAAATCTATCTCCTCAGATAAAGAATGTTTAGCTCTTCTTAATGATACCTTTAAGTCATTCATATTAATCATAGCCACAAATAGTAATTCACTATTATTTGAGGCTATATACTCTGCCACTTCGGATCTATACAGACCTACAAAGCATACACCATATACATGCTTTTGTTCTTTAAATACAATAGGTCTAACATAGACATTAGTATATCTCATTACATTGTCTTTTATTTTCTTTATGGTCTCTATCTTAGTATGTTCAATCTCATCTAACTCTATAGAAGGATTCAACATAAATCTAGCTTTTGTTCCTGCCCATCCAAGAGCACTCATTAGGGCATTTGTATTTTCTATCTTATCTCTCCAATTAATATAATCTTCACAATCCCTTGACTTAGTGTCCCATAAGTCAGTAATCACCACTAAGGTTCTATACTCTTTAATTATACTTAGTAAGACAGGTTCACTCTCAGCCATTTTTTCTAGGTACTTATATGCTAGCATAGTGGCACTGTCACCTTCACGGATATAAGACCATGAAAAATCCACATCATCGGGATTAATTAGGGATAACATTTTCCGTGATGTATCATGATGGTCTATGTGTATTTTAGTATTGGGTAAATTGTTTAATATGGCTGCTACATTATAAGACATGCACACATCAGTTACTATTATTACATCATCCTTACTATATTCACGAGAATTGTTTATATAGGCTAATATTTTTTTATCTATATCTTCTCCCGTAGCCCCAGTTTCAGTCGAGTGACCAAAACCAATGCTATTATAAAACCTACAAAATAGTAGGTTAGACACCACCCCATCAAGATCTCCATGCGTAAAACATTTAATTTTTTTCATATACTCCCCTTCTCTATTATGAATCCATTTCAATATCTTCGTCCCCGTCTAAATTATAATACAATCTCAAAATTGTCTTTACTTCTAAAAGTTGCATCTTTGTAATATAACAGTTCTTTATCAAATCTACATGCCTTTCATAAGAATTCTTCTCATGTTCTCTGAAAGCTACTAAGGTGTTATTTACATTATCACTCACCCTATTCTGCATCTCATTAAACTGTCTTAAAATTACCTCAAACATATCCCCCTCTGCTGTCCTAAGAGTTTGATATCTTATTAACTCTTCGGTAAGTAAAACAAACCTATCATTCATCTTATCATAAGACTCTTGAGATTTTTCAAAAGCTTTTTGGAAATTTGATAGTTGCTCTATGTAGGGTGTAACACTCTCGGTAATTGCTTTCCCTGCTGATCCTGATGATATTTTTAGCATTATAATCATAGCGGCAACTAATACCACAGCAATAATAAGGAACACATAAATTAAATACGTATCAGATGGAGCTTGTATAACCATATCTTTCATCTGTTCACTAAATAATCCCTTAATCATCTCCTTGTTATTATCTGAAAGTACAGCTTTAATAAGCTCATTAGCAATACCATCCACAGGAGCTATATTAGGAGTAACAGTGGGGGATACCACAGCCAAAGCCAATTCAATCATAACATCATCCCACTCTCTTAGTTATTTGTAGTCCATTTACTAAAAGTCTACTTATCTTCTTATCTACTTTTTTAGTACACGTTACAAGTTCTAAAAAGAACAATATAAAAGATATTAAAGCTGTTAAGGCTAGTGGGTAAACATCATGGGTTTTAAGCATTATACCAAATGATATATCTCCTTCATGATAAATCCAAGGATGCAACACCAATAAGAACAAAGCGGAAATACAAACAATAATCTCTCCCAACATTCTCAAGTCAGTTGAATTCTTTTTGATTTTTTTCATATTATATCCTCCTAATCTTTGGTCATATTATCCCTTACAAACCTACCAGAGCAATACATATACAACCTATTTATGTCATTATCTAATTTGGATACTTGGCTAGTAGTTGTTTTTTCCAACTTCTCCATCCTATCCGATATATTCTTCAAAGATTCAATTATAACGGTCTTTTGTGTATCATTGGACTTCTCATTATGTTTATCATAGTTTTCAAGTTTTGTAGTGATTATTCCAAGGTCTTTGTCAATACTAGAAAAACTATTAAGTATTGCTATTAGGGTGTCGGTTTGTTTGTTAGATCTCCTAACAATAATCCATGTTCCTACAGCCATACAAATAAATACTACAATATAAGTAATAACAACTAAAATCAATTGACCATCCATGAACTATCACCTCCCCTTCTATAGTTAATATATAAGAAAAGGGCTTCTATATTAACTATAGAAGCCCTCTACTCAACAACCCTAACCACCAAATCCAAACTTCTTTTTATAAGCCTTTTCTATATTATCAGCCCAATCCTCGGCATAAGCATCAGGTAATGCAACGAGAGTAGTTAGATATTCTTTTAAGGCATCTTTTAAATCTCTGTATTTATTCTTATCATCATTTATTATCTTATCTAAGATACTAGCTGTTATTTTCACAGAATCAAATCTCTTATCCCCACTCTTATTCTTATCAAAGTAGTTGGATAGAGATGGCTCCAATACTTCCTTAAACACTTCTTTAAGCTTATTTAGAAAATAGTTATAATGTATGGGGGACATTTTGTTTCCTGAGGCTATAACAGTAGTTACACCATCACTCTCTATATCTAAAACAATATTCGGTCCCAAATCACGTACTAACCATTCCACTATCATAGTCATTTTTCTATTCTGGCTTAGATTTTCTATTATAGGGTTTATCTTCTTCATACTATCACCTCTCCTACATATATATAAAACCCTACCCAATATACAGGTAAGGTTTATACTCATAATGGCTACTCTTATATGAATGTATTCTTAATCATCTCTTTTATAATAGGCAATATCCTATCTACATCCTTTTCCTCTAGCCCCTCTAAATCATCTCTACCCTTCTTAACTATCACAGCATCCCCCACGATAGGGTCTATATATTCGGCATCCCTACCATAATTATAAACTAAAGTAGCTACCACATTATAAGGTAGATCATTTAGCTTTCCTTCCTCATTGCATACCATATACACATCATTTAATGGCTCTGGAACAGGCACAACCTCAATATATCCACCTACAGCAGCTTGTAAATGTTTTAGAATATCATTTCCTAATTCCATTATGTGTATTACTCCTTCAGCTTTAATTAAAATAACTTTACTCATATCAATTCTCCTTTACAAGTCTATTGGTTTACCTACACCCTCAAAGTTATAGTTCCCTTTCTTTACCTCTTCATGCTCAACCTGTCTTGCTCTGTCATAATCAGGATGTTTCTTTTCCTTCTCTATACACCCCATGCATAACATATCCTTGTTGAACATACTACCCTTAGATACAAATGTCTTTGTTCCACATCTATCACATTCCATAAATATCACCCCTTTATTTTCTATGTTTATCAGTGAATGTAGTTATCTTTTCTGCAATTATATCTAACAAATCTATTAAATCTTCTCTAAAAGTATCATCATCTTCCTCTTCAACTTCTTCATCTTCCACTCTCTCAATCCCCCCTCCTACCACAAATCTTCAGAATATAAATTAGGTGGCCATTGTAGTTCCTCTATCTGACCACACTCTAAAGCTATCTTGGCTCCTTCTATTCTATCAACAAACCTCCCATCATCAAGCATAAATCCCTGTATACCACCCCTTAAAGAACCTTTAGGGTTAGCCTCATTTAAAATATTATGGTGTCTTCTTCCAGTATATATTATCCCATCTTTCTCTATTGCTGAACTAACTATCATCAAGTCTCTCCAATCTAAGATATAATATAATTAGTATGTTCAAGCTCATTAGTTTCCAAAAACTCCAATGCAAAAGCTTTGGTAGTGAAGGCACAGGCATCTTCCTTTTTATTGGTTAGATGTACTCCATAACTCTCTTCAGCTGTTGAAAATGAAATATAACAATTAGAATCCTTAGTTTTAATATATAGCCACCTATTTTCAGAATACTTCTTATTCATATTTACATAATGGTCAAAAGCCATTCTAGTTACTTTTTCGGTATATTCCCTATCTAGGGATACTCCAATCTCATCTTGTACCATACCGAATATGCTTATTGCTTTCCCATTAACATCTATAAGTTTACCAACCCAACTATGTTCAAAATATCTACTTCCACATACTACATAAGAGTGTATCTTATCTACATCATTCCATCCATCAAGACCTTTGGTATTCATAATAATCACCTATACCCTTCCTAGCATAGAATTTGTACTTTATCATACTTTACATACATAACATCATACTTACCGAAAGCTTTATCTTCGAGAGGAAGTACGGCAATTCTATCACCAAACTCAATTATGAATTTGTCTTTATAGTCAGTAATCCCATCTATTTTGTTATTATGGAATCTAACAGGATCCATCACAGTAATAGTGGTATCGAAATCTTCAGTTAGTTTAAATTTTTGGGGAGTAACTTTGTCATTCTCATAGGCACCTAACATTACTTCAGTTCCTTTTCTAACTATAAATAGTTTCATGATAGAACACCCCTTTCCTTAATTAACTTACATATTCTCGGGCAAACTCTTATTAAATTCCAATATACCCTTATATCTTTCACTTATAGTATAATTCTCAATAAATTCTCTAACCACATTAAAATCTTTGGTAGGTCTCACTAATTCTGGTATCTCAGGTCTATACAACCCATCCTCTGGAAATATCTCGGTCATATAAGACATTTTAGATTCGGCACTATAATTGAACCATAATCCTAATCTAGTATTTAACCATGTTCCTTCCCAATTTTCTGCTCCATCTACAAACCCAGCACTTTTTAGAAATTTTTTATCACTCTTCTTTAACATCATAATCACCTAACCCTTTCTCAATTAACTTAATTAACTTACCCTACTCTTAGATTGTACCATAGAATAGGGTAATTGTCAATATGTTTGGTAAATATAGTGGGATAGTGCTACTACTTAAAATGTATTTTTATAACTCATTCATCACCCATCTATAAAACACTATACCATAAAATAACAAAAAACTATACCTTTTCAGATATAGTTTTTATTTCTTACTTCTTTTCACAGGCTACTCCTCTTCCTTGACCTCTTTTAGAGAACACACTTAGATAGTTCAATCCTTTAAGACATTGGGTTTTACAGTTCTCACAATCATAGCTAGTTACAAACCTCATATTTCCTGACTCTTTCCTATTGGTAGGGTTATTCTTAGATGCTCCAGCCATCACTTATCTCCTTTCTTCCTCCATAGACCTTTTAAATCAGTACTATTATCTATGTTAGAGGTTGTACTATCTTTAGGGGTACTGAATGATTTTGCATAAGGAGTTCCATTAAGGAACTTGTCTACATAAATCCCAATCTCATCAACCTCTACAGGTCCCATATATGAATGAGGTAGGCTTTTTGCCATACTCAGACACCTCTTTATAAGTTGTTCTCGGAATATTCTTTTCATTCTATCAAAATCCACTCTCTCTTTAAAGTAGGTTTGATAATCTCTATTTAAAGTAGTTATCGAGCTAGGTTTAATATCATTACCCAACATTAACTCAACACTAACTGCACTAATCATAAATTTCATACCATCACTGCTTACTATCTCTTTATCTTGGATATCCATCCAGTCAGACTTTACAGCATCTACTATATTTTGGTCAATTTCATACTTAGGTACAGCTACATCCCCCTTGAGGTTTAATCCTGGAACTCTTTTTAAGTATTGAAACTCAGGAGTATTATATATAGTAGTCTGGAAGTAACTCTCATATTGAGCACCTCTCCACTTATGTATCTTTTTAAGGGTATCCTTAATGCTGGATAATAACTCTGTTGGGGTGGCTTCATTTACAGTTTGTATTTGTTTCCTCATTGTTATGTCCCTCCAAACTCTTACTACTTAGATATATAAAAAATAACCCCAACTCTTATAAGTTAGGGTTATCTTTACGGTAATCTATTTTTAATCTTCTACTTTAACAGGCTTACCCTTCAACTTATCATAAAATTTATCTATAACCTTCCTAATGTCTTTGTTACCACCCATCATATTGTATACAGATATCATATTCAAGCATTGCTCACTAAATCCCACTATGAGATTTTTATTATCAGAGGAAGTATTAAATACAGCAAAATCGTTACCCAACAAGTTGGCTAACCACACTCTTTTAAATAGTCCCACACTTATCAATCTATTAATATGCTTATCAGGTGTATCTTTAGGTACACCATAGTCCTCATACCCACCACTAAAAGTTAGGGTATTATTGGATTTATCATACCCATAGCAATCTCCATCAGAAAGCATTAATAAGCTATCATACTTAGTTCCATTACTTGCGGCATCCCTCTCAATAATTTTAAGGGCTTTTTCAAGTTGAGTTCCTTCTTCAGAAACAGACCCCTCAATTGCTCTAGTTATATCCATCACAGAGGCGGTATTAGAAATACTCACCTTAACACAATAATTAGAAAAGGCATATAAATCAGCCATACCAGACTTATATGCTATAGCAGCTAATACCGAAGCTATCTCATGGGCAGTCATTACCGACTTACTAGATATTCTATGATCCATAGAACCAGACCTATCAACCAAAATACAGGTTAATCCTTCTAAAGGTTCAACGTTACTTACAGCTAAATCTAAAGCATCGGATAGAGCTTCTTTTAATGTTTTTGTTATTATATCAGTTTTAAGTTTATCCACCTCAACATAAGCCGAGTAAAATCTAAAAGGTAATAATCTAGATTGCTTAACCTCTTTAGGGTTCCTTAATTTAGAGCATACAGAACTTAGAGCTTCTTTATCCTCAAATACACCATTCTTATATAGTGATACAAGATTTTTTACTATATTCATAAGGTTATCCATAGACACAGCTTTACCTAAACCCTCATTATCTACGGGAACTTCTACTGCTCTTTTCTGACCCTTCTTAACTAGTTCAGTTTTAATTTGGGCTTTATCATCACCTATCTTAACTTTACCCTCTTTAATACTCTTAAAGAATTCTGCAAACTCAGTATTTCTAGGTTTAGGACGTAATAGGTTAATACAATCTGCTAGGGTTACATAGGAACCTTTACACAATCCCTTAGACAATTTAAACTTATCATACATTTGAAGCTTCTTTTTAAGGCACTTTCTCATCTGCATAGGAATAGCGGTACCTTTCTTTCCTGGCACATCTATACACATACTACTTCTTTTATCAAACATAGTTAGGTGGGAGGACATAACAGTAGTAATATCTTTGGCTCTAAGAATTATCTTATCAGCATAGTCCCACAGTTTGTTTCTTCCACCCTCATCAGCGAAGTTTGTTCCTAAGAATTTATCATCATTGAAGGCTACGGTAAGTATATTTAAAGGATAGTCTATCATATTGCATAAACGTCCTATTTCAGCTATTTTAAGTACATACTCCTTATCAGAATTATCTACTCCCCTTACCCTCTCATACAGTTTATTGAATTCATCTTCAGTAGTTCTATTCTCATAATGTGTTTCCTCACCAAAGAATGAACCTAGAACTTGAGAAAATAAGGTTTCTAGGTCGGTCAATTTGTGTACTGTCGTACCTTCATGATTCACAGTTGGCTTAAATCCTTTTGATGATTGTGTTACTTTGTTCTTATTAAAGTTTCCCATTCCTAAATTACCTCCATACTTTTATTTTTTCTTTCTATTACTCTCTTGTTATAATAATCCCAATCAAATTTCCCCTCTTCATCACATCGTCCTATACCATAGTATTCAGATGCTTTATGCTTAACTTTCCAGAAATCGTTCCCACCCAATCTGGCAGTGGTATATCCATAACATCCACAATCCACAGCATGATCACAGGAGGGAGCTATATTACAACCACCACAGCATCTATTGTCTCTATAGATAGGGCATTGAGGTTTATTAGGAGGGATTCTATATTCCTCTCTCTTATAGCGGTTTCTAACATGTACATGCACACATTGATATATAGGGTATCTGGATAGTGAATTTTTTTTATCATACTCATATACTACCCATCTTAGTAGATTTACAATTTTCTTAATCATCTCTTCTCAACTACCTCAGTTCTAATATTATATATGCAAATAATGTACTATTCCTAGTTACAATATTATTACATTCCCTTAGACTTCCTCTAGGCTCATCTTAAATGATTTAGCCTTATCATCTTCCCATCCCTCTATAATCTCTATTCTAACCCTACTGCATACATTAAGGTTAGGACATTCCTCATCACACATTTGACTACAACACTCTATTTTACCATTTTCATTAAACTTTATTCTCACATTCATTTTAGTATCTCTCCTTAATTAGATATAATCACTTCATCTATACCTTTCCTCAATGCTCCATTAGAGTTAATACTTCTCTTTGCAGATACTATATGTACATTATACTTCTCATACAACTCAAAAATCAAGGGAGTAGCTGAATTACTCATCACAACCTTACACCCCTTATAGTTTAACATATCGAAAATTCTCTTTAATCTCAACTGATCCTGTATTGTAAATCCACTCTCTGTATAATCTGTAAAGGATGCTGTTGAGGATAAAGGATGATAGGGTGGATCAAAGTATATAAAGTCTCCCTTTCCTGCATCCCTAACACAACTCTCAAAATCTTCACACTTTATATCTATTAGGTTATTCAAGTATTCACTAACTGATCTTAGATTTACCTCATCTAATATTCTAGGATTATGATAGTCTCCAAAAGGAGCATTAAAATATCCTTTTTTATTTACCCTATAGAGACCATTAAAACAGGTTTTATTCATAAACATTATTCGAGAGGCTTTTTCTACATTGGATAATGTCTTATATTCCTCTTTCCTATCTATAGAACGAATCGAGTAAAAGTATTCCTTATTGTTTTCATGTTTGGCTAGACTAACAATCAACTCATCAACATTATCCCTAATAGTACAATAGCAATTGATAAGTTCCCAATTCATATCGCTTATTATAGCATAACTAGGTTGAATATGAAATAATAAGGCACCTGCACCCACAAAAGGTTCAAAGTACCTATTGAAATTTTCAGGTACATACTTTATCAATTCAGGTATAAGTTGCCTTTTACCTCCAACCCATTTAAGAAAAGGTCTCATTATGTCTCCTCAGTTTCCTCCAACTTAATCAATTCCACACAAGCTTCTCTCAACATATCTAAAGACATATTATCAGGATAATCTCCCTTAAATACTACTCTCTTTATACCAGCATTTATCATGGACTTAGCACACATAATACATGGCTGTGTTGTGGTATACACGGTAGCCCCACTAACACTAACACCATAATAAGCAGCTTGTAGGATAGCATTTTGTTCCGCATGAACGGCTCTACATAGCTCATGCTTTTCTCCAGAAGGAACATTTAATTTTTGTCTCATACATCCCAACTCATCACAATGTCGACACCATTTAGGGGCTCCATTATATCCAGTGGATACTATTCTCTTATCTTGTACTACCAATGCACCTACTTGTCTTCTAAGGCAAGTGGATCGTGTTTTTATTAATTCGGCTAACTTCATAAAATACTCATCCCATGTTGGTCTTATCATATAGTCTACTTCCCTTCCTCATCTATAGTCTACTTTCCCTCAAATATACATAAACACTCTAACGGAGAATATAGGATTCGAACCTATGGGACTTTTGCATCCAAGAGTTTAGCAAACTCTCACCTTAAGCCACTCGGACAATTCTCCACACCTAACTTTCAACGGAGGACTAGAGACTCGAACTCTAAAGGCTTTTCACACCCGACTGCTTTCAAGGCAGTTCACTTACCAGTTAGTGTAATCCTCCATATACTCCCCTTTAAGGGAGGTAAGACTATTAGGGTCAATAGTCTTACCTATTTCAATTATTACTATGCAAACAATCCTGCTACGGCAGTAGTTGCAATATCCCAAGCTTTCTTTTCATTAGAAAGAACTTCATCTACACCACCAATAAAGTTAGTTTTTGCAACAATTGTACTTATTGCAGTAGCTCCAGAACCACTCTTTGTTGCTGTGAAACTCTTACCAACAATACCATTGATAGCTCCTATTACTAATAAAGCTGTATTCTTAGCTGCATCAGCTACACCAGCATCAGAAGTAGTTCCAAGAGTAACAGTAATATCTTTTCCAACTAAGCTAGCTGCCAAAGCTGCATTAGCACCAGCTGCAATTGCAACCTTAACAGTAAAGTTATTACCTTCTGCCCAAGCTACATCGCTAGTAACAGTTACAACACCATTAGCACCAGCACCAAAACTTACATGAGCTTCTACAGGAACAGTATGGGATGGTGACGTTGTTCTAGCTACTCTAAGAAGAGCAAAGGCACTTGATTTATCTCCCCTATTAGCACTTCTTACCAAGTCGTCCACATAATTTAGAGTTAGTTTAGGAATGGAAAATCTTACTCCATTCAAGGATGAAAATTCTTTAAGTGAGAACATAATATATACCTCCTTTAGTTATTATTAATGGGTTACATAGAGTATATATAACTTCCTACCATCTTACTATATTCCTTCTTATAATAGGACTTAATATCCATGCTAGTAGTCTTATAATAGGGTTAGGTACTTTCTCAAATCTTTTATTTTGTTTTCCAAAGTTACCCTCCTCAAAAAACATTCTTCTAGGTCGTATCCATATCTTCCTAGTACCATAAAGAGCTTTATATACCACATACTCATTCCCTGTTTCAGAATGTACTGCTATTCCTAACACTTTATAATATTTTCCCTTATAGTGCTTGTATTTTCCTTTTATCATATATAGGTCTCTACAATAACTTCATCATCTTGTTGATCTCTATCAAAAAATATCATTCCAAAAGGAATAAGTTCTCTCAACTCTTCTACACTATCCTTTACTATGATATACTTAGTAGGTTCACGCATATCATACAACCTAGCAACAAAGTGGTTAGGGTAGTCCTTTGGTTTGTGGTAAACTGTTATAGTTGGCACTTTACAGTATTTCATTATCTCTCTTTCAAATGAGGCTATTATAGTATCACTCATATTTTTCCTCTTTTCCATTTAAGTACCTTACAATTTGCTTTTATTTTAGGGTACAATATTTAATTGAAGGACATACATATCTAGCTCTTAGAATAGTTCCAGTTGAAGCTGGAGCAACTCCAGTACTAATATTAGTTCCTAAACCAAAGTAAAATACTCCATCATACTCCTCAAATGATCTTGCAAAAGTATCTCTGGTAAATCTCAATGTTTCAGTCCATGTTATAAGGTCAGTAGATTCATATACTATGTTAGTGTAGTTTGCATCAGGTTTTATATGAGATAGCACATAAGCTTTATTTCCTCTTACCAAAATATCCATAGGTTTTGCATTAACATCTGGAAGAGCAATATACTTACAATTAGCTATATCACTTGTCATATAAAGGTTTCCTGGTAGGGATTGTTGGTCATTATCAGGTATAGCTCCTATATAAAGTAACTTATCACCAAATTTTGTAGTTCTTATAATCTTTCGTCCTGTACCAGGAGCCCTTAATACATCAGGTATTAATACACCACTCTTAAAAGCAGTTATAAAAGTTTTCCCATCAAATTTTTTAATTGTATTAGGCTCACTAACATAGAAATTAGATACTGCTCCCACAGCATACACTGTACCCTTAAACTCAAACATGGATGACCACCTTTGATTAAGATAGTACTCGTATTTAGATCCATCGGGATATACATACGCTTGCTTTATTGGTGTCCATGCAGGTGTCCAAGTTAAACCAAAGTCATTAGATACTACTATAGAGGGCACTGGAAAATCTGTTCCTAATCCTGCAAATAGTTGTCCATTGCAGTACTCCATATCAAAAACATGAATTCCTCTAGGGATAGTTCTAAACTTTCTCCATACACTACCAGTAACATTATCCAATGTATAAAAGTTTCCTAAATCCCAAGATTCTCTGGAATCATGTCCAGGAATAACTAACTTACCATTTAAAACCTTGAATATGTCTATCTGTTCTTCATCTACAGTAAACTCAGTAGTAAAAGTATCATTAGCTGGGTTGAAGCTTGTAATTGGGATAGGTCCAGCATTTTGGTCAATCCCACAATTTGCACTATTACCCTGACCAATATATATCTTTCCATTAAATAGTTGCATATCCCATACATTTCTTGAATAGGTACCCTTTTTAAAAGGGGATTCAAACACTTGAAGTTTTGTTGTTATATCATTCATAATAAATCACTCCTTCGCATTATTATCATGTTTCCAGGACTAGATACATCTCAAATACCTCATCACTTCTACTCTCTAAGCTAAATATACCTAACTTATTCTTAATGGTTTTCTTACCTTTCTTATCAATACTAATCACACCCTCATCACACCCCTCCCATAAAGCTCCCTGTGTAAGGTGGAAAGAATATCCTCTAGGTAGGGTAGTTATATCAAACTTCTTTATACCCTCATCTTTGCTTTTACATACCCCAGTCATGGAAACTTTAATTGTATCTAGGGTACAGGTATAACCCTCACCTAAGCTATACCAACATCTGTTGTTATTACATTGTACTTTCATATCATATCTCCTTTTCTAATTTAGTTTCAAAACAATTTAGTTTATTTTTGAATGGGAATCCTTTTAGATTACCCTTATTCGTAGCATTACACACATTATAAAAAGGTTGTCCACTCTCATAGTCTGGTAGATCAAAATCATACCATCTACAATCTGAACAACCCACACAATCCTCTTCTAATGCTTCTTCTATATATTCCTTTTCTTTAATATCTCTTAATGCTCCTCGTAACTCACCTTTAGTATAACCACAATAACACAACTTACCCACCCAACACGCTCCTTGCAAATACTAAAGTTTATATGGATAGTAGGATTTGAACCCACATCATGTGGCGAAGCCACTATCATAACCATTAGACCATACCCATAGTACCATCTTAAGACACATATTCATTCATTTAGAGGAGTTTTATCCTCCCTGAGAATTAAGATATTCTAGGAAGGAGTTTTATCCTCCCAGAGAATTAAAACCTTCTTCCACTCCCAGATGAACTATATCCACCCTGATTACTTTGGCTTCCTTGGTTTCTTTGCTTTCTAGCCCTTCTGCAATCAGGACACCTTACAGGCTCATTTTCAAATCCCTTTTCTTGAAAAAATTCTTGTTCTCCTACAGTGAAAAGGAATTCTTCTCCACAATCTTTGCATTTAAGTGTTTTGTCTTGTCCCATGATATAATACCCTCTTTTTCATTTATTTTTTATCTTAAAGGTAGACCCCTTAATTCTATGTCATATTTCTATATATAAAAGGGTTACCACAAATACCAAATATCTACTCAGTGTTATTTACTTAACTCATTAAAGAATTCATTAAGTTCTTCTTCAGTTAACTGTTCATCTTGTCTTTGTACTAATCCAAAGAACTTCCAGCCACTACTCTCAAAGAGTTCTGTTAATAGGTTATTAAAATCATCTACACTAATAGGGTTTTTCTTTACATCTATAAATCCCATTATCTTCATATCATTAGGCAAACTATCCTCATCCTCTTCTTGCAAATCTTCAGAGTTTTGTATAACCTCAAACTCTTCTAAATCTTCCTCATCTTCTTTGCCCTCACCAAACTCTGATTGTGATTCCACTTCCAGCATAAATTTCTCACCGTATGAATCATTTCCAATCTCATTATACTTACTAAAAATCTTATCAAATACTGCTACCCATTCAGAGCCATGGTCTTCTTCGGTTATGGTCTCATCATTTCTAATAACTACATGAGCTAACTCATGTACCAAAGTTTCTAATACATAATAGTAGGGTATAGTAACATTAATCTCTATAACAGGAATACATCCATCAGTAAATGTGGTACACCCTATATTATCTAACATAGGTGTTAATAGAACCTCTACACTTGTTTCAGGATACAATTCATTAAAAGCCTTTATTACTAATTCAAAAGGATCATTCTTTAATACAACCATCTTTAGTTTCCTCCTTAGATATTTTGGTCGCTGGCGGAGGGATCATGAGTCCCTCCAGATGTACATCATTCCGCCAGCAAGGGGCTTTTAGGGACTCGAACCCTAGACAATTTCCGTATGAGAGAAGCACTCTAGCCAACTGAGTTAAAAGCCCTTTGTCTTACTATAATAATGAGGTTTTATTCTCAATTATCACATTTCTAAAATACACCTTACCACTCTTACCTAATGCTTTTGGTACTACAACTAATCTTACTCTTGCTATCACAGCACCAACAGGGGCTGTGGTATCTAATGTTATCCAATCCCAACTAAGAGAACTACTTCCCTTACCATTAACATTACTTATATATACATTATTTGAATCAAACCAATTAATTTGCACAAATGCTACCACATCACCCAATACTTTAATGAAAGCAGCTAAGCCAATCTTATCTAGTTGGTTTACCTTATAATCTCTATTAATATTGGCTCCAAACTCATGTAGACCTTGGATAGAAATAGTTTGGCACATATCTGTACTATCTATACATGCTTTTGCAGAACTATCCTTCATCTCAAGTGTCCAACCGTCTATAACACCATCTTTATCTGTATCTCTAACTAGTCTACCACTAGAATCTGCTAGATTAGGGTAACCAAAATCTACTCCATTAAGTTTAATTCTATTTGTTACAGGCAATTCATTAAATACTAGGTCTATTGGTTTAGTTTCTTTAGCTAGGTCAATAGCGTTAATATTTCCTGTAACTTCACAATTTTTAGGGTTATTTACATACATTAAGGCACACTTTATATCTCCTGCCATATTCTGTCTATTCAATATCTGTATTCCA
>Ga0114951_10002653_pt1 | contig 19901 bp, 18 predicted proteins | sample AM7aDNAmetaG_FD_88677 | JGI IMG/M metagenome (GOLD analysis project Ga0114951, IMG submission 88677) | Freshwater microbial communities from Finland to study Microbial Dark Matter (Phase II) - AM7a DNA metaG | ecosystem: Environmental > Aquatic > Freshwater > Lake | place: Finland: Lake Alinen...
AGCATTGCCGCTGATCTTGTGGCGTCCGCGAACGTCACGGGCTTGGAAGATCGGGCTGACAATCGGCATTCTTCTGTTCAGCTTGCTCTTGTACCTAGCAATGCAAAAGTCCTTAGAAACCCTTGAGAGATTGAGCGGGTTCGATTTCCCGGGCCAGTGCATGTGTTAGTCTGAGGTTGGGGTTGATGTTACATTTGGGTTTGGGTTTTGTCCATCCCCGACGCAGGGAGGGCGTAGCCCGACCGAAGACGGGGATGGACTTTGCTGCAATGCGAACTGCCTTGGACTCTGATAGCCCAACCGACTGTGTGGTCGCCGTTGATTGTACTCACGGCGATAGTCTTCAACTACTAACCGTGCTTCCGTCAGCGTCCACAATTGTTCCCGGTTTAAGCATTCATCACGCAAACGGCCATGAAAGCTCTCCACAAAGCCGTTTTGCCACGGGCCGCCTGGATCAATGTAGAGCGTCTTGATCTGATTGTCTCGCAGCCAGCGTTGGACGGCGTGGGCAATGAACTCTGGCCCGTTGGATATTTCCCAACGGCACAGATCCGGTTCAGGCCCACACCTAGGCCCACAAATTTTAGGCTTTAGTTGTCATTACTTGGCATGAGTTGTCATGACACAAAGGGGCTGAGGTGCGGGCGACTGAGGGTGAAGTGCTTGTCGGACAGTGAGTTTGGCATGACTTGGCATGACTTGGCACGACTTGTCAAATCATGGAACTGGCGGACTTGGTGATTTCCAATTGGAACCAAATCGTTGCGTTTCTCAAGCAAATTCAGGGTTTACAGCGGGCAGGAACCTGACGGGACTGAGTTCGAACCGTCTACAGGAGAAATTACCTGAGGATATACCCGGGATACAGAATTGTGGGTACACCTAAAGGCGCTATGCATTACCACTGCGCTGCAGATGTAGATGTGATACTTGACGCGCTGGAAAAAGTGCCTTCTTTGGAAAATGTAACCATTTGCCCGGCATTCAGCAGAAAAGTACGACGAGTGCTTTTCTCAGTGATTTCCAGTTCGCCAGAGAAAAGCTTTACCGAACCTGAGTCGTCCGGGGTGACCATCACTTCAAAATCGGTTCCGCGAATCCCGGCATACCCCGCAGGCAATGTCACTTTCATTTGCGCAATGTTTTTCCGTGCCACCTTGCCTGTCACCCAACGGAATAGTCCTTTTGTAATTCTCGCTGTGACCTTGTGCACATTGGTGTCAGGATCATAAACAAATTCGTCGATGACCATGTCGCTGTTCGGTCCAATGGTAAAAACTGTCTCATCCAGCAACAACACTTGGATGTGTCCATCCGTACCGGTGACAACTCGCGTGCCGGTGCTTACCGGGGCTTTGGCTGCTGTTTCCCCGGGCACTTTACGCCCGTCCGGTGTGATAAAGGTAACCTCACCGCGGATCGCTGCGCTAGCGCCCACCCGGGTGAGTGACAGCACAAGATCGTCAAACATCAGGGCATCGCGTGTATATTCCTGCCCGTATTTGTCCAAGCGCGCTTTTTCGGCCAGACATTCCTTAGTGAGCGGGTCATCTGCAGGCAAATCTCGATTGCCACATTTGGAGTTGTAGTCGTTCGCCCATTTGCGCAAGGCGGTGAGGCGTTTCACCAGATCGTCCCGCTTCGGGTTTAACTCTCTCCTGACGCTTTCAGAGAGATAATTCGGCACCTCTAACAAGGGCGGTACTTTCGCGTGGGTGGTTGAGACCAGTGAGGTCGACACCAATGCAACAAAAGCAAAAAATAAAAGTGGGGTTCTCATTGGTGTGCCTCAGCGTGTTGGGAGTGGAACCTCGATTTTATCAATGCTGGTTCTGGAAGATGGCTGCGTGCTGTCGTCACCGACATCCACCGGTTCGAGGTGAACCATTTTCGTGATCTGTTTCTCGTCGTAGGCGCGCATGACCTTCAGACTCTCGAGGGCGTTAGCTTGGTTGTAGCCTTTGGTCAGAAGAGCGGAGCTTTCCGCATAGGAAGGATCAGCCTTGGTGCTGGCTAGGTTCTTTTGAGCAGCTTCGATTTGATGGTCGAGCGCCTCCCGTTCCGCCACAAGCCTCTTGAACTGGTCAAGCTTCTTAGTGTTTTGGGTGATCTCATCCGGGATCTTCACAGGCTGGTTTTGTGGTAACCCGGATTCGCCGGTGAGCACCACGGTATTAAATTGCCCCGCGTCTTTGCCGGCCGTGCTGAATCTTCGATCTGTCTCTGCTTTGGCTTGCTCCATAGAGGTTTTTAGAAAAGGATTCGACGCATCACCTTGTAAAATACTCGCCGCTTTGTCGAGGGCGGTGATTCCATGAGCGTTAGCACTGAACAGATCCCTGCCTGCCCCCTTTTTATCGAATACTGTTTTACCAGTCGAATCGGCCACGGCGTCCTTCAACTCCAGACTCGAATCATTCAGTCCATTTGGCCCCAAAACATTCTCCTTTGAATCAGCCTGTGGCTTTGATGCTGAGGCGTTTCCGGGAAACATGAACTGACTGATCAATTCCCTCTGATGGCTAAGGTCGGTACTCTGGGCGTTCGGTGGTTGCGAGATGGCCGATGGAGAGGAATTCCCAGGAAACATGAACTGACTGATTAACTCCCTCTGATGGCTAAGGTCGGTACTCTGGGCGTTCGGTGGTTGCGGGGTGGCCGGTGGAGAGGAATTCCCTGGAAACATGAACTGGCTAATCAACTCCCTCTGATGGCTAAGGTCGGTAGTACTCTGAGTATTCGATGGCTGCGACGGCCCGGCGGATGCCCCAGAACTTGCAGCCACGGCCGATATGGGAGTCTGTGGCGAAACAGGGGGAGCGGGGAGGCGTCCAGAGGAGGCATCACTAACCGGTGGTGTTGCCATTGGTCCAAGCGGCGTGTCAAAGCCCGTTCGCGCTTTGAGAGACGCATCATCCAACACTGGTGCGGCCGCCGCTGTCTGCATAGCGTTGGCGTTTTGTTGTAACGCTGCTGGTGCCGATCCGATTGCTGTCTGTGACTGTGACGGCCCAGCTGTCCCATTCGAATGGATTGGTTCTGTTGCAGCATTTTGCGCCTGTCCGGACTGTTTGTTGTCATCACCCATCATCAACGGCAGTTTTGACGCGCCCGGTTGCGCTATGCCGGAACCTGAGCCGGGACCATTAACGTATGTACCTGGCAAACCAGGAATTCCATAAGGTGTGGTGCTCCCATTGCCGGTTTTGTCGTTGAGGGCGAGCCCTGGCAAACCTCGAACCCCAACATGTCCACTGTCACCGCTATCATCACCCATCATCAACGGTAGTTTTGACGTACCCGGTTGTGTTTCGCCAGAGCCGGGATCGTTAGCGTATAGACCCGGCAGGCCTCGAACCCCTGTACGTCCACTGCCACCGTTGTCATCTCCCATCATCAACGGCAATTTTGATGTTCCAGGTTGCGTTCCGCCAGAACCAGAGCCAGAACTATTAAGATATAAACCCGGCAAACCTCGAACTCCAACGTGTCCACCGTCGCTATCTCCCATCCTCAAATCTTTCAGAGAAAGTCCCCCTTGACCACTATTGAATCCCTCCGAGAGTTTGAGCTTGGAGGAGAGACGATTATAGGTTTCCTGTTTCTGGCGCTCTGCCTCCGCCTTCTGGCGTGCCAGGGCTGCTTGCTCCTCTTTTGCCAGCTCCCCTCTGGCAAATGCCAAGTTCTGTCGGATTACCTGGTCTTGCGGACATTTTGCCAAAGCTGCTGCAAAGTCGTTGATAGCAAATTGCCATTGCCCATTGTTGCAATATTGGATACCCCGATTATTGAGAGCCTGGGCTTGGTTCCTGACTGCTTGGGGATCACCGAACAATCCCTTACCGATAGTCTGACCAATGCCTTGTCCGAGGTTATAAAAACCGTTGTACATTCCGGAATTACCGCCAGAAGAGTAGCCTGAACCGCCGCCGCCACCACCACCCATATGGGGACATGTTTGCCCCGCCGGGATGAGGCGATTGCATTTGGTGCACCATGTTCCCGCCAGCTGGCCTTGCACTGCCTCCGCTCTGTTTGAGCAAAATAATAAGACGACACAAACCCCTAGTGAAGCAACCACAAGTCTCGTGATGTGACTGTTTTTCATTTGTCTGCTCCTTTCACTTGCCTTTTCCCGTGAAGCTCTATTTTCTCTCCCTCACATTCATTTAATTTTCCCCTCCCAGAGGTACAACTTTTCACGCGCAGCTTTGGCGTCCTTGTCATCAGGACAGAGTTCCAGATAACGTTTCATGTGGTACGCAGCCATTCCATACCATTGTAGTTCCCCTTCAAGCAGTGCCGCATTAAACTGTCCCTGCGGCCATAAAGGCTCGACAGCGAGACCATGTTCATAGTACTCGGCAGCCTCGTGAAACTGTTTGTTGTTGAAGGCATCCTCGGCCTGCACCCGGAAGCGCAGTACTTCCTCAGGAAGAGCCGGCTTGACTGGCAATGTCCGCCATGTTTTGGCCTTTTCCCGAAAATCACTGAAGGCAACTGCATCGTCGACAAAAAACCGTCGTGAAAAATAGTACTTGAGTGCGATAAAGGCGTCTACTAAACGCTTCGCGTCATTAGGGGAGTCCAAACAGACTGCTACACTGGGGTTTGCCGCATCACTCAAGAGTGTGCGGCCATTAGCTTGGGACACTGTAAATTGCTTGATCTGTCCAAATGGATATGCCCATGCACTAGCAATGATCTTACCGTACAAATAGATATCTCCAGTCACTGTCATATGATCGCTATATATTATCCCACCAGTAATGATTCCGTATTCAGTATTTGCTGCTTTACTAAGTGAATGAAAAACACGAATAGCTTCTGAAAAGCTCATTTGTGGTCTTTCTGCGTTGTCTATTTTGTAATTTGCGATGGTGGTCGCACAGCCAGTGAGCAGCAGGCCAAACAAAAGGCATGGATATACCCACCATGAACAACAACACCGGTCGTCTTTCTGGCTAATAACTGTCGCCACCCCAGCCGCAGTTACTGGTCTGTTATTTCTCATTTGATCTTCCCTTCCCAAATGTACATCTGGTCGCGGCACTTCTTGGCATCCTCTGCATCGGGGCAGAGTTCCAAGTAGCGTTTCATGTGGAGTACGGCCCACGCGTTCATTTCCAATTCGCCATACAGCAGCGCCGCATTCAGTTGCCCATCCGGCCAGAGGGGCTCTATCGCCAAGCCCTGCTCGTAGCACTCCGCCGCCTTCTCGAACTCCTTTTTCTGGAAGGCATCCTCAGCCTGCACCCGAAATTGTCGCACATCTTCCGAGAGTGGGGGTTTCTGCGTTAAGGCACGCCATGCTCTTGCCTTTTCCTGAAATGTCTGGAATGAAACTGCGTCATAGAGCTGTTTACCTCGCATCAGTGCTTCATTACGCGTCGCAATGCTGACGTTCATTTCAACGCGCACATTCGGACTGTTACGATCGTCGCGTGGCGTAGTGGCAATCTTGTCAACTACGTCCATGCCGGCGATAACGTAGCCAAAAACTGGGTGATCGCGGCTGGGCCACTTATTATTATTATCAATGACGTTAATGAAGAACTGGCAGCCGTAGGAACGTTTCTTACCACTGATCCCTGCCATGGCTACCGTGCCACGTTCGTGCTTGTGCTTGATCTCGTCCTCGATCGTGTACACAGGACCGTCTGTTGTGTGCCGACCCCGGTCGTCGTCCTTGCTGTTCGGATCGCCTCCCTGAATTATATATTCAGGAATCACTCGATGAAACGTCGTACCATTGTAGAAGCTCTCACCAGCCAGCTTGAGAAAAATAGCCGTCGTCTTCGGTGCGTCCTTGTAATAAAACTCGACCACAATTTTACCAAACTTCGTCTCGATCACCGCCACCTTGTCCGTGTCTGCCGACATAACACAGTTTCCATTGAGCAGCAGCCCACCCAAAACCAGCAAAAGGCAGATATGCAGCTGTTTATGAATTGGCGCCGCCTTTGTGGAGCAGCGGCAATGCTGTGCTTCTTTCTCTCGAATTGTTAAATTCAGCAAATCGAACATAGTATTTGTTCTTTCTGTTTCCCGCTTACGCTGCGCTCCTTTCATTCATCCGTTCCCGTGAAGTTCTACTTCTCTTCCTTAGTCTTTTCCTCCCAAACGTACATCTTCTCTCTCGCAGCCCTGGCTTCCTTGTCGTCGGGACAAAGCTCCAAGTACCGCTTTATATGCCGAGTCGCTTTCCCGTAGTGTTCCAACTCGGCAGACAACAGCGCCGCATTGAACTGCCCTGCCGGCCACATCGGTTCAATGGCTAGACCCTTCTCATAGTAACCAACGGCCTTCTCGAAGTTCTTGTTTTGAAATGCATCCTCAGCCAGCACCCGAAATCGTTGCACTTCTTCGGGAAGCGGGGGCTTGGCAGACAACGCTCGCCACGCTTTAGCCTTCTCTTGGAAGTCTTCAAAAGGCCTAGCATAAAAGTAATATCGAAGAGCGGCTATAACATCCATAAAACGGTCACGGTCAGCTTGCTTGGTCCACTGAAAGATAAGACACAGACGATTTTGGCGAGAGCGCGATTCAAATTGCACTCCGAATATCCCTCCCCCAGTGCGCCAGTGAAAGTTGCCAAGGTCTTCAAAACGAACGGAGTACCCCTTACTCATAAGGGACCATGAAAAACCTTCATCGGAGACCTGTATTGCCTCTAACGGATGATTCTCTGCATAGCGAACGTTCTGAAGTAGTGCGAGCAGTTCCTTTTTTGCATCGGAAAACGACAACTGCGGACGGGTCTCCAACTGCTTAAGCTCAACCCGCTTGAACTCGACCTTCGAGGCACCCTGAGCCACTGCTTTAAACGTTACAACTCCAGGAGAAAACATAACAACTACCACTAAGAAGCAGCCTCGTAGTGTGCGGTCACTCCAGCGGCACAAGTGACTTGTGTATGGTCTTTTCACAGAATTCGTCCTCTCCATTTCGCGTTCATGCCGGGCTCATCTCAGATTTAAACCACCCACATTCGAGGGTTCCGCTGGTGATCCCGTTGGAGAACCGGAAGGCACACCCGACTTAGTCTTCTCTCTCCAAATGGCCATTTGTTGGCGCCCCGCTACGGCGTTGGGCGCATCAGGGCGAAGTTCTAGGTATCGACGCATGTGCGACACAGCCTTATCGTACTTCTGCAGGTAATCGCCAGCCAACGAAGCTGCATTGAAGTGTCCCTGTGCCCATATTGGTTCAACCGTCAGACCTTTCTCATAGTAAGCGACAGCCGCTTGGTAGTCCTGATGTTGATAGGCCTCCTCTGCCAAGCTGCGATATCGTTGTACCCCCTCCGGAAGCGGTGGCTTGGCCGACAACTCTCGCCACGCTTTGGCCTTTTCCTGGAACGCAGCAAAAGCAATAATTTCCTCTTCTTGCGCAGTTCTTTCCGACGCCAGGGTCGGCAATGGACTCAGATGTTCATCCATCTGCAAGATCTGCTTCTTCTTGCCCGACATGGGGGAGTTGTTACGCCGTTCCACGACCACCGGCTGTTCGGCTTCATACTTGAACACATTGTCTCCGCTTAACTCGCATTGGCTGACGCAGTCGCGCCCTTCCTTTTCGTTCACATGTTTGATACCAAATTGAGTCAATCCAGGATCGACCCTGAAAAAGTAGATTTTCCCAGCTTCGGCATCGAATTTCTGTGGCACCCCCGGCCCTCCCCCCATTTCTGAACGAGATCGAATGGCATGGGGACCCGGATCAACATCACCAAACAGGTAAGTATTAAGGCCAAGCCTACCAAAGTCCCTCTGGTCTAGGCTCACGTCACATACAGATGCCGAACCAAAGTAGTTGTACGGACGGTAGACATACACGACTGCCTTTCCTGGATCGGGCGAAAAACTCCTTCCCTTTTCTTGCAGCTCAGTTGATGCTTTTGGCACTGAAGCACAGCCGGTGAAATTGGCTACGACAACGATTGCAAGTGGATAGATCCAGATTTTGCCAGCTTTCATTGAAGCCTTATCATTTTGATCTTCGCGTTTGTGCTCTCGTTAAAGCTTCGAGCTCGGCTGCCCGTTGTTCATCTGTTTGGTTCACTTCGTGGGATTTTTCCTCCCAAATGTACATCTTATCTCGTGCCGCCTGAGCATCTGGGACATACGGGCAAAGCGCTAGATACCGTTTCATATGCAACACGGCCTTTGCATATTTGCCGATTTCCCCAAAGATCACTGCGGAATTGAACTGCCCCTCGGGCCACAGTGGTTGAAGGCTCAAACCTCGTTCGTAGTAATTGCCTGCCTTCTCGAATTCCTTGTTTTGAATGGCATCTTTCGCTAGAACCTCGAAGCGGCGGACTTCTTCCGGAAGGGCGGGCTTCTGCGGTAACGCTCGCCACGCTTCCGCTTTTTCTTGGAACTCTGCAAAATTATCAACCGTTTCACGCTGACGTGCACTATCACGTGCACTATCACGGCTCTGTACCGTACGAAGGACACCAAGACGAGAAGTAGATTCCATAGTCTCACATCCACTCGCTAACATTAGGACAAACAAGATGCTGAGATAGGGTACTCCCCAAGTGCGATAATGAGGACAGCTTTTCTTCCGAATTATCGAACTCGACGAATCAGACATGGCATTTTTCCTTTCTGCTTTTTGTTTATACCGGGCTCATTTCAGATGTAATCCGCCCACGCTTGCTGGTTCCTCTGGCGGTCGCGTTGGAGGAGCAACGTTTGACTCTGCCAGCTTACCGAGCGTTGCGGTCATGGTTTCAGTCTTGCCAGCGCGCAACAACTCGATCGCGACCTTCGCGCCGGGTGCCGTTGTGGCAACTGCATTACGCAAATCGTGCGTGTTAGTCACATCATGACCGTTATAGCGTAAAATCTGGTCACCAACCTTGATACCGGCGTGATCAGCTGCTGAATTTTCGGTAACCTGTGTCACAAGTGCGCCTTTCGCCTCCAATAAGCCAAAGTGCCCTGCGAGTTCTTGGGTGACATCTGCAATTACCACGCCAAGCAAGCCACGCCCTGATCCACCGGTGTTCGTTGGTATCGTCGGTTGATTGATTGAGGAATTCAGGGCCGCGCCCGAACCGGGGCTAATTTTATTCTTCCAAAGGTCCATTTGTTGACGTCCCGCTGCGGCGTTGGGCGCATCAGGGCGAAGTTCTAGGTATCGACGCATGTGTGACACGGCTTTATCGTAGTTCTGTAAATAATCGCCAAACAAAGATGCTGCATTAAAGTGTCCCTGTGCCCACATGAGATCAACCGCTAACCCTTTCTCGTAGTAGCTTACGGACGCTTGGTAGTCCTGATGTTGGTAAGCTTCCTCAGCCAATGTTCGGTATTGTTGCACCTGTTCTGAGAGCGTGGGCTTGACCGGCAGTTCTCGCCACGCTTTGGCTTTCTGGCAAAAGGCAACGAAAGTAACTTGTTCTTCGATTTTGGCTGAAATGGCCCGATCCTCTACAGCGCGGCTTTTGTCGCCAAGCTGGTCTCTTGCGAAGGCGCGGTTGTTGTAAATCATAAAATTATCTGGATCGAGGTGGATGGCTTCCGTATAGTCAGTAATTGCTCCAGTAAAATCGCTCTGTAAACTCTTTGAATAACCACGAAGGTAAAATGACGAAGAGTTGAAGCGATCGAGACGAATGGCTTCCGTATAATCGACAATAGCCTCGGCGTGGCCACCGCTATCTGCTTTTGCCTGCCCCCGGTTCAAGTACGCTAGTACATTCTTGGGATCAAGACGGATTGCCTCTGTATAGTCGCTAATTGCCCCATTAGGGTCACCACTATTCGCCTTTGCCACCCCTCGATTTAGGTGTGCGAGCGCGCTCTTGGGATCGAAGTGAATCGCTTCGGTAAAATCCGCTGTTGCTCCAGAGAAATCGTTCTTCGCCAGTTTTGTAGACCCACGCTCAATGCAAACCAAAGCGGGCGGTCTTTCAGACAATACGACCGTTGTTGTTTCGACTTCCCCATCACGGATGAACTTTACAACCACCTTCGTCTCTGGGTGAATTTGACGGATAATGGATACAAGGCTCGGATGATTAGTCACTTCTTTACCATCACATTCGATGATGATATCTCCTTCCTTCAAACCTGCGATTTCAGCAGGAGACTTGGAGCTAACTTCCACAACAAGTACACCCTTTTGATTTGTCAACTTGCGTTCCTGTGCCTTTTCGTGCGTCAGTGTTTGCACGCTCGCCCCGAGATATCCCTGCTTGATTGGAGTTTGCCCGGCCGTGGACGCAGGAGCTGAGGAGATTTGCTGCGGCTGTTGAGCGATGACAGAACACACCAGCAACAAGCAGAAAACCATGAGGCATGTTTTCATCTTCGTCTCTTCATTTGTTCACCAGGATCGTGTTGCACTTTCATTTTCCTTTCACTTTCTCTTCCCAGATGTACATCTGGTTCCGGGCTGCTTGTGCATCCTTAGCATAAGGGTCAAGCACCAAATACCGTTTCATGTGGTAGAGCGCCTGAGCGTAAGCCTCGAGTTCTCCACAGATCACTGCAGCGTTGTACTGTCCCTCGGGCCACAGTGGTTGAAAAGTCAATCCCTGTTCATAGTAATCAACCGCTTTCTCGAAGTCCCTGTTTCGGATAGCGTCCTTAGCTAGCACGTCGAAGCGGCGGGCCTCTTCCGGAAGGGCGGGCTTCTGCAGTAACGCTCTCCACGCTTCGGCCTTCTGTTGGAAATCGGAAAAAGCAGTGGCGTCATTCTCTATCAGCGCAGACTGACGGGATGAGTAATATCGAAGGACACCTATGATATCAACAAAACGGGCAGCGTCAACTGACTCGACCCAGTGCAAGTAGGTGGGGCCGGGTAATCGCACCTCCCATATCATTGCATTATTGTAAGCTGCCCGAAAATTTTTCCAACCAAGTGTGCCCAGATCGGCAAAATGAAAAGAATATGTACGGGGCGCGGTCGTAAACGAAAAACCATTCACGGATATCTCTATGCTCGTTAATGGGACTCCTTGTGCGGCACGCGCTTTTTGAAGCACTTCCAGTAGCGCCGCTTTTGCATAGGAATACGACAACTGCGGTCGCGATTCCAACTGCTTAACAGAGGTTTCTGTGTACTCCGGCGCACTTGGAAACGTCATGCATCCGTTAGAAAGCACAACAACCGCTACCACGGAGGCACACAGTATGTAACTTCCCCAGTGGGGCAAGAACTTCTCGAATGGTTGCGTCTTGGAATGTGTGTTTCCTTCATTGATCATCAACTGGATTGAGTTCAATATTGCGGCACTTCCTGCTTTTGGTTTTGTGTCACTTGCAACAACTGTGGTCGTTGGCTCATGTTTGTTCATTTGATTTTCTACCCCTAACAGGATTTTTGTTTTTGTACTTCCGTCCATTCCGCCTCACTTCAGATTCAATCCACCCACATTTGAAGGTTCCGCTGGTGATCCCGTTGGAGAACCGGAAGGCACACCAGACTTAGCCTTCTCTTGCCAGATGGCCATTTGTTGGCGCCCTGCTGCGGCGTTGGACGCATCAGGGCGAAGCTCTAGGTATCGCCGCATGTGCGACACAGCTTTGTTGTAGTTCTGTAGATAATCGCCAAACAAAGAGGCTACATTGAAGTGTCCCTGTGCCCACATTGGTTCAACCGCCAGACCTTTCTCATAGTAAGCGACAGCCGCTTGGTAGTCCTGATGTTGATATGCTTCTTCAGCCAGTATGCGGTATCGCTGTACAGCCTCCGGTAGCGGCGGCTTGACCGGTAGCTCCCGCCACACTTTGGCTTTTAGGCAAAACTCAGCAAAGGTAACTTGTTCTTGGACTCTGGCCGCTGTAGCTCGGTCCTGTACGGCGCCACTCTTATCGCCTAATTTATCTCGCGTAACACTTCGATTGTAGTATGCCTTATAGTCATTGGGATTGAGGCGAATCGCCTCATTGAGGTCGGTAAGTGCCTCGGCAAGGTCGCCTTGCCTTCCTTTTGCTGTACCTCGATTGAGGTAGGCCCAAGAGTCGTTGGGCTGGAGGCGAATCACCTCAGTGTAGTCTATAATTGCCCCCGCAAGGTCGCCTTGCCTGTATTTAATAATCGCTCGATTCCTGTAGGCCCAATAGTTGTTGGAATCAAGGCGAATCGCCTCAGTGTAGTCGACAATCGCTCCTGCAGAGTCGCCTTGTCTCCCTTTCGCCACACCTCGATTGCAGTACGTTGCGGTCCTATTTGGATCAAGATGGATTGCCTCAGTGTAATCGGCCACTGCTCCCGCTAGGTCACCTTGGTGTACTTTTGCCACACCTCGGTTGTCATATGCACGTGCACTCTTGGGATCGAGGCGAATCGCCTCAGTGTAGTCGGCAATCGCTCCCGCCACATCGCGGTTCCGTAGCTTTTCGAACCCGCGGTTTATGTACGCCTGTGCAGGAGCCGTCACCGCCGGGGCGGTAGTGGACGGCGGATTCGACGGATTTTGCTGCGGCTGTTGAGCGATTACAGAACACACCGGCAGCAACCAGAAAGCAATGAAGCGCGTTTTCATCTTTGTCTTCTCATTTCCAGCATCACCTTGACCTTCTTACTTTCCCCTGAGTTTCTCTTCCCAGATGTACATCTGGTCTCGTGCTGCCTGAGCGTCCTTGGCGTACGGACAGAGTGCCAGATATCGCTTCATGTGAGAAACCGCCTTGTCATACACCCCCAGTTCTCCAAAGATCACTGCGGCGTTGTACTGTGCCTTCGGCCAGAGCGGGTAAATCGCCAACCCTTTCTCGTAGTAGTCGCCAGCCTTCTTAAATTCCTTGGTGCTGATGGCGTTCTTAGCCAAGACTTCATATCGCCGTGCTTCCTCGGGCAGCGGCGGACTCTGCGGCAGGACACGCCAAGCATCTGCCCGCTCCTTAAACCGTGCAAATATCGCAGCATCGTCGTCCAGCCTAGCGGACGGGTTCTTCGCGTAATAGCTAAGCGCATAAACAACGTCTGCAAAACCTTTGGCATCTGCAAGCTTAATGAAGACGAATGAATCACCCGGCACATGTACCGTGTAGAAGGCACTTGCCGGATCGTTCATCACAGCAAGGCTGCCGACGTCTGCGAAACGCCAAGAGTGTGTCTTTGGCCCACCGCCAGCGGTACGCGGGTCGACGTAGGAAACTTCGGTTTCCCCCACGCGGATATCTTGGTATACCCAGCCGGCACCACGCGATAGTTTGAGATAACTTAGAAGCTGTTTTTGCGCTTTAGAAAACGTCATGGCCGGGCGAGTCTGTGGATTGGGTTGATAGAGGTTGTTCGTTACAAAGCCGGGGAGGGCACATCCGCTAGTGAAGATTAGACCTGCCAAGAGACTCAACTTCAAAGTTACTGCCATCCGGCAACGAAGACAGCTAGTCAGGAGTTCTAACTGAGATTGATAACTTGGTGGTTTCAACATCGTATTGTTTCCTTTCTGTTTCCCGTCTACGCGGAGTCATTTCAGACTTGCTCCGAACTCTCCTCAAAAGAAATGCGTAGTTGATTTGGTGAGAAGACCGATGGCGCTTGCAACAACATTGAAGAGATCACAAATGGCGGGGAAACGAGAGCGGTGAGAAACAGCTGAAAATTTGCCACTCCTTTGGTTGCGATCCCATTTTACTGTCGAATCCTAAGTTCAAATGCCTCGCATCATTTCATGATGACAAATGCCACATTCCGACTGCAAATGGATTACACCATCGTCCTTCTCGTGGGTCAATGAGTTTTTGGATCCAATGCGATGTTTGACTCTGCCGATTTAGTAAAACTCTGAGAATAGGATCATCTTTGCGTTGCGCTCGCCGCCGTATTTCCCAGCGGTACAGATACGGTTCAGGCCCACACCCAGGCCCACAAAGTTTAGGCTTTGGTTGGCATTACTTGGCATGAGTTGTCATGACACAAAGGGGCTGAGGTGCGGGCGACTGAGGGTGAAGTGCTTACCGGACAGTGAGTTTGGCATGACTTGGCGCGACTTGACACGACTTGGCAAATCATGGAGATGGTCGGGGCGGCGGGATTTGAACCCGCGACCTCTTGGTCCCGAACCAAGCGCGCTAGCCAAGCTGCGCTACGCCCCGACACGGACGAACGGATTGCACTAAATCACACTTTCTTGCGTTGACGCAAGTACTCAATTACACCGGGCAGAATTGACAACACAATAATCATCAGGATCACCAGGCTGAAATTCTTCTTCACCAGAGGAAGGTTCCCGAAGAAATAGCCACCATAAATGAACAGCGCGGGCCAGAGCAGCCCGCCGATGACGTTGTAGCTGATGAACCTCAGGTACGTCATCCGTCCCACCCCTGCCACAAACGGCGCAAACGTCCGCACAATCGGCACGAACCGCGCGATGATGATCGTCTCGCCGCCGTACTTCTCGTAGAACGCGTGCGTCTTCTCCAAATATTCCTTCTTTAACACCCGCGGATATTTCGCAGCCAGCTTCTCTCCAAACAAATGCCCGATCCAGTAGTTCAACGTGTCGCCCAAGATGGCCGCCACGCTCAACAACACAAACAACCACCCCGGACACAGTGGACCGCCCGGCGTTGCCGCCAGCGCGCCCGCCGCGAATAGCAGCGAATCACCCGGCAAAAACGGGGTAACCACCAGACCTGTCTCGCAAAACACAATCACGAACAGGAGGGCGTTCGTCCACACCCCATAGTCCTGAATCACACGGATCAGCGACCTGTCGAGATGCAGAAGCGATTCAATAAAATGTTTGATCACGTCCATCAAAGGGCCGCCACGTTTACCACGCACCCGCCGGCTTGTCACCCAAAAACCCGCCCGGAACATTTAGCGGCGGTATTTCCAAATCAGCTTGAGGAAACGAAGGGTGTCGGGCAGCGGTCGGATGCGACTGGAGCGCGCCGGGACGTAGATGGTCCGGACGGGGACGCTGGCAATCTTGTGCCCTGCCCTGCCCGCTTGGATAAGCATCTCGGTCTCGGTCTCAAAGCGGACGCTGGTCAGGCGCAGCGATGGCAACACGTCTCGCCGCAGGAGGCGAAAACCGCATTGGCTGTCGGGAATCCGTTGGTGGGCCATGCGGCCGGTGAGCCAGGAGGTGAGACGGTTGGTCAACAGGCGCAGCAGCGGCATCTCGCTGGTCTCACCCATTCGGTTACCAATGACCATCGGCGCGCCACTCTGGCAAGCGGCGTCGAGGAATTTCGGAATCTCATCGGGCGCATGTTGGCCATCGGCATCGAGAAAGACGGCCATCTCGGCGCCGGACTTGGCGAAGTGGTCAAGGGAAGTAACAATGGCGGCGCCTTTGCCGCGATTCTGTTCGTGGCGCAGCACCATCGCACCGGCATCGCTCGCAATGACGCCAGTTTTGTCGCTTGAACCGTCGTCAACGACGATGACTTCCGCGACGTAGGGCCGAGTGCGGGTGACGACGGCGCCAATGTTGGCCGCTTCATTGAAGGCGGGAATGAAGGCGAGGACGCGATCACTCATGGGCTTGTCGTGCGGCGGCGTCACTTTCACCGAACGCCATCTTAGTGGCGAGCGCGAGGTCTTGTTCGACGTTCCAGAGGTCGTGGAACAGGAACCATTGTTCGCTGTAACGGCTGATGACGCGCTCCATCGCGGCAGCGGTGTGGCGCATGATGGTATCGACGGTATCGCGGTTCTTGTCGGCCCAGATTGGTTCCTCGATGATGTAGGCAAAGGTGTCGTCGGGTTGACGTATCATGAATATAGGCAGCAACGGCGCGCCCGTGGTCAGCGCCAGTTTCGCCGGGCCGCGCGGCATGCGGGCAGACTGGCCAAAAAATTCGGTGGTGTCGCGCGCGGAGGTGTAATCGCGGTCGCCGACCAGCGCGACGATCTCGTTACGGCGCAGCGCGGCGATGCACTCGCGCGCGGCGCGGCCCTGCGGAATAGGGTGTAGCTGGCGGGCTTCGCGCTGCCGCTGGTAGAGCGCGTTGACTTTCGGGTCGGGTATCCAAAGGGCGACGACGTTGAACTTGTAGCCGCGCGCAGCCAGCGCCGAGGCGCCGAGTTCCCAATTACCGAGGTGCGCAGTGAGAGTGATGATGCCCTTGCCATGCGCAAGAAGCGCGTCAAAGATTTCGGAAGCGTTGCCGTAGCAGACGACCCGGTTGAGCACCGCAGGCCGGGGATGGAGGAACTTGAAGAAATCCACAAGGTACTTCGCGAAGTTCAGGAAGTTCTCGCGGGCCAGCGCGCGCAGAGCACGATCGGAAAGCGACACGCCGCTGTACTGGTGGATGCGGCGTAGGTTGCTCATCACCGCCTCACGTCCACGCCGGTCGAGCAACACGTACAGATCGGCCACGCGACGGGCGAGGCCGTAACTGACTTTGCGCGGCAAAATATGCGCGAGAAACTCTGCCAGCTTGAGCTGGAGATATTTCAGAGCGCGCTCCTAGCACCCCACGAGGCAATGGGCACCTTCGCTGCCACTACGGGAGCGCGTTTTGTAGACCAGATTTGTAACACGCTGCGCGCTGCGTCCTCAGCCGCCTGCGGTCGCCCGAGCAAGCGCGCCGCGGCGCGCATCTGGCGGAGCTTCTCCGGATTGCGCAGGAACTCGTCCACGAACAGCATCACATCGTTGGCATCCTCGGCCTGGACGGCGACGCCGTGGGAAAGGAGGAACTCAGTGTTCTTGGCCTCCTGGCCGGGAATGGGATTGATAATGATCATCGGCAACTGCTTCGCGAGTGCCTCGGCGGCGGTGATGCCGCCGGGCTTGGTCACAATGATCTCGGATATCTCCATCAACTCGTTCACGTTCTCGACAAAACCGAAAATGCGTGTCGGATGCCGCAACTTCCCCCCCCGTCGCTCTAACTGTTCCTTGAGCTGCTCGTTATTGCCTGTCACCGCGATGATGTCGAACGGCTGCGGTAGCTTGTCGAGCTTACGGATCACCGACTTCACCGGTCCGAGCCCCAGACTGCCGCCCATCACCAGAATCTTCGGTAGACCCGGTCGCAATCCCAGCTTCGCCACCACCGCCTCGCAATTCACCGGATCCGTGCATCGGCGGCGAATCGGAATGCCCGTCACTTTGATCCGCGATGCCAGCACCCCGTGCGACACCAACGTTGCCTTCGTTGCCTCGTTTGGAACGATGTAGAGGTCCACCTTGTTGTGCGCCCAGTAGCGGTGCGCCACGAAATCCGTCAACACCCCCACCAGCACCGGTGTCTCTCGTCCCGTTTTCTGTTTCCATGACGCCAGCACGCCGCAGGAAAACGCCTGTGTGCAGACCACCACATCCGGCTGGAACTCCTCCAGCACCGACTCCAGTTTTCGCGAGTTGCCGCGATGCAACAGATCGCGGATCTTCTTCGTTCGTTTCTGAAACGTCAGATTGTCGTACATGTACGACCAGATCTCCGGCGCCGCCTTCAACATCGCCAGGTACGCTTGCAACGTCACCTTCGACAACACCGGGTTCGCGTGCTTGAACGAATCCAGCAACAACGTTTCCGTGTTCGGCGCAAAACAGCGCACACCTTCCTCGACAGCGACCGCGGCGGCATAATGCCCCGAGTGCTTCGTTAGATACAAAAATAGAATTCGTGGGTTCTTCATCCTTGACCGCCGTTAGCATACCCAAGGATCTTTCCCCCGGTCAAACAAACTATTTTCGGCTCGCAACCTTCCTCCGCCTTGCCGATACTTTCCACCGCATGAACGACCGCGCCATCCTCACCCGCGACTACCTGCGTTGCCCGCTCTGCCAACGCGACGGTCGCTGGCTTTACCGTGATCTCACTGACCGCCTTTTTAGCGTGCCCGGTCAATGGAATATCCGTCAGTGCAGTGACGCCGCTTGCGGGTTGCACTGGCTCGACCCACAGCCGCTCGAAACCGATATTGCTCAAGCTTATCAAAGTTATTTCACGCACCAAACAGACACGAACATGAAACAACGAACGCAAAAGTATATTAAGGACGACTGCCTCGCCCTCCACTATGGCTATCACGTAAAATCAATCGGATTGGCACAACACGCAGCCGGGCTGTTCGCGTATCTCGCCCCATTTCACCAAGGCGGCGCGGATACTCGCGCGCGTCTACTCTCCTCGTTGCCGCGAGGTCGTACGCTCGATGTCGGCTGTGGCGACGGACAACTCGTCGAGTTCATCCAAGGACTCGGCTGGCGTGCCGAAGGTGTTGACTTCGATCGGGTGGCCGTGGAGATCGCGAAGTCAAAAGGACTGACTGTCAGCGTCGGCATGCTGCGCGAACAACATCATCCCGACGATTCATTCGATACCATCATCCTGAGCCATTTCATAGAACATGTACACGATTTTGCAGCGCTGCTCCTCGAATGCCGTCGCATCCTCCGAACCGGCGGACGTATCCTCATTCTGACGCCCAACGCCGATAGTTGGGCGCACCGCAAGTTCGGCTCCGCATGGTTCGCGCTCGACCCCCCGCGCCACCTGCACATTTTCACCAACCAATCCTTGCGCGCGCTTGTCGAGCGTAGCGGTCTGAAAGTTCACTCGGCCACGATTTCGCTCCGCAATCTTGGCACCATCATCACCGGCAGTTGCGCCATACGCGATACCGGCCGCTTCAATAGCAACCGGCCCAAATCGTTGCTGCAACGTTACGAAGTCGGGTGTCTGCAAATTCGCGAATGGCTAGCGTGGCAACATGCGTCAGCGAACGGCGAGGAGCTAACCTTCATCGTGGAGAAAACCGGAGTATGAAAGTCCTCTTTCTCACCCGAACCGGCCCGCTCGGCCCGTCGAGCCGCTACCGCGTCTATCAACTATTGCCACACCTCACCGGCATCCAGGCCGAAGTCTCCCCGGCAACCGGCAACTCGCCCCTCGCCATCTGGCAACGCCGCCGCGCCGACCTCGACCGCGTCGGCGAGTTCGACGCCGTGTTTGTCCAGAAAGGCGTCTTCCCCGGCCTTTCCTCCGTCTTCGAGAGTCGGTTCGCCACGAAGAAGCCGATCATCTTCGACTTCGACGACGCGATCTGGCTGCCGCGACGCGGCGGCTCGCGCTTGATGCAAGCGATCCACCGAGAGCGCACCGTACAGGACGTGTTGTGCTGCGCTGCCACCGTCATCGCCGGTAACGACTTCCTCGCCGAGTACGCTAGCCGGTTCAACCGCAACGTCACTGTCGTACCGACGTCCGTTGACACCGCCGCCTATCCTTCCGGGAGCGGCGTGACTGTTGGCTGGATCGGCAGTCGGACAACGTTGCCGTACTTGAAGCCGCTGGCGCCGGTCTTCGCGAGGCTCGGCATCAAACTGCGTGTCATCGCCGCGGGTGATCCGTTGGCGCTCGGTTTCCCTGTGGATTTCCGTCCGTGGCGACTGGAGACCGAACTGGCAGAGTTGACGCAAGTCGGCATCGGCATCGCGCCGTTGGCCGACGGGTTGTGGGAACGAGGCAAGTGCGGGTTGAAGCTTTTGCAATACATGGCGTGCGGCATCCCTGTCGTCGCCTCGCCCGTTGGCGTCCACAACCAGATCGTCCAGCACGGCATCAACGGCTATTTCGCTACCGAGCCTGTCGAGTGGGAAAGTTACCTGCGCGAGTTGATCGCGAATCCAGCGTTGCGCGAGCAACTAGGCGCTGCGGGGCGCGCACTGATCCAACAACGCTACGACATCCGACAGGCCGCCGAGTGTGTGGCGTCAGTACTGAACTGATAGGACTGATCACTACTGTCTGGTTTAATTTTTGTCGACATTAACTTCAGCCTTGTTTGACCGATACGAAACGCACATGGCGTAGTTTTTTCATTTCAATTTGCCGAAGCAATCTTGCACGGTTCTCCCTGTTTATACCCGAAGGGAGATAAAGCATGCAGGAAGGCCGGTCGGTATTTGCCCAGTTGATGGATTTTGTTCCGAAGTACGAGTTCGCCAAGTG
>Ga0114951_10002655_pt1 | contig 19900 bp, 20 predicted proteins | sample AM7aDNAmetaG_FD_88677 | JGI IMG/M metagenome (GOLD analysis project Ga0114951, IMG submission 88677) | Freshwater microbial communities from Finland to study Microbial Dark Matter (Phase II) - AM7a DNA metaG | ecosystem: Environmental > Aquatic > Freshwater > Lake | place: Finland: Lake Alinen...
CCCCCTTCGCCCAGTTCAACCCGCAGCCCCGCCCGCCGCAGTTCCTTTGCCAGCGCCAACGCCGCCGGATTCAGACCCTCGCCCAGCGGCGCAATAAACGCATCGGCCTTCGGTGCGTGGGCAGCTTCCAGAGCCTGCAGCGTCAGCACCAGCCGGTCCTCTCCCATTGCAAACCCGATTCCCGGTGCCCTCGGTCCGCCCAGCATCTCGCTCAAACCGTCGTAGCGTCCTCCGCCCAGCAGCGCATTCTGCGCGCCCAGCCCACCATGAGTAAATTCAAAGGTCGTCCGCGTGTAGTAGTCCAGCCCCCGAACCAGCCTGTGATTGCGCGTATACGCCACCCCCGCCGCATCCAGTGCCGCAGTCACGGCCGCAAAGTGAACCCGCGATGCCTCATCCAGGGAGTCGGAGATCACCGGCAGCGTATCGATAATCGGCTGGTCCGCCGCAACCTTGCAGTCCAGCACGCGTAGCGGATTCGTCACCGCCCGCCGCTGGCAATCCACACACATCTTGTCGACCACCGGTGCCAGCGCGGCCCGCAGCGCCTCGTTATACCGCGCCCGGTCCGCCGCCGACCCCACCGAGTTCAGCTCCAGAGTCCACCCTGTAATCCCCATCTCATCCAGCAGCGTCGCCAGCATCTCCAGCACTTCCGCATCGCGCAGCGGGCTCTCGCTCCCTGCTGAGGTCGGCCCAATCACCTCCGCGCCAATCTGCGAAAACTGCCTGTACCGCCCCTTCTGCGGCCTCTCCCGCCTGAACTGCGGCCCGATGTAATAGAGCTTCTGCAACTGCCCCGTCTCGCCCAACTGGTGCTCGATATACGCGCGCACCACCCCGGCCGTATTCTCCGGCCGCAGCGTCAGCGACTGCGTCTTCTCCGACTGCGCCCTGGCCCTGTCCTCCCACGTGTACATCTCTTTCGAGACGATGTCGGTCTCCTCGCCCACCCCGCGCGCAAACAGCGCCGTGTCCTCAAAAACAGGTGTGCGAATCTCCCCGAAATTGTAACGTGCAAAGACAGCCCGCGCCGTAGCCTCGATGCGGTTCCAAAGAGCCGTCTCAGACGGCAGCAAATCGCGCGTCCCACGGACGGCTTTCAGTGTGCTCATAACTCTTCCAGTCTAAATGGACCTCAGCAGGGACCCCGGCCCATAATCCACGCAAAAAAGCCCCGTGCCCCATCCATTCCGCGTTCTTTGCGGAATGGGTGGGACAGAACAACACTCAACCGGGCCGTTCGTTAGGAACGAACGGGGCCCCGAACGTTTTCCGGGGTGGAGATTGAGGGAGGTGAGCGAAGAATCTGCTTTTGTTCTTCGAAGAACTTCAACTGATTCAGAATTCGAATGGCTGCCAAGGATTTGCCTCCGCCGCTTTTGCATATAATTACCTTCCCTTGGCGCACAATGGTAAATAGAGGGCAAAAGATGAATCCACAATGCGCCGCAGCATCCAGATATAGGGCCAACATAGCCGAATCTGCACCTGCGCCAGCCGGAGTTGGACTCCGTACCCCACCCCCCTCCCTACCCACCCCCCCTCCCTACCGTGAAACCGCGAAATTATGGATCCGAACGGTCATCTCAACTAAGCGTTCGCTCCAATAGCCTTTGAACGTCCAAAGCCACATTCCGGGGCCGTAGTTCGTCCCGGCCGCAACAACTCTCAAAACCCCACAAACTTCGTGGAAACTCAAATCCACCAGCACTTTGCATCCTCCAGCCGGCTGCCGCATCCAAACGGCCATGGAATATCGTCTTCTTGGAGGCTCGGGCCTCAAAGTTCCCGTTCTCAGTTTTGGCGCAGGCACGTTTGGCGGCGCTACTAGTTTCTTCAAAGCATGGGGCGCAACCGCCGATATCGCAGAAGCCAGCCGCATCGTCGACATCTGCATGGAGGCGGGAGTAAACCTCTTTGACACCGCCGATGTCTACTCCGACGGGCAATCGGAAGAGGTTTTGGGCAAGGCACTCGAGGGACGCCGCGACCAAGCTCTCATCTCCACCAAGTCAGCGTTTCGTCTTGGCAGCGGACCCAACGATGCAGGCTCCTCGCGCTACCATCTGCGCCGCTCGCTCGAGGGCAGCCTGCGCCGCTTGGGCACAGATTACGTAGACATCTATCACCTTCACGGCTTTGACGCACTCACGCCGATCGACGAGGTCCAGGACACGCTCAACACCTTTGTCCGCGAAGGCAAGGTCCGCTACATCGCGTGCTCCAACTTCTCCGGCTGGCACCTGATGAAGTCCCTCGCCGTGGCTGACCGCTATGGCTGGACGCGCTTCGTCGCGCACCAGGTCTGCTATTCGCTGGTCAGCCGCGAGTATGAGTGGGAGCTGATGCCGCTCGCTCTCGACCAGAACGTAGGCGCGCTGGTGTGGAGTCCGCTCGGATGGGGCCGTCTCACCGGCAAGCTGCGCCGCGGTCAGGGCGTGCCGGCCGTCAGCCGCCTGCACGACACCTCTGCCTACGGCCCGCAAGTGGAGGAAGAACTTCTGTACAAGGTAGTCGACGCGCTGGATGTCGTGGCCGCCGAGACCGGCAAGACCGTTCCGCAAGTGGCGCTTAACTGGCTTTTGCGGCGGCCCACGGTTTCGTCCCTCATTATCGGCGCACGCAATGAAGAACAACTGCGGCAGAACCTAGGCGCTCTGGGCTGGACCCTGACCGCCGATCAGATTGCCGCTCTGGACAAGGCCAGCGCAACCCCGCCAGCCTATCCTTACTGGCACCAGCGGCAGTACACCGAACGCAACCCGCCGCCAGTATAAGCACTTCGTCGAGTATTGGAGGTTGGATGAAGGGTGCGGGTTTCGGAGGCTGAAGAGGAGTCCGATCAACGGGCAGTTTTGAAAGGGCGCGGCTTCAGCCGTGCCGCAAGTAATTAAAAATGATTGAGGGCTTTACATGCCGCGGAAAAAGGCATGATTTTGGACGAAAAGCTTGAAAAGCATACCTCAGTGGCTAAAGCCATCGTTGTTTCTGCTGGATTTATACCGGGGATAAATTCCCGGCCTACCAACCGGACGAGCTTTTCCGCAGCCTGTTTAGCCTCTGAGGGATGCGTTTCGGGCGCTCGGCTCGAAATCAGGGCTGTGTTCCGCGGCCTGTTTATCCGCAGGGCAACTGAACGGCAAAGGGCACCCAGAAACGGGCGCCCTTTTGCGTAAATGGATTGTTCCGAAGTTCTCTGTCTAACCTGCCACAGCGACCGGGTTACGCCGCCACGCGTAGAGCGGGAACTGATTGGCCAGCTCGGCGACTTCCTGGCGAATGTGTTCGAGGGCCGCATCGTCGTTACGCAACTCGAGAGCCTTGGCAATCCAGGCGGCGATGAGCAGCATCTCCGGTTCCTTCATGCCGCGCGTAGTCAGGGCCGGCGTGCCCACGCGAATGCCGGAGGGCTTGAGCGGCGGATTGGTGTCGTAGGGAATGGAGTTCTTGTTGACCGTAATTCCCGCCTTGCCCAGCGCCAGTTCGGCCTCGGAGCCGAGAATGCCCTTCGCGAAGACGTCCACCAGCATGAGGTGATTGTCTGTGCCGCCCGAGATGATGCGGTACCCAGCCTGCTGCAAGGCCGCAGCAAGCACCTTGGCATTGGCAACGATCTGCGCGGCGTAGGTACGGAATTCCGGCCGCAGCGCCTCACCGAAGGCAACCGCCTTGGCGGCGACGATGTGTACCAGCGGGCCACCTTGCTGGCCTGGGAAGACCGCCTTGTCGACGGCCGCCGCAAGCTCCTGCCCGCAGAGAATCAAGCCCGAGCGGGGCCCGCGCAGAGTCTTGTGGGTGGTGGTTGTGGTGATGTGCGCATGGGGCACGGGCGAAGGATGCACGCCTCCCGCGACGAGCCCGGCAATGTGAGCCATGTCGAAGATGTAGACCGCGCCCACCTTGTCGGCGATTTCGCGCATCCGGGCGAAATCCCATAAGCGGGGATAAGCGCTGCCGCCGCCGATGATAGCTTTGGGCTTTTCGCGCACGGCGATCGCCTCCAGCTCGTCGTAGTCAATCAGCTCCGTGTCGCGGCGAACCTGGTAGAAAGTAGGCCGGTAGAGCTTGCCGCTGAAGCTGAGGCGGTGCCCGTGGGTCAGGTGGCCTCCGTGCGCCAGATCGAGGCCGAGAATGGTGTCGCCAGCCTGAATGACGGCTGCGTAGGCAGACGCATTGGCCTGCGAACCGGAGTGCGGCTGCACGTTCACGTGCTGGCTGCCAAAAATCTGTTTGGCGCGGTCCCGAGCCAGGTTTTCGACCACGTCGGCGTACTCGCAGCCGCCATAGTAGCGGCGGCCAGGGTATCCCTCGGCGTACTTGTTGGTGAAGATGGAACCGGCTGCCTCCAATACTGCCTCGGAGACGAAGTTTTCGCTGGCAATCATCTCCAGGCCCTCATGCTGGCGGAGGGTTTCCTGGTCAAGGGCGGCGGCGACAGCGGGGTCGGCCTGGGCGAGGGAGAGAGACATGCGGTCAGTCATGGATCAATTTTACGGCAAAGCCATGCTCCCGATTGACGATTCCCGGTATTGTTGAGACAGGGCCCGGCCACTCCCGGTTTAGATTTGGAAGCTGTTCTCCTGTCCCTGCATCAAATGGATGAGGTTGCTCGAATGTTTTTGTCCCCTGAAATGTCCGCCGTCGCATCCCTCGCCGGAATGGCTGCCGTGTTTGTGTGGCGGGTACAGGAAGGGCGCTCCGCGGTGACGGTGAGGAAGATCGTGATACCACCGCTGGGCATGGCGACAGGGTTCTCGATGTTTGCCGTTCCTGGCTTCCGTGTTCCCTGGACGTGGGGCCTGTTGGCGTTTCTGGTAGGGGCAGTTGCGCTTGCTTATCCATTGCTGGCCACATCGCGCCTCGAGCGCGACGGCGAGGCGATTATGATGAAGCGCTCGGGTGCATTTTTTGCTGTTGTGATCGTGCTGGCGGCGATACGGTTTCTAGCCCGCGGCTACCTGGATACGCTGATTTCGATGGAGCAGACCGCGGCTTTGTTCTTCGTCCTCGCATTTGGGATGATCCTGCGCTGGCGGATGAGCATGTTATTCGAGTATCGCGCCCTGACCGCAACGGCTGCGGATTGACACCCTTCGAATTTCGAAAGCTACACAGCCGAAAGCCGCTCTGTGACAGAGTCCTGCAAGTGGGGCGACGGTCATCACTGAATTGGCCGGAGCCAGGGACTCAAACTGGATAGATGGAACCACGCAGGGATAGCGAAGTCATCATCGATATCCAGCCGAAAGAGCCCGCTAGGCTCTTATTTGCTATTACGGTATTGATAGCTACAGCGAGCCTGACCGCAGGCCAGACAACTGGAATTGATGCTGCACTTTTGGCTCAGGCAGCCGCGGGCGACGCAGTGGCGGCGGTTCGGGTTGGCGAGAGCTACGCGGCTGGCCAGGGTGTAACACGGGATTTGAAACAGGCTGCCATCTGGTTCCAGAAGGTAGCAGAACAGGGCGATGTCAGCGGTGAACTACATCTTGCCGCCCTCTACCGCGATGGCGGCAAAGGCTTTCCACGCGACATGGCCCAGGCTGCCGCATGGTACCGGAAAGCAGCAGAACAAGGTGACGCAGGCGCGCAGGGTACCCTGGGAACTCTCTACTCGATGGGCCAAGGCGTTCCGCAAAACTATGTGGAGGCGTACTACTGGCTCGACCTTGCGGCTGCTGTGAAGGGTCCCAACCAGGAAAGATTCGCCGCAAACCGGCAGATGGTGGGAGCCCACATTACAGCAGATGAACTCGAAGCGGTTCAGGAAAGAGTAGCCGCGTGGAAGGCTGCGCATTCGCGGCAGAACGCCATGCCTTAGGGGCTTATTCTCACAGCGGCTGCCCTTGCCGCTATTCTTGATTTCATGCCAGTTTTCCGACTGATATTCACAACATGGAAGGCCGCGGTCTTTGCCGGAATTGCGGGATCGGTGCTTAGCGCGCAGCCTGCTGTCCGGCAAGGATCTGCGGTCACAGTCACGCCGGGGGTGGTGGTTGCGGGGTCGCCCGAGCTGATTCACGTGGAGGCCGGCGCCGATGCGACCCTACTTGGCGAATGGCTCGGTCGGAAGCTGGAGTTCTTCAAGGCGCGCGGCGGGAATGGCTGGTACGCATTGGCTGGTGTCGATGTTGAAGGACCAGCGGGTCCTTCGACTCTGAAGGTGATTGTAAATTCCGCAGGCAGCGTGCGAGACCTGAGCCGAACCGTCGAAATCCACGCCGAGCGGTACCGTACCGGGGCGCTTTCAGTAGCTCCGAGATTTGTGGAACCAGGAGCGGAGGAGTTGAGGCAGATTGAGGCAGAGAGCGCTCTGAAGGCGAAGGTTTTCGCGACGAGCGCGCCGCAACCTCTATGGCTAGGGAGTTTTCGTGCACCCGTGACCGCTGCGCCTACCGACAGTTTTGGAACACGGCGGATGTTCAACGGGAAGCTCGCGAGCATTCATAAGGGGATGGATTTTAGCGCAGCGATGGGAACTCCTGTACGCGCGGGGAACAGCGGAGTGGTGGTGCTGGCCGGGAAGCTCTATTACGAGGGCAATTGCGTGATTATCGATCACGGGCTGGGGCTGTGGACGCTGTCGATGCATTTGAGCCGGATCGACGTGCGTGAGGGCCAAGGGGTGACTCAGGGCGAGAGGCTGGGTTTGACTGGAGCAACGGGCCGCGTGACGGGGCCGCACCTGCACTGGGCGGTACGTTGGCAGGGAGCCTATTTGGATCCCGCAAAACTATTGCGCCTGAACCTGAACGCGGCGCGTTAGCTGGAGACGGTCTCTTCTTCCATTTCGTCCTGTAAGACCGCAGGCACGGTCAGGCCGGCGGCCTTTTCTCTCCGTAGTGCTTTGAAGGCTCGGTAGACAAAGGAGCCCATGTACCAGCCGTCGATGAACTTGTAGGGCGTTTCCCCGGTCGTGTAATGGCCGCAGGGAAGCACGCGCGGCTCGAAGTTGAGGCCGATGCGGCGAAACGCTTCCAGCACCTGAAGCGAATACTCCTTGGGAAAGGTCAGGTCGTAGTTGGCGTAGATCATCAGCACGCGTTTACCCGGTCCACCGGCTTCAGTGCTGGCGATCTTGGGGTAGTAACTGCAAGGGCTAATGGCGGACCATAGTTCGCGCAAGCGGTCCTGGGTCAGGCCGGCTTCCGCCAGGGCCTGCTGGACGTGACGAGTGCTCTGGCCGGCCCATGCTACATCTCCAAAAGCTGTGGAGGCGTGGTTAAATGCGTTCACGCGCAGCCGCGGATCGTGCGTTGAGGCCAGAAACGCATAGCAGGAGCCGAGGCTGGTGCCAAGCACGCCGAAGTGTTCGTAACCTTGGTCCTCAAGCCAGTCCAGGCAGCACCGGATATCGACGACGGCCTGACGGCAAGCGGAGATAGTGCGCCCAATGTTGGCGCTGACGGCGTAGTCGGAACGCTCGAGCTCCACTGGCCGACGGATGTCGTGGTAGGGATTCGAGAGTCTGAGCGCCGAAATACCCATGCGGTTGAAGATGGTGCAGAGCGAATTGTGGCTGAAACCGTCAGCGTTCCACTGGGGCATCACCACGATGGCCTGTTTAGGTCGAGAGGGATCCTTGTGCTCCGGGGCTGGAAACCAGCGGGCGTTTACAAGGTCGTTTTCGGGGTAGGGTGTCCGCTCAGGGGATGTGAAGCGCAGGAACTGGGCTAGCGGGAGCTTTCCATCGACGGCCTGCTGCTTGAGCGCGGCGTCTTGAGCGAGGGTCTCCGGACGCACATTGGTAGGAAACAACTCCGGGAAGCGCTCTTCGATACGGAAATCAGTGGGGCGCTCGTAGCCGAAGAATGTATCGCTGTGGCGTATGAGGAGCTGGTTGATGCGAACCATGGCGGCCTCAGCCGCTGCATCGTCGTGCTCAACCTCAGGGCCGGGGATTGCCGAGCCAAACCCATGGGATTCAAGAAAGGGGTTAATCCACTCGAAACCCCATTCCAACGGGCGCACTACGCGGTTTTCGTCACGCGTGGTCAGCCGCGTCTCCCAGTCGTACATCCAACGCGCATACCATTTCTTAATCATCGCTTTAGCTCAATTTTATCAGCGCTGGGCGAGAATGCGAGTTGGACAGGGTGAAGGCCGGCCTAGGCGGACTCGTTAACGCGCTCTTTGGAGAACCGCTCGATCAAGAGCCAAGCGGCGCTTAGAAGCACGACCAAGGCTATGATGCTTTGCGAAATGACGCAATAAAGGCACCAGACTTCAAGGACGTCTTTTTCGATATGTGTGAGATAGAGGGCAAATCCCATGCCGGCGAGTGCAGCCAGGAAGAGCAGGTTGCGGCGGCGCGCGAGGGCCAGCAGCAGCAACGCAAGGTAGCCCGCGATGCCGACGGCAGCAACAGGAACGTGATAAATAACGGCAAACGAGCTGTGATTCACGATGCCGCAGTCCCACTTTTCGTTGATGGAACAGGGCTCGGTGCCGGTGGAGAAGTGAACTTGAAGGGCCAGGGTTGAAACCACTGCACCGGCGAGGGCCAGGAGAGCAATCAAATAGCGCATCATCTGCATCATCTTTAGACTGATGCTACCAGAGCACGGCGAGCGCGCTACCATGAAGTCCATGTATCAAATGGATGAATCCATCCCGCGACCCTGCGGAGGCGGCGGGCGGCGGATAGCATTCTTCGGCGGCAGCTTCGACCCGCCTCATCTGGGCCACTTGGCGGTGGCGCGGGCAGCACGTGCTGCGCTTGGGTTGGATTTAGTGCTGTTCGCTCCGGTAGGCGCGCAGCCGCTCAAAGCCCAGGGTTCAACGGCCAGTTTTGAAGATCGGGTGGCCATGACCAGGCTGGCGGTAGATGGCGAGGCCTGGTTTGGAATCTCGGCTGTTGATGCGCCGAAGCCCGATGGCACGCCCAATTACACGTTTGAGACACTGCAAGAGCTGCGCGAGGGCCTGCCCCCAGACAGCGAGCTGTTTTGCCTGATGGGTGCGGATTCGTTTGTCGGATTACGGCAATGGCATCGCGCTGCCGAGATTCCCTTTGTGGCGCAGTTGGTTGTAGCCGCAAGGCCTGGCGAGCGGCTTGATGGGTTGGCTGCCTTACTTCCGACTGGGTTGGGGATGGAGCCTGGGTCAGGCGAGAGCGAAACGAGGGCAGGCGTGGAGGTCCGTTGCTATTTCCTGGTAAACGATGCAGGAGTCCGAGCACCCTTTTACCTGCTGCCGGGCCTGGATATGAAGATCAGCGCATCGGAGATTCGGAGTCAGATCCGCGCCGCCAAGGGAGGCCTGGCAGAGGGGCATGAGCTCCTGCCCGATGCCGTTTCCGACTACCTGAAGTCACACGATCTCTATTGCTGATTTGCCGCTACCATGGCGAAGAGATACGATTAGGTTGGAGAACTTTCTTACCGAATGACAACATCGCAAGTAAAGCAGCAAACGCGCATCCTCGTTCAGGCTGCAGCCGCCGCCTGTGAAGATAAAAAGGGCGAGGATACACGCATTCTTGAACTGGACCCCATTGACGCGGGGTTATCGGATTTTTTCCTGGTGACCTCGGCTACAAACGACCGCCAGGCCATAGCCATTGCCGACGAGATTGAGCATCGTCTCAAGAAGGTGTTTGGCGCCACCCCCAATTCCGTGGAGGGCCGCCGCCAGGGCGAGTGGATTCTGCTGGACTATGTGGACTTTGTAGTTCATGTGTTTCTGGTGGAGCGGCGCGCGTTCTATGACATCGAGCGTCTGCGCAAGTCGGCCCGGCCACTAACGCCGGCGGAATTTGACGCAGAACTGAAGGCCGCGCTGGCCGAGAAGACGCGCGCTGTGAGAAAGAAGTCAGCAGTGGCGGTGAAGCCGAAGAAGGCCGCGGCAAAGAAGGCGGTGTCTGCGAGGAAGACCGCGCCGGCAAAGAAGAGTGTTGCAAAGAAGAGTGTTGCGAAGAAGGCACCCGCCAAGAAAGCTGCAGTAAAAAAGGCTCCCGCCAAAAAGAAAGCGGCAAAGAAAGCGCCCGTGAAACGCGCTTCTGCTCAGAAGTAGGGACGGCCATTTCCTGGTTTCAGCGATCCCACCCTCGCCGCCAATGCAAAGTGGCGGTAAGGATGGGAACCCTGCGAATCTACCGGGGCAGAAACTCAAACACCTTAGCAAAGCAGCCTGGGAGTTGCTCGTTCCATTGCGTCCAGTCGTGGCCGCCGGGCTCGGTGTGAAACTCATAATCGAAGTTCCGCTGCTTAAGACGCGCGCCAAATCGGCGAATTGGGTCGAGTAGGGGTTCCTGCTCGCCCGCAGTCAGATAGATGGATGGTGTAACTCGCGGGTCGGCAGACTCTACCAACACCAAGGGATCGCGTGCCTGGTGCTCCTTGCTGCCAAGCGGGCCAAATATTCTGAGGAATCTCCACCATTGATCTGCGTGTTTCAGGCTGAATCGACGGCTGGGAACATCGATCGCCGGACTGAGGGCTCCGGCAACAACAAATAAGTCCGGATGGGAGAGTGCAAATTTGATGGCCGCAAATCCGCCCATGGAAAAGCCAACGATTGCGCGACTTTCACGATTGTTTCTGGCGGGAAAGCGGGCTTGCACGTCTGCGATGAGGTCTTGAGTTATATAGTCTTCGTACTTATCCTTAGCTTCGCCCACAGCATTGATGTAATACGACGAGCCGCCATCCGGCATAACGAGGATGATTCCTTGCCGCGCGTATTGCCCTACGTCGGAGTTGTTCGACCAATCCTTGGAATTGCCGAAGGCGCCGTGGAGCAGATAGACAACTGGAAACTTCTGATTGGGGTTTGAATTCTGAGGCAGAAATACTCGATACGAGATCTGCCGATCCAGCGCTTTGCTGTGAAAGGTGACATCCTGCATCCGCACACCTGCGGGAAGTTGCGGGAGGCCTGATTGAGTCTTGGGGGCGCGGTGACACGCGCCAAGAAATAGAACCGCGCAGGTCAAGAAAAGGGGAATTGCGCGAACGACCTTTTGAGCTTTCATCGAATATCGGTTCTAACGATCAGCCAGGCCCAGAACAAACTAGACACGGTCGAGCTCTGCAAACAGCTCGCTGAGCACCACGCGGATTGGCGTCCCGGGCACGGTGAGTTCACCGGTTTGGACTTCTTCGAGGCCGGCGGAAGTATATCTGTAGGCGACGCGCGGCTCGGGGTCGATTACCCAAATGTTGTCGATGCCGAAGCCTCGATATTCGGAGGCTTTCTCACGCATAAGCCGTAGTGAATCTTCAGGGGAAAGAATCTCAATGGCGATCATAGGCGGGTTCGTAACGTAGCGGTCGAACTTTTCGCCCGCTTGCATTACCAGGACATCGGGAACGCGGAAACTTCTCGCCCCGGTCTGGGTGCGAAGTTCAGGGAAGACTTCGACCTTCCATTCCGCGCGCCTGATTGCAAAAAGAACAGTGAGACACCGCTGGATGATGGAGTGCTCTTTCTCGCCCAAGTTCCGTTCCTCGATCCGCCCATCCACAAACTCGCGGTCAGGACTCCAACTGGTGCGGAGGTATTCGCGCACGGTCCAAAGTTCGTCTGAGATGGGCTGAGTCGCCATGTAGAGATTATCGTCCTAAAGCAACAGCTCCGCCAGAGGGATCCTTTTGCCTGCCGCAGCTTACTCGGTGTCTGAGTCGGACGCGCCTTCTTCTTCGCCTTCGACGGAGATGCGAAGGGAGCGGAGGAAGTGGAGGTCGTTGGGGGTGAAGGGGTCGCTGGGGTCGGCTTCTTCGGTGTGGGCTGCTGCGGCTGCGGCGTCCTCTGCCTCTTTGGCAGCGAGTTCGTTCAAGCCGATGGTGGCTTCGAGCATGAGGAGGACGTCGAAGCCGTATTTTCGGATATCCTGGACCACCCCGGCGATTTGCTCGCTTTCGATGACCGACTCGTGGATGGCCTCGCCAAGTTGCTGAATGAGTTCGCGCAGACGGGATGTCACGGGTACCTCCTAGAGCGGCTGCCGGCGCGAGCACAAGGCGCGGGTTGCGGCGTGAGATTTATCTACCTTACTTCCAACTCCGTTTGCGGGCAACAGCGAATCTGCTAAAAACGGTGAGGTGCGGCATACAGCGCGTCGCTGCTACCATCATAAACGGAATGAGACCACAGACAATTGGCCGGGTTTTGGGTATTGGGCTGCGCGTTGCGGGACGCTTTGCTGGCCAGCAGCTGGCGGGAAGCCTGCAATCGGCGGCGAGTGCGCCTCAGGCGACCGCAGTCGGGAACCCAGCCGATCGGGCCAGGGCGGCCGGACAAACGGTGAGGCAGGCCAGCGGCGGCGTTGCGCAAGGCGTGGGCGGATTTTTGCGGCCGTTCCGGCGCGTGGGCGGCATACTCTGGCTTGAGGTGACGGGCGTCTTCTTCCTGTTGCCAGTGATTGTTTTTGCCCCAAACCTCTGGCGGATGAGGGCAAGTTGGGCGCACGGCGCTGACCACAGGAGGTTTCTGGTTACGGCGCTGGTGGTGGTGGTGTTCCTTTACCTGGGCGTGACTTCATTTTGGAGGGCGCGGCGCAAGTAAGCGCCGGGGTGGCGCTCAGACGAGGCGCGGCGGTTCTTTGCGGGTGAGGCGCCAGACGCCTACGGCGATGGCCAGCAGGCCCAATCCGAATGCTCCCAGGGCGTGACTGCCGGTGTGGATCTTCCAGCCCTGGTACAAGGCAAAGCAACCCGCCACGAGGAGCAGGATTCCGCGAAAGTGGTTCATTGTGTTTCCCTTCCCTGAGTGAAGAACTGATCTTCTTGATCGTAACGTCTGGCTGCCGGTTTGACCCCGCCGATGCCGAATCCCTATCGTAAGCATGGGGCCGCCGCACCAGCTTTGGACCGCTACGCCCCGCGAAAGGACCACCGATGACCACTCCCGTCGTATCCGCATCCGAACCAACCGCCAGCACGCCTCTTAAGAAGACCGCGCTAAACGCAACACACCGCGCGCTGAAGGCCAAGATGGTGGACTTTGGCGGCTGGGATATGCCGGTCGAGTATCCAGGGCCGGGCGGTGGCCTGATGGCCGAACACCTGGCGGTGCGGTCGGGTGTGGGGCTGTTCGATGTGAGCCACATGGGCGAGATTCAGTTTCGGGGGCCGGGGGCGCTGGCTGCGGTGCAGCACATCACGATGAACGACGCCTCGCGGCTGAAGGACGGGCAGGCGCACTACTCGGCACTGCTGACGCCCGAGGGGACGTTCGTGGACGACATCCTGGTGCATCGGCTGAGCGAGAACGACTACCTGCTGGTGGTGAACGCGGGGACCAAGGACAAGGATTACGCGTGGATTCGCAAGCAGGTGGGCGGCTGGCCCGGCATCCACATCAGCGACTATTCAGCGTATTACTCGCAACTGGCGGTGCAGGGGCCGCGGGCGCTGGAAACGCTGCAAAAGCTGACGAAGGTGGATTTGGCGGGGATCAAGAACTACTGGTTTGCGTGGGGCACGGTTGCGGGCGTGGCGAACGTGATGATTGCGCGGACCGGCTACTCGGGCGAGGACGGGTTTGAGGTATACATTCCTGCGGACGAGCCGACCACGGCGAAGATGTGGGAAGCGCTGATGGAGGCGGGTGCGGAGTTTGGGATTCGGCCGTGCGGGTTGGGGGCGCGCAACACGCTTCGGCTGGAGGCGGGAATGCCGCTCTACGGACATGAACTCTCCGACTCGATCAATGTGCTGGAGTCTTTTGTGGCTCGCTGGCTGAAGCTGGACAAGGGCGAGTTTATCGGACGAGAGGCGCTACTGGCGGTGCAGGCCGCGGGCGGGCCGGAGCGGAAGGTTGTGGCGCTGGAGATGGTGGAGCGTGGGATTGGCCGGGATGGGTACCCGGTGCTCAATCTGGATGGGACAGAGATTGGCGTGATTACGTCAGGCTCTCCCGCGCCGTTCCTGAAGACCAATATTGCGATGGCCCTGGTGCCTGCGGCTGCGGCGGCGAGCGGAGCGGATGTGCTGGTGCAGGTGCGAGCCAACCAGGTGCGGGCGAAGCAGGTGGCGCTGCCGTTTTATAAACGGGCGAAGGGATAAAAGCGCGGCGATCCGTGATAATGTGGCTTCGCACAGCCGTTGACAGAAAAGCACACTGGCAAAGAATCGGCTGCGGACGAAGGAAGAACGCATGAGAACGATTCTTGCGGTGGTTTTTGCTTTTGCGCTGGTCCTGATGGCTCCGGTGGTTGTGGGACATGCAAGTGGGAAATCGCTTCCGGCTCCTCCGGCGGGCTTCACGGCCAATGCGAATGCGGCAGCCATGTGGGCGAGGATGAGGGAGGCGGATGCCGCCGACGGGGTTCAGGCAACCAAGCCGAACGCCGGCTGGCCAAACTGCTTCGCCGACCCGCTGGTCAGCCTGGAATATGGCTGGACATCCGCACCTGGAGGCGACTCAACGCTGGAACTGATGGCCAGGATGCCGGAAGATCCGGCAACGAATACGGGGGCCGGGGTGAGAGACGAGCCTGCCGGCAAACAGAAATACAAGAACGGGATTCTATGGTGGCGGAAGCAGACGTGGCAGGTGGTGGGCGGCTTCTGCAATCAGAAGGAGATCGTGCTCTACGCGGGCCACTGGATGGGCTACGTTTACGGGAAGATGGCCGCTGTGAGCGTTTCGAATTTATATGGCGCGAAGACGATTGGGCAGGGATGGATTGACGATTACATTGGGAAGGTGGTTGCTACGGTGAGCGGGGGATAGTTGGGGGTCCAATAAGAAAACTGGCCCCAGATTCCAAACGCGGAACCTGGGGCCTAGTTTTTCTTTGGCCCAATATCCTTGGAATGAATATCTAATTGCCTTCAACAGTTCGAAAACAGTGCAATCAGACCTGCATGACTTCTATTTCCTTCTTGTGGGCCAACTCTTCCATGCGACGGATTTCTTCGTCGGTCATTTTCTGGATTTCTTCGAGGGCGGCCTTCTCCTGGTCCTCGCTGATTTTCTTGTCTTTGGCGAGCTTCTTGAGGGCGTCGTTGCCGTCGCGGCGGACATTGCGGACGGAGGTGCGCTGCTCTTCAAGTTCGCGGTTGATGTGCTTGCAGACATCGCGGCGGCGCTCTTCGGTCATGGGTGGAACGGGGACGCGGAGTACCTTGCCATCGGAGATGGGATTGAAGCCTAGATCGGCGACACGCAGGGCCTTTTCAATGTCCTTGAGGATGGTGGGATCCCAGGGCGCGATGAGGATCATTTGCGCCTCGGGCGCCGAGACCTGAGCGAGCTGGCTGATGGGCGTGTGGGTGCCGTAGTAGTCCACTTTGACCTGATCAAGCATGTGCACACTGGCTCGGCCGGTGCGCGTGGAAGCCAAGCTGGCCTGGAAAGTGGCCACGGCCCCATCCATTCTCCGCCTCAGGTCGCTGTTAAGTTCTTTGAGTGCCGGAATACCGGCCATGATCGAGACTGCCATAGGTTTCGTCCTCCCTGGGCCAAACTGCCAACGGCTATTCTACAACCATAGGGCGATGGGTTTGGCGTTTGTAACGATCTAGACCACGATGGGTGAGCGTGTGGAAGCCGCCTGCTCGTGCGCATGGTAACTGGAACGGACCAGCGGCCCGGATTCGACGTGGCGGAAACCCATTTTGAGGGCCTCGGTCTTGAGCTCGGCAAACTCGCGGGGTGTGTAGAGGCGTGCCATGGGTAGATGGTCGCGCGAGGGGCGCAGGTACTGGCCGATGGTGAGAATGTCGCAGTGGACGGCGGCGAGATCGCGGAAGACCTGAAGCAGCTCCGACGTCTCCTCACCGATGCCGACCATGACGCCGGACTTGGTGACTCCGGCGGGGTTGAGTTGCTTGGAGTAGCGCAGCAGTTCGAGGGTGCGCTCGTAGCGGGCTCCGGAGCGGACTACACGGTAGAGGCGCGGAACCGATTCGGTGTTGTGGTTGAGGATTTCGGGTCGGGCATCAACGACCGTGCGGATGGCTTGCTGGTTGCCCTGGAAGTCGGGGATGAGGACCTCGACGCGGCAGCCGGGCGCCTGGCGGCGAATCTCCTTGATGACGTCGGCGAAGATTTGGGCTCCACCCTGGATATCGTCGTCGCGATTGACGCTGGTGATGACGGCGAATTCGAGGCCCAAGGTGGCGACGGCTTCGGCAACTCGGCGGGGTTCGTCGAAGTCAATGGGCTCAGGGCGGCCCTTGGGAACGGCGCAGAATCCGCAGCGGCGGGTGCAGAGGTTGCCGAGCATCATGAAGGTGGCGGTTTTGTGGTGCCAGCACTCGCCGATGTTGGGGCACTGGGCGCTCTCGCAGACGGTGTTGAGGCCGAGGGAGCGGGCCAGACGCTTGAGGTCGTGGTAATTTTCGCCGACGGGGGCGCGGGCTTTGAGCCACTCGGGCTTGGCTGCGGCAATCTTGCGTGCCGGGGAAATCTGCACCAGATCCATCACGTTCTTATTGTATCCGGGGACGATTGGCGCAGTCTCGCGAGGCTCTCAGGCCTTTGGACCTTAGCGGAGCTTGCAGCGCACTTCAGGACGGACCAGGTAGAGGAAGAAGACCAGATTCAGCAGGCCCTGGACGATGTATGGGAGGTCCTGCTGGACGGAGAACTTCCAGCCGAAGAGGCACATGAGGAGGACCACGGCGGCGAGAGCGAGCGCCCAGGCCCAGCGCAAGAGCAGCAAAAGGCCGAGCGCCGCCGCAATGAAGACGATGGAAAGCACCAGGTACAGCGGCCGGAACTGGCCGCCCACCACGGCAATAACGTTCACCGCGGCGAGAATGAGCATATAAAAAGCAATGGCGACCAGACCGGGGAGCCGCAAGAGATCTCGCCGGCGCGGCTGCACCTGGTCGGGTTTCAGGTCGGTGGTCATAGCGTGCGCAGATAGGCGAGCAGGTCCTGCATCTGGTCGTCAGTGAGCGAGGTGCCCGGCATCATCTGCCTGCCCTGTACGATGACCTGGGTCAGACGCTCGTCAGTGGGCGGGGCGCCGGACGGCATGGCCTTGATTTTGGTAAGCGCCTGCAGGCCCGGCCCATTCAAGGGGTGAGTGCTGGTGGGGTAGTGGCACTTGGCGCACTTGACGCGATAGATGGCCGCTCCACGCGCCTCCTGCTCGGTCCATTGAGACTCGGGCTTGGAGGGGGGCAGCGAACGGCAGCCCGCCACGCCAAAGGCAAGGCCAGCCGCACAGACGATAAGAGCATAGGAAACTGCGAGAGAATAAACGCGCATTTGCATCTGATGATACCGCGTTACTCCGCCGCCGCTATAGCTTCTGCAATGCGATCGATGGCCTGGGCCTCTGCGTCGCTGCCGGGGCGGCGTCCGTTGACGAGGATAGAAAAGGCCAGGGTCTTGCCGCTGGCCGTGGTGAGATAGCCGCAGAGGGAGTTTACCTCTTTCAGGGTGCCGGTCTTGGCCCTCATTTTCCCTTTGAGGGGTGAATCCCGGAAGTGGTTTGCGAGGGTGCCGTCCTCGCCAGCGACCGGCAGAGTTTCGCGCCAGGGCAATCCCCAGGACTGATGCGAGGCGAAGGAGAGGAGCTTTGCAAAGGCGCGGGGCGTGATTCGGTCGTCGGGACTCATTCCAGAGCCGTCGTAGAGGAAGAATTCGCTATCGGCGATGCCTGAGTCCGTAAGGAACTGCCGCACCACGCGGGCGCCCTGCTCGAAGCTGCCATCGGTTCCGTCGAGCTTGCCCAGGAGGCGCAGCATCAACTCCGCGTGCAGATTCTGACTGGTTTTGTTTGTGACCTTGACGTCCTGAACGATGGGGACGGAGAAGTGCATGGCGAGCACTCTGCGGTTTTCCAGCGGGGCAACCACCCTGGCTATTTCGGAGCGGGTGAGCTTGATTGGCTGTGCGCGTTCGCCGGCAAAGTCGCCGAATCCATTGGTGAACTTGTGGCGGGGAACGGCTCCGCCCGTGACAGTGACACCGCGGCTACGCAGGGCCTCTTTGAAGGCGGCCGCCGTAAATTCGGCCGGGTCTTCGATGGCCATGCTTGCATGGAGTCCGTTGGGCCCTACCGTTCCCCAGGCGCGGACCTGCATGGACCCGGGGGCGCGTTCTAGGCCGGGATGCGGGGTTTCACCCGTGGGCGCAGGGGTGACGGTGTTGTCGAGCGTGTAGTAGTCCACCCTGGGCGTCCACTCGGCCACGGTGGCTCCGGGGACGGATTCGTCGGCGGTGATGGACAACTCCGCCGCGTTCTCATTGAAGGTAAGGGCGGAGACGGGCGCGCCGTAGCTCCATTGCAGGTCGTCCCATCCCCAAGCCTGCCCGTAAGGCTCGTGGAGGAAGAAGGTGTCGTCGCCTACCACGTTGCCTTCCACAGTGCGCACGCCTGCTTGCTCGACCTGCTGGGCCAGCAGTTCGAGCACGGTCATGGCGCGCGGTGGCGACGGGGCTTCTCCGGCATCGGATGCAGCCGGGGCCGATGCGGCTGCACCTGGAGCGGTGTAGGGATAATGGCGGGCGCTCAGCGTTGGATCACCAACGCCGAGCAGAATCAGATCGCCGTGGAGCACGCCGCTACTGTCGACTTCACCACCGGCAACAACGTTGGTGCTCCAATTCATGGCGTCGATGGGCAGTAGAGCAAAGGCCGCGGCAGTGGTGGTGAGCTTGGCGGCGGAGGCGGGGATAAAGAGGCGGCCCTCGTTGAGGCCGTAGAGCGATTGCCCGTCCAGGGTGGTCACGCTGATGCCGAAATCCGCGTGGCTCAGCGCCGGATCAGCCAGAATGGCCTCGATGCGGTCGGCAAGGGGGCCTTTGGCTTGAGCTGCCTGCGGCGCGGCGTGGCGGGTCTGCGCACGGAGTCCGGTGCAGAAGATGAAAAGAGATCCCGCCAAGAGAAGCGTCAGAATTCGCCGTGAAAATATCATGCCCGGAGTTTAGCAGGAGGGTTCGCGGACCGCATCCTGCCTTGGCGTCCTGATTCTGAAGTTCGCCGAAGAACAAAGGCAGATTTTTCGCTCACCACCCCCGAACTCCACCTCAAAGAGCAAAAGCGCTCTCTGGGGATCCCGGAAAGCGTTCGGGACCCCGTTCGCTCTCCTAATGAACGGTCCGGTTGAGTGCTGTTCTGTCCCACCCATTCCGCAAAGAACGCGGAATGGATGGGGCACGGCGCTTAGTCGCGGGGTAGACGGCGTCCGTTCATCTCCGGATGTAACGCGCTGCCGCGAGTAAATCTGCCCGGAATGACAGTTCATGTTTTGCTGTGAATTTTCGGGGACAGGACACTCGCGGGAAAAAACAAAGACGCGGCGAGGATGGGGCACCCAATCTTCCTACTGTCCCGCACTTTCCGCGATGATGCTGCGGAAAGGATGGGGCACGGGGCTTTTGTGCGCGCATGGGGGCTGGGTTAGTCGTCTCCGGTGACCTGGGCTGAACGATCTTCGGAGCGGATGGCCTGGCTGTCGATGGATAGGCAGTTTGCGAGATCGCTGAAGTCCTTGTCCCAGCGGGGACGATCGTCCTTGGGCAACGCGGTAAGCGCGTAGGTAGAGCTGCGCAGGATTTCGTACCAGATATTCTGCGCCTGCCACAGGTTGAGTTCGAAGGGCAATTCGGTGAGGGTGCGGGCCAGCGCCAATGCGCGGTCAAGCATCTCGAGCGAGCCGGAGGACATTTGCAGCTCGACCATGGCGCGCTTCATGCGCAGGTCGGAGATGTAGGAGAGGGTGGCAGTCTCAAGCGGTACCTGGTCGGCCTTTGCGAGCGACAGGAACGAGCGTAACTGGGCCTGGTCGATGGGGTCGCTCTCAAGCACGCGGCGCAGCCCGGCGTTGACGGCAAAACCGGCGGCGAGGGTGAGCGCGGGGGGCTTGGGCAGGCCTGCCTGGGAGAGATAGTGGAGCAGGCTGGCGTGGTCCTGATAGATGGTGGTGAGCGAGTTTTCGATATCCCAAAGCGTGGAGTTGAGGATGAGTTGGACGATGCGGCGCTGCTC
>Ga0114951_10002656_pt1 | contig 19895 bp, 17 predicted proteins | sample AM7aDNAmetaG_FD_88677 | JGI IMG/M metagenome (GOLD analysis project Ga0114951, IMG submission 88677) | Freshwater microbial communities from Finland to study Microbial Dark Matter (Phase II) - AM7a DNA metaG | ecosystem: Environmental > Aquatic > Freshwater > Lake | place: Finland: Lake Alinen...
GGGGATATTATGGAGTTATACATTAAGGTAAAAGATAATGTTATCACCGATGCCAAATTTAAGACTTTTGGCTGCGGCGCCGCAATTGCAACAAGCAGTATGGTTACGGAGCTTGTAAAAGGAAAGAACCTGCAGGAAGCCCTTAAGCTGACAAATCAGGCAGTTGTGGACGCGCTGGACGGCCTGCCCAAAGTTAAACTGCACTGCTCGGTACTCGCAGAACAGGCACTTAAAAGAGCTATAGATGATTATTTGAAAAAAACAACGGGCAAAGGCCTGGGATTGCCGGAAACAGAAGCCGGGCACGATGAGGCTTGTGAACATGAACTTCCGGAAGAACTGAAGTAGGACGGAAGGTCGGAGGACAGAGGACGGAAGGTTTGGCAAGAGAAGATTTTAGCCGGAAAAGAAAATAATAAATTGAGGAAAATGATGAAGGTTGGGTCAAAGCGGGTAGTTGTGGCTATGAGCGGAGGTGTTGACAGTTCGGTTGCAGCCGCGCTCTTAAAAGAAAAGGGTTTCGAAGTTATAGGCATCACGCTTAAGCTGGTACCTGACCTGAAAGAAGGCTTACGGTACGGCGACTGCTGCTCGGCCGAAGCTGTCCTTGACGCAAAAAAAGTAGCTTTTAAACTGGGCATACCGCATTATACAATTAACCTTACAAAAGAATTTTCGAAATTTGTTATCGGGGATTTTTTAAAAGAATATGCGGCAGGTCGGACGCCCAATCCCTGCATTAAATGTAATTTTCACATTAAATTCGGGACACTGCTTAAAAAGGCGATTGCCTTGAAAGCGGACTTTTTGGCCACCGGTCATTACGCCCGGGTTTCCTACAACAAAACTGCAAAAAGATACCAGCTAAAAAAAGGGCTGGATCCAAAAAAGGACCAGGCTTATGCACTCTATTCCTTAACTCAGCAACAACTGAAAAAAACACTTTTTCCTCTTGGGCGGTTAAAAAAAGAAGAGGTAAGGGCTCTTGCAGTAAAATACAGCCTTGCGGTGGCCGAAAAAGCGGAAAGCATGGAAATATGTTTTGTACCAAATAATGACTATGCCGGATATTTAAAGAAAAATTTCAGTTTGAACTCTGAAAAAGGGAACATTGTGGATGCCGGCGGTAAAATTCTCGGTACCCACAGTGGAATAATCAATTACACCATCGGGCAGCGAAAAGGCCTGGGGATAGCGGCGAAAGAACCTCTTTATGTTACGGCTATTGATAAAAAAAATAACATAATAGTAGCCGGCAAAAAAGAGGAAGTCACCGGCCGCCGGCTTTATGCAAAAGAAATAAACTTTGTCGGAGTAAAAAAAATATCCGGCAAAATAAAGGTTACGGCAAAGATAAGGTACAGGAGTATTCCGGTGAACGCCACCGCCCGGCCGTACAAAAAGGGTCTGATTGTGGAGTTTGAGAAACCGCAGTGGGCGATTACACCCGGACAGGCCGTGGTGCTTTATAAAGGAGCCGGGGTAATAGGCGGCGGTTTGATAGTGGAAAAGCTCCGGGAGATAAAAAATGACAGCTGACAGCAAGTTGATTAGCGAGATACAAAAACTTAAAAAAGACCGGAAAGCCGTAATTCTGGCGCATAATTATCAGTTGCCGGAAGTACAAGACATTGCGGATTTTCTGGGAGATTCACTCGGTTTGAGCCGGGAAGCGTCTAAAACAGACGCAAAGGTAATTGTATTTTGCGGCGTATATTTCATGGCCGAAACCGCAAATATTCTGTCACCGGAAAAAACCGTGCTTCTGCCGGACCTTTCTTCCGGCTGTCCGATGGCTGAAATGATAAATGCTAAAGAATTAAGGACGCTTAAGGCCGCGCACCCGGGGCATCTTGTCGTCACCTATGTCAATTCTTCCGCGGAAGTTAAGGCAGAGACTGATTACTGCTGTACCTCCGGGAATGCCCTAAAAATTGTGGAAAAACTTAAAAACGAAAAGATAATTTTTGTACCGGATAAATATCTCGGGGACTGGATCTCAGGCCGGCTAAACAAAAAAATGGTGCTCTGGCATGGCTACTGCCCTACACACGCAAAAATACTGCCGGAACATATCGCAGCCGCAAAGAATAAACATCCCGGAGCCCCGGTAATGGTACATCCGGAATGCCGGAACGATGTCTGGCCGCTTGCCGATGAGGTATGTTCTACCGAGGGTTTTTTGAGATTCGCAAAGTCAAATATAGCTAAGGAGTTTATTGTGGCAACGGAGCCGGGGATGCTTTACCGGCTCGCAAAAGAAAATCCCGGAAAAAGTTTTTACCCCGCCAATGCCGAAGCTATCTGCCCCAATATGAAGAAGAATACACTCGAAAAAGTCCTCTGGGCTCTTCAGGATATGAAGAATATAGTCAGAGTTCCGGAAGACATCCGTCTAAAAGCCAAAAGAGCAATAGATCGGATGGTTGCGATAACTTAAAAACACTAAAGCCAAAGCGCTAAATACGAAGTTCTGCTGAAAATTTCCCTCCGGTAATAAACAAGAATAGCCTTGCTTATCTTCCTTTCTTTTCGTACAATAAAGCATTCACTTAGGGGTGAGTAAAAATATAATAGTTTGTAAAGTTAATAAGGTTTGTAATGTTTGTAAAGTAAAAAAATCGGGAAACGTATCTTTTTGCATCAATATTCGTAATCCGAGATTTAGACTTTCCCATTATGAACTTTAAAAACTTTATAAACATTATAAACTATTTTTAATGGAGGGGTGAGATGGAAAAGGTAATGATAGTAGAAAGGCAGGAGAGGGAGAAAAAGGACGGCAGTGGAAAGTATTATATTTACAAAGCCGCGGACGGCAGAGAGTTGCTTAGTAAGAAAAAATTTGAGCAGGGGGAGCAGGAATTTTTAGTCACCCCTTCAAAGGACGGAAGGTCTCTCTGGATAAATAAGAGCAGCGAAACTGCGGCAAAGCCCGGGTTGGAGAAAAAAATTGAAAAAGGACCGCTTGCCGGAAAAGCAAATGAATTGAATTTGCAGAACAATGCATTAGAACTGGTCAAGATCTGGTTACAGCAAGGGCTGGTGGCAAAACCCAAAACAATTGATGAAATTGACAGCCATGTGAAAGAAGCAAAGTCCCGTCTTCAGAAGATTTTGTTAGGATAAGGGCTTTAAGGGTCCGGGACAGCAAGTTTTAGCGGCCGTCCCGGACCGTATTAAAAATATAATATATAAAAAGGGTTTTTACGAATTACAAAATTAAAAACAGTAGAAGGGAGCGTTGAAATATCCGGTTTCAACAGAGGGTTTTGATTATTCAAGATAAAAATGCAAATAATGGTCTTACTAGCCAATTCCTCGAAAGTGTCATTTCACCTGCAATCTCAACAGTTTTCATATAAAACTCAGCTTTTTTCAGCAAATTTTGCTTTTAGGTTGACTTTAAATAGCAAATCTTGTATATTCTTGTAGCAGTTTGAGGGCAATTTTGCCGGCCTGTTAAGATTGAAGCTTCTTAACCACATTTTTCACTGTTCATAGTAGTTTACTTAAAACAAAGGGAGGAAGTCCGGATTATTTTTCCGGTAAAAATTAAAAATGGCTAAAAAAACCAATATTTTTAAAGCTAAATCAGCTCTTGAGATTGGCGAAAAGTTAGGCTTGTCAAAAGGAGATTTTTCAGCTTATGGCAAGTACAGCGGTAAACTTAACCCTGATACTGTCCAACGGTTAAAAAATGGCGGAAAAGCCAAGCTTATTTTAGTTGCGCCGACCATGCCTGTTTATGGCTCTGATAATCAGCATTATATAATTTGCGAGCGCCTTATCCAGGCCTTTTCCTTGCTCAGAAAAAAAACACTTCTATGTGTTCCCGGTTTTTCACTTGAGGATATGCTGGTCCATGAAACCTACAATAATCTCTACCCTCTTGAAGATGTTATTGCAAGCTGCGGGGAAATAAACAATATTGCATATCTTCACAACTTTATTTCGAATTACATAAATAACCAATTTGTGCATAACGGGCACTCGACAAACTTGCCTCATCACCTTATGTGGAACAGAGTGGCCACCTCGCGGGATGAGTCGTTGAAAAGAATCATAACCGGCTTTGGCAACACCCGCCCGGGCAGGACTTTAAAAGAAGAGAGTGTTATGCATGTGCTTAATTCAGAACTTCTGGCTGTGGTAGCGGCTTCTCTTACGGAAGAGGAACTAAAAGCCCGGCTTGCAAAAATAATAGTCGGGATTTCCAAGGAAAACACGGCCGTACATTTGAAGGATTTAAAACTCGATGAAACTATTTTCAGAATGCTGAAAGGCGCCATGTCGCCTAAGTTAATGCAAAATAAAAACGGAGATCCGGTAATGGTTTATTCTTCTCCGAGCGGAAATTTTCTGCCCGAAGGCAACCCGCTGGCGCTTTCCGTGGCTGCCTCCCTGGCTGATTTTGTCGTTGCCAAGTTCGACAGCGGAATACCCTTAAGCATTGAGAAGTTTTTTAATATCACCTGTTCTGAAAATGAGATCATGCCCGACATGGTTGTAATAACGGCTTTTGTCAATGAGCTGAATATTTACGGCGGGGCAACCATGGAAGAAGCAAAACAAAAAGATCTGACAGCCCTGGAAAAAGGCATCCTCGTGCTGGCGGGCGATATCGAAAATGTTAAGAAATTCGGGGTGCCGGTACTGGTAAGCATCTGCGAAAACAGGGAGATAACCCGGGAAGAAATAAAAATAATAGACAAATATTGTTCCGACCTTGGCGTAAAACCGGTCTTCTCTAATACCCGGAGTTACTCGACCAAAGCAGGTATTGATTTTGTAAAAAGTGTGCTTGAGATCATAAGAATAGAAAAGAGTTACTTTAAACCCATTTATAGCAATAAAATGGCGCTCAAAGACAAAATAAATACAGTTTCTAAGGAAATTTACAATAAAACCAAAGTCACCTATTCTGCTAAGGCGGAGAAAGAGTTTGAACTGTTTAAGCTTATGGGTTTCGGCGAATTGCATGTATCTATTTCGCGTTCCGCTTTCTGGCGCGATCCGGGCCAGATAAACGAACTCAATATCAAGTCTGCGAAGCTTTATGCGGGCGCAGGGCTGGTTATGGCCACTGCGGAAGACGGCGAGTTTATGCCTTATTACAGCGGCAAGTACAATGTGGAGAGATTAAGAAATGCCTTATGCCAGTGAGTCAATAAGAAAATTTACCTCTGATTTGAGCGCAAAACTTCCGGCACCCGGCGGAGGCGCTGCAGCAGCACTTGTTGGGGCCGTATCGGCAAGTTTGAACTGCATGGTGGGAAATTTTACCGCAGGTAACGAAAAATATGCGGATGCGGAAGCAGAAATCAGAGAATTATTAAAAAAATCGGAAGAGGTCAGGGAGGAGCTGTTAAAGCTTCTTGAAGAAGATATTTTGGCCTATGGTAACTATTCAAAGGCCTCAAAGCTGCCGAAAACTACGGAAGTTGAAAAACAGGAGAGGGCCAAAGCACTTGAAGAGGCTTTGTTAAATGCAGCTACGGTACCCTTTAATATAATGTTATGTTGTTATAAAGTGCTTCAAGCCTGCAAACCTTTAGCGGAAAAAGGAAATAAAAACCTTTTGAGTGATGTAGGTGTGGCCGCATATTTTGCAAAAGCCGCTTTAAAAGCCGCCTATCTGAATGTAATTGTTAATTTTTTGTATTTGAAAGAAGAAGCTTTTAAGTGTAAAATACTGAAAGAGACGGAGATTTTGTTAAAAAATGCTGATATTATTGAGGGCCTGATAGAAGATGCGTGCTATAAAAACCTGAAAAAATGAGGCCTCCGGTGAACGAGAATAAAGCTGTTGTTAATAAACGCCGCTTTCAGCGGATTGAAGTTAATGCCGCAGTAGATGTTTTTTCTACTTTAAAGACCCTGCTGGGAAAGGGCGAATTGGTTGATGTTTCCGCCTCAGGAATAAAATTTAAAACGCAAATTACCAAAGGCATAGTCAGATTCGGAGAAATTATGGTTAGTTTTAAGCTCTCTGACAGCCTTGAGATAGTAAAGGCCAAAGGAGAGGTAAAGTTATTAACCAATCTGCCTGAGGGTAGTTTGGTGAGCTTGAAATTTGAAGAACCAAGAATAGTTTATTTGCTGAAACCATATGTAGAGAATAAAACTACGGTAAAAGAAGGCAGCGGAGGATAGAAACCGGCTGTCGTAAGAAAGCCGAAATATTATTTGAATTCATTTCGCAGTTAAGTTTAGAAGGAGGAAGTTGATGATTTTGGATTTTATTTTCGGAATGTTCTCGAATGATCTTGCTATAGATCTGGGTACCGCGACGACTCTTGTTTATGTTAAGGGCAAGGGTATTGTTGTAAATGAACCCTCACTTGTTGCACTGGTTAAAGACACCCATGAGATACTTGCCGTAGGCGCGGATGCAAAAAAAATGCTGGGGCGTACACCGGGCAACATTCTGGCAATAAGACCTATGAAGGACGGAGTTATCGCAGATTTTGAAGTCACCGAGAAGATGTTAAAATATTTTATCAACAAAGTGCATAATAAAAGAACACCAGTTCGCCCGATAGTGGTCGTCGGTATTCCGTCAGGAGTTACTGAGGTGGAAAAGCGCGCAGTCAGGGATTCCGCGGAGCAAGCCGGAGCCCGCGAGGTTTTTCTTGTTGAAGAACCCATGGCCGCTGCAATAGGCGCGGGACTTCCCATTGAATCTCCCACTGGCAATATGATAGCGGACATCGGCGGCGGTACTACGGAGATTGCCGTCATTTCCTTAAAAGGTATTGTTTGCAATACTTCGGTCAGGGTCGGCGGCGACGAATTATCCGACTCAATAGCTGCCCATTTGAAAACTGCCTACAATGTTCTAATAGGTGAAAGAACCGCAGAAGAAATAAAAATAGAAATCGGTTCTGCTTTTCCTCTAAAGGAAGAGCTTAAAATAAATGTGCGGGGCCGGGATCTGGTAACAGGATTGCCTCGAACACTCGAAGTTTCGTCCGAGGAAATCAGAGAGGCAATGAAAGATTCAGTCTCCCAGATAATCGAGGCCATAAAAGATACTTTGGAAAGAACGCCGCCGGAGCTCTCGGCGGACATTGTGGATAAAGGTATTATTCTTGCCGGCGGAACTTCCTTATTGAAGGGCCTTGCGGAAAGACTTAGATATGAAACAGGCGTTCCTGTCAATCTTGCCGAGGATCCGGTTACCTGTGTGGTTAGGGGTGTCGGGAGGCTTTTGGAAATTGATGATGGTTTGCTGAGAGAGGTTGCGGTATATGAGAAGGAGTATTTTTAAACTGTTATAAAAATAGGCAAAAAGCCCGTTCATAAAGAGCGGGCTTTTTCTTTTTTAAGTCCGGGTTTCTAAGAAAAGTAAAATAACCGGGGTACTTAAAACCTTGCGAAATAATGGGTATTTTGGTATATTAGGTACATAATATATGTGGAAAAAACTCTTAAATAAATACCGGCCTTATCTTGTATTTTTTGTCATCCTATTTGTTGCTGCGGGGATTTTTCTGGTTTCCGGCAACAAAGGTTCAGAGACAGCCAAAAATACCGCAATTTTGGAAATAATGCAACCCTGGCAGAAACTTACCGCTAAAATGGGCAGCGCCTCTTCCTATGTCTGCAATTCGGTTTTAAGTTTTATTTACCTTAAACAGGATAACGATAAATTAAATAAGGAGTTGTCCAATCTGGCTTATCAGAATAACCGCCTGGCAGAGGAAGAGAAAGAGAATGAAAGATTGAAACGCCTTCTCGATTATAAGAAAAAAGTAAATTTTAAGACCGGTATGGCTAAAGTCGTCGGCCGGGACATTAGCAACTTTTTTGGAATATTAACGGTGGATCTGGGTGAACGCGACGGCGTGGTCAGAGACATGCCTGTAATTACACCTGACGGTGTAGTGGGAAAAATAATTGAAGTGTATCCCGAATACTCCCTGGTAATGCTGCTTACGGATTATAAAAGCGGGATAAGCGGGGTTATCCAGAAAACCCGGATTGTCGGTGCCATAAATGGGGCCGGAAACGGCTTATGCAAAATGAAATATCTTTCAATAAATGAAGAAGTTAAAGCGGGAGATCTGCTGGTTACTTCCGGTGACGGAAAGTTTCCAAAGGGTTTGTTAATAGGTCAAGTCAGCGGCTTAAAGCCCGCTGCGGACAGCATGAGCCTGGATATTAATGTTATCCCTGCCGTAAATGTTTTGAAACTCGAAGAAGTTCTTATTGTTTTTAAGGAGTAGTTTTCCGGTATGATAACAAAAATAATTGGTTTGATTATTTGTTTTTTGCTGCAGGCCTCCTGCAGGAATTATCTTATCATTTTCGGTGTGGCGCCGGATTTTTTAATTCTTGGGCTCGTCCTTGCGGTCGGGAAAAAAAACTTACTGGAAGGAATTCTCCTGGGCGCCGGCTGCGGAGTTGTCTACGACCTGCTTTCTTATGGTGCTTTTGGCACTGGAATATTTTCGTTTACCCTTGCCGGCTTTGTAATAGCCTTCCTTAAAAAACAGGTCTTCAGTGATAATGTCATTTCAGGGGTTCTCATAGCCCTTATTGTTACACTGCTTAACAGCCTTCTAGCTCTGCTTCTGGTAAATTTCTTTTATATAGGAATAGATCTGTTAGGCGAGCTGCTTAGGGTGGCGTTGCCTGTCTCTATTTACACTTCCCTGCTCCTTTTTCTGGTAGTAACTATTTATTACCTGTCTAAAGGCAATGTAAAAAAAGCGTTCGGCTGATATGGTGCTTGAGAGAGTTCAGAATAAGGAACAAAAAAAGCGCTTTAAGCTGCTGATTGTGTTTGCTTCCGTTCTTTTCTTTGTATTATTTTTAAGGCTTTTTTATATTCAATTGTTTTCGTATTGGAAGTATAAGTCCCTGGCTCAAAACAACAGCACACGGGTCGTGCCCAAAAGGGCTGCTCGCGGAATTATTTTTGACAGATTCGGAGAAAAAATAGCCGACAGTGTTCCTTCTTATACAATATCCGTAATTCCTGCGGATCTAAAAGATAGCGATAAGGTAATAAAGATGCTGGCGAAAATACTGGAGCTTAACGAAAATGAAATAAAAGAAAAAATTGAAAATCAAAAATACAAAGTTTTTGAAGCGATAAAAATAAAAGGCGACCTGGGGGCCCAGGTCATTTCCATCATAGAAGAGAATAAAACCGAGCTGGCGGGAGTAATAATTCATACAGAGGCAAAGCGCAACTATCCGAACAAAACTATGGCTGCACATGTCCTGGGGTATGTCGGGGAAGTAGGACTAAAGGATATTAATAACGGAAAATATGTTATCGGCGATACAATCGGCAGGGCCGGCGTGGAAAGAAAATATGACGAGGTGCTGCGCGGCGTCAACGGTTCTACCAAGATAAGAGTAAATGCTTCAGGCAAAGAAATAAAAAGCCTGGGTGAAGAGGCTTATGTCAAAGGGACTAATCTGGTTCTGACAATAGATCTCAAATTGCAAAAGATTTGCGAGGAGATATTTAAAGACCGGAGGGGTGTTATTGTGGTTATGAATCCCCGGGATGGGGAGATTTATTCCCTGGTAAGCAAGCCCTCCTTTGACCCCAATATTTTCTGCGGGCAGCTGGACGGGAAAGAATGGTCCCGTATGGTGAATGACCCCAACCGTATTTTCTTGAACCGAGCTGTCGGCGGACTCTATTCTCCGGGCTCGGTATTTAAGATTGTGCCGGCGGTGGTGGCACTGGAGAAAAATAAGCTCACGGCCAAAGATGTGTTTGTATGCCGCGGAACTTATCATTACGGGAAAGACTGGTCTTATGACTGCTGGAAGAGCGAGGGACACGGTGTTTTATCCATGGAGGACGCTATCGCGCAGTCCTGCGACATATATTTCTATCAGCTGGGTTTGACGGTGACTGCGGATAAAATATCGGAATATGCGAGACTTTTTGGATATGGAGATCTTACGGGTATAGACCTGGACGGGGAAAAACCCGGGCTGGTTCCGACACCGGTATGGAAGAAAGACAAATACGGCATTCACTGGTTTCCGGGCAACACCATACAATATGCCATAGGCCAGGGTTATATTACTTCCAATCCTCTGCAGATACTTTCTTCCTATAATATAATAATAAATAACGGGACCTCATATAAACCGCATGTGGTGAAAGCCATCGGAGATAAACAGATGGAGAAGCAAATGCTAAAAAGTTTTGCCATAAGCGGAAAGACTCTTGAACTTATAAAAAAAGGACTCTGGAAAGCGGTTAACTCCGGGACGGGGGCCATGGCAAAGTCGAATTACAGCATTGCGGGTAAAACAGCTACCGTCGAAAATCCCCACGGTTTATCGCATGCGGCTTTTGCCGGGTACGCACCTTTTGCCAATCCCGAGGTTTCCGTACTTGTGTTCATTGAGGCCGGAGGTTCCGGCGGTGTAAATGCCGCCCCTATCGGTAAAGCTGCTATAGAAGCTTATTTCAAATTAAAGAAGGAAAGGTATGCCGCTAATAGAAAAACAGAGCCTTAAAAGCTTAAATAAAATAATTCTTGTAGTCATAGGGCTTTTAAGCATTATAAGCCTTGTTATGATCTATAGCGCCACGAGTTCCAGCGATTTGACAGGGCTCAGGTATAACTTTTTTTTGAAACAACTGATGTGGGTATCTGTGTCTATTTTTATTCTGCTTTTCGTAAGCCAGGTTAACTACGAGGTGTGGATCGGTTTTTCGCCATGGATGTACTATATCACCATAGGAATGCTTTTGGTCCTGCTTCTTGCCGGTAAATCCGTTTTTGGCAGTGTGAGATGGTTTCATTTCGGCCCTTTTGCCTTTCAACCTTCGGAGTTTGCCAAGGTTGTACTGGTGCTTATGCTTACAAAGTTCATTACGGAGAATAAAGGAAAAATAGACCTGACGGAAGGTATGTTAAAAACTTCTGTTCTGGTCGGAGTTCCTATGTTCTTAATAGTGGTCCAGCCGGACCTGGGCACAACGCTAATTTTTGTGCCTATAGTATTTTTCATGCTTTTTATCAGCGGGATGAAAAAGCGCTACCTTATCGGGACTTTTGGCCTGCTGGCTGCGGTCGCTCCTTTATTTTGGCTGGTAATGCGGGACTATCAGAAGAAGAGAGTTTTTAGTTTTCTTAATCCTGAAGCGGATCCTCTGGGGAGCGGGTATTCGCTTATTCAGTCAAAAATTGCTATAGGCTCCGGCGGTTTATTCGGGAAGGGTCTTTTTAACGGAACCCAATCGCAGCTTAACTTTATTCCGGAACATCACACTGATTTTATTTTTTCTGTAATAGGTGAAGAACTTGGTTTTCTGGGGGCTATCGTCATAATATTCCTCTACTACCTGCTTATTATGGAAGGCATAAAAATAGCCATTTATGCCAAGGATAGAACGAGCACGATTCTTGCAACAGGAATCATAGTTATTTTTATCACGCAGGTTTTTGTGAATGTCGGTATGACCCTGGGAATTTTGCCTATTGTAGGCGTGCCTTTGCCCTTCATGAGCTATGGCGGATCTTCACTTATTTTTTCTATGTTTCTTGCCGGAATACTTTTAAACATACATATGTCCATAAAAAAGTTCTCATCATGACAGATAAAAATTACCTCTTAAAGAAAACTTTATTTGAGAAGATCCTGCCGTTTGTCAGTCATCCGACAAGATACATAGGCCATGAACAGAACATTTTCCTGCCTGAACCGGCGGCGGAGAAGGTCAGGATTTTGCTGGCTTTTCCTGAGGCTTATGAAGTAGGCATGTCCTATCTGGGTTTTAAAATACTCTATGGCCTCATAAACTCAAGTACCGGGGCGGTTGCCGAAAGAGTGTTTTCTCCCTGGCCGGATATGGAAGCAAAACTCAAAGAGCACGGACTGCCCTTATATTCCCTGGAAAGTTATACGCCCGTAAAAGATTTTGATATTATCGGTTTTACTTTGCAATACGAAATGACCTATACAAATATTTTGCAAATTCTTGACCTCGGTAAAGTTCCGCTTCTGGCTAAAGATAGAGGAGAGACCGATCCTTTGGTACTTGGCGGCGGGCCGGTGGCCTATAATCCCGAACCGGTTGCTGATTTTTTTGATTTATTCCTGATAGGTGAGGGAGAGGAGGCAGTTGAAGAAATAATAGCCGTCTGCAAAGCCGCAAAAAAAGCAGGACTCAAACGGGCGGAAATTTTAGAAAAACTTTCCGGTCTTGCCGGTATATATGTCCCTTCGTACTATTCCCCGGTGTATAATCCTGACAAAACCTTTAAAAGCCTTTCCGTGCTGAAAGATAAAGCGCCTTTAAGTATAAAAAAAAGAGTGGTTCTTGATTTTGAGAAAGCCTATGTCCCGCTCAAGCCTATCGTGCCCTATATGAATATTATCCAGAACAGGGTGACCGTGGAGATCTTGCGCGGGTGTACTCACGGCTGCAGATTCTGCATCAGCGGCATAACGACCAGGCCGGTCCGGGAACGCTCGGTTACGGGTATTCTTGGTATAGCTAAAGAAAGCCAGGAGGCGACAGGTTTTGACGAGATATCCCTGACTTCACTAAGCTCCACGGATCATTCAAAAATAAAAGAAATCATCCGGGGCTTAAGCAGCAGTTTTCTGGGAGAAGGGATTTCGGTCGCGTTGCCTTCCTCCAGGATAGATGCTTTTTCGGTGGAACTGGCCGCCGGCTTGAATTCTGTCAGGAAATCAACGCTTACTTTTGCGCCGGAAGCGGGTACGCAAAGGCTTCGTAATGTTATAAATAAATGCGTGACCGAAAAAGATCTTTTAGACGCCTGTACGACTGCGGTTAAGTCGGGACTGGATAATATAAAACTTTACTTTATGCTGGACCTGCCTACGGAAACCGAGCAGGACATTATCGGGATAGCGGAGCTGGTAAAGAAAGTTCAGGCCGCCTGCAAACAGGCAGATAAAAAATTCAGGGGACTAAATGTCAGTATTTCTTTTATGATTCCTAAAGCGCATACGCCGTTTATGTGGGAAGCGCAAGCTTTACAAAGCCAGATAAAAAGTAAAGTAGATCTGCTGCGAAAAAATATAAATCCACGCCTGCTTAAGTGGCACAGTTTGGAACTCACTCTGCTTGAAGGGGCTTTTGCCCGGGGTGACCGGACGCTTTCTGCGGTTATTCTAAATGCCTATGGCCGGGGAGCCCGCTTTGATGCCTGGCGCGAGAATTTTAAGCCGGAACTCTGGGAACAGGCTTTCAAAGAAACGGGGTTGGACCCTCTTTTTTACACGGCGAGGAAACGCCCGCTCGACGAGAAATTTCCCTGGGACCATATTGATTGTCTGGTGACAAAGGAGTTCTTAAAAAAAGAACTGGAGAAGGCTTTAAAAGCCGAGAGCAGTGAAGATTGCCGCAAGACGGGCTGCGTTTTTTGCGGAGCCGAAGAATTTTGCGAAAAAATTAAAAAACAGGATGAAGCAGGCCCGGTTCCGGGCCCGGCGTTGCCGCTTCCTCCGGTCAAGCGCTTTCCTGTCGCGAAGTACAGAATAAATTATGAAAAAACCGAGGCTATCAAGTTTATTTCCCATCTTGAACTCGCAAATGCCTTGCTGCGTTCGATAATCCGGAGCGGACTGCCCCTTGCCCGTACTGAAGGTTTTAATCCCCATCCAAAAGTTGCTTTTTCGCCGGCCTTACCGGTCGGAGTTTCAAGTTCCTGTGAGGTTTTTGACCTGGAGCTTACCCGGTCTTTGAATGAGAAGGAGGTATTTGAGTCTGTTTTAAAAACACTGCCTCCCGGAATAAAACTGCTTTCGGCTGCCAGGGTGGATCTTACAATGGACCTTCAATACTCTGAGGCGGTCTATGAAGTAGTTCTAAATGCTCCTCTTACTTTTAATCCGGAACTTAAACCGGAGGCGGTAAGTAAAGTGGAACAAAATGGGGACAAATTTATGCTTTATGTGGATTTAAAGGCCAAGGGGACTACGAGTGTCTTTAAACTTTTAATGGCTCTTACCGGGTTGCCTGATACGGTTATCAAGGGAGCGCTTATTAACAGGAGCAGCCTGAAGTAAGTAGCGGCGTTTCTGCTGCGTATTTTCCAAAAAGAGAAAAACAATAGGACAAAATCGTTTACTCCGGTAGTATAGAACCCGCCTGCTTAGACCTAATCAACCGTCATTATTTTTACAAAATTGGACGCACTGCCTTTTTTCTCGAGGGTTCCGGCCGCAATTATTATTTTATCGCCTTTTTTGAAAAGCTTTGATTTTTTTATGAACTCGTCGACCACTTTGAAAATCACTGAAGAGTTGGCATGTTTTTTTATTCTGCAGGGATAGACGCCGAAAGGCAAAACCAGCTGTCTTTGTATCTTCTCATTTGAAGTCAGGGCTATTATCCTGGCGTTGGGGCGGTAACGGGAGACCATTCTTGCCGTTTTGCCGCTTTCGGTGGGGACCAGAATATCTTTTACTCCGTAGACTTCGGCTATCCGGACTACATTCTTACTGATAATATCCGAAAGGTCATCGTCTGAAAGATAGGCTACATTTTTGGTTCTATCGAGTTTCGGTTCGACATTCCTGGCTATTTTGTACATCATTTCGACGGCAAGAAGCGGAAATTTACCTATGGCTGTTTCGCCGGAGAGCATAATTGCATCAGTCCCGTCAAAGACGGCATTGGCCACATCGGAAACTTCAGCCCGGGTAGGGGAAGGATTTTCTATCATGGATTCCAGCATCTGGGTGGCCGTGATAACCGGCTTACCGTTGGCGTTACACATTTTTATTATTTCTTTTTGAAGGAGATTGACTTTTTCGATAGGCATTTCCACACCCAGATCTCCCCGGGCAACCATTACACCGTCGGTCGCGTGCACAATACTTTTCAGGTTAGCCAGGGCGGCTCTTCTTTCTATTTTTGAGATGAGGAAAGGGCTGGCTTTTATCTTTTTCAAATGCTTTCTGACCTTTGCCAGATCGTCGGCTTCCTTAATAAAAGAGAGCCCGATGAAGTCGACTCCGTGGGCGCAGGCAAAACTTATGTGTTTGAAGTCTTCGGGAGTGACGGAGGGAATAGGAAGATCAACTTCAGGGAAATTTAAGCCGGCGCCTTTTCTTATCTCTCCCGTGCCGTCAATAACCTTGCAGGTGACTGTGTCTTTAGTTTTACTGATAACTCTAATGGTGAACTTACCGTCACTTATCGATATTTTATCTCCGGGTTTTAGAACCTTGAGAATTACCGGGTAGGCTATGCTTATTTCCCCGTCGTTTTTAGGCGCAAGTTTCCTTATGACTAAAAGGCTTCCCGGTTTTACGGTTATCGGTTTTTCAATACCCCTTACACGGAGTTTGGGCCCCGGCATGTCTGCAAGAATTCCCAGGGGGCGGCCGATTTCATTTTCTATTTTTCTGACGAGTTTTATTGTTTTTTTGTATTCTTCGTATTTCCCGTGGGAGAAGTTTATTCTTACTATGTCCAGGCCCTTGTTAAACATTGCTTTTAAAGTCTTATAGGAAGAACTTGCGGGTCCGGCCGTCGCAACGATCTTAACACTATTCCAATTTATCATAAGGTTTTTCCTCTGCTGTCTATCCAGACAATTGCCGGAAAAGCGGCTATTTTGAATTCATAAACGGCTTCCGGACCCAGCTCCGGAAAAGCTATTATTTTTGCGGAAGTCACCTTTTTTTTGAGGTAAGCGCCGGCACCGCCGATGGTGGCAAAATAGACGGCCCGGTATTTTTTTACGGCCTTAATTACTTCTTTAGAGCGGTTGCCTTTGCCTATCATGGCGGTCAGGCCGGCTTTTAAAAGTGCGGGGGTAAAGGCATCCATGCGCCTGCTTGTGGTCGGCCCGCAGGAGCCGACAATTTCCCCCGGTTTACAGGGTGTGGGTCCCACATAATAAATTGCCTGCCCTTTTAGATTAACCGGTAGTTTTTTCTTAAGTCTCAGTTTGTCCGCTAGTTGCTTGTGCACCTGATCTCTGCCGGTGATAATTGTTCCATAGAGAAGGACGAGTTCTCCCGCTTTTAGTTTTGAGAGTTTTTTGTTTGTTGCCGGAAAAGTAATAGTTTTCATAGGGTTGCCGAAGCACTCCTTAAAACATGACAGGAAAAATTAACCGCCAGCGGAAGACCTGCGATGTGGGTCGGGAAGGTAAGGATGTTCACGCCCAAAAGTGTGGTTCTGCCTTTTACCCCCAGGGGTCCGATATTTAAAGCATTCCCATTTTTGTAAATGTCCCTAGCGAGGCTTTTATAAAAAGAAGTCTCACCCCAAAATCCTATCTTATAGGTCAAGGCTTTTTTGGCTAAAAAGACTGCTTTGCCTGCATCACCGCCGATTCCGATACCTACCATATAGGGCGGGCAGGCATCGGGACCCGCTTCTTTTATGGCAGAAAGTACGGTTTTTTTTATTTCTTCCGGTGTAGCCGTGGGATTCAGCATGAAGAGTTTTGATTTATTTTCGGAACCAAAGCCCTTAGGGAGGACCGTGAGTTTTAGTTTTTTCCCGGGGATAAAACTATAGTATATTATGGCCGGAGTGTTATTGCCCGTATTCCCCCTAAGCACGGGGTCTTTTACCATAGACTTTCTCAGGTAGCCCTTTTTGTAGCCTTGAGCCACCCCTGCATTGACCGCTTTTCCGATATCGATTTTAAGGTTTGCCTGTAAACCTATCTCAGCGAAGACAATTGTGATTCCGGTGTCCTGACAGATAGGTGACTGTTCTTTTTCTGCTATTTTATAATTTTCTATAAGCGCATTTAAAATAAACTTTGCCTTAGCATTTTTTTCGCAGGCACAACTGCGGTTAAGCGCTTTCTTTGCGTCAGAACGGAGAACGGTATTGGCGCGGATGCATAGCGAGCTGACTGTGTCGGCGATGTTCTTTGCGGTGATCAAATTTTGCTCCTGTAAACCAGAGTCTGTAACGGTCCATAAAGGTCTGTAAAGGTCCGTAAAAGTCTGTAAGGGTCAGTTAAGATCTGTAAAGGTCTGTAAAAGTCCATAAATGTCTATAACGGAGTAAAGGTTCGTAAAAGTCTGTAAGTGTCCGAAAAGGGAAACAAAGTCTTTGAAGTTAATAAATCTTTTACCTTTATGGACTGTTATAAACCATTTTAATTTTTACAGTCCACTTAGCATACGGAAATCTACTTGATCTCGTCAAAACCCTTTTTAACAATCCCTGCCGATTTATGAAGCGCTTCTAATTCGAGTTGAGTGAGATTTAGTTCAACAATGTTTTCTATTCCGTTCCTGCCGAGTTCAACGGGGACTCCTATAAACACATCATTCAGCTTGTACTGACCGGTAAGATAAGCGCTGCAGGTCAAAATCCGCCTCTGGTCTTTTAAGATACTTTCTATCATTATGGCGACGGAGGTGCCGGGGGCAAAATACGCGCTCCCGGTTTTTAAGAGGCCTACTATCTCAGCGCCGCCGTTTGCTGTTCGGTCCACAAGCCGTTTTATAACATCTGGTTTCATGAAATCCGTTATCGGCACACCGGAGACGGTCGAGTATCTGGGCAAAGGAACCATCGTATCCCCGTGACTGCCTAAAACCATTGGCGAAATATCCTTGGGTGATACCTTTAATTCATCTGCGATAAAATGGGCAAATCTTGCCGAATCCAGAATCCCGGCCATACCCATAACTTTGGTTTTTTTAAAACCGGTGGTCTGAAAAACCAGCTGGGTCATTATATCAAGAGGATTTGTTACGGCTATAACTATAGCTTCAGGGGCGAAGGTTTTTATGCTTGCGGAGGACTTCCGGATAATATCCGCGTTTATTTTCAACAGGTCTTCACGGGTCATCCCGGGTTTTCTGGCGACTCCGGCTGTAATGGCCACTATGTCACTGTCTTTTATATCTTCAAAGTTATTTGAGCCGGTTATCTTTGCGTCAAAGTGAAGTATCCCTGACATCTGGGACATATCGAGCGCTTTGCCTTGCGGCATTCCTTCCACAACATCGACTAAAACCACATCTGCGAGTTCTTTCTGGGCCACCTGAAGGGCTATGATACTGCCGACATTACCGGCACCGATGATACTAATCTTGGGTCGTAACATGCGTTCTCCTTTTGGTCGAACAGTTTGTAAGGTCCATAAACGTCTGTAAATGTCTGTAAAAGTCTAAAAGCTTGTATAAGTCTTTCGACCTTATGGACTTTATGGACCTTACGAACCTTATAGACTGTCTTGACCCTTATAGACCATTATTGACCTTTACGGACTTTTATGGACAAATATTTATTGTTTGGCCAATTCTTTGATTATCGCTTCTCCCATTTCTCTGGTTCCTACAGCGGACGGGTCATTTCGGTCGGCTTTCATATCATAGGTCACATCTTTGCCGGCCTTGATGACGCGCATAACAGCTTTTTCGAGCTTTTCTGAGGCTTTAATTTCTCCAAGATGTTTCAGCATAAGCATACCCGAAAGAATAAGGGCCGTGGGATTAACTTTATTGAGCCCTTTGTATCTCGGCGCGCTGCCGTGGGTGGCTTCAAATACTGCCATACCGTTCTCTCCGATATTTGCGCCAGGAGCGACACCCAGCCCGCCGACAAGACCGGCGCAAAGATCTGAAAGTATATCGCCGTAGAGATTTGGAAGGACCAGCACATCGTAGAGTTCGGGTTTTTGTACAAGCTGCATAGTCATGTTATCTACGATGACATCGTTGAATTCTATAGCCGGATATTTTTTTGCTACTTCCCGGGCTACGGATAGAAAGAGACCGTCGGTGAACTTCATTATGTTGGCTTTGTGAATGGCGGATACTTTTTTCCTGCCGTTAGCAACGGCGTATGCGAAAGCATATTCTACTATTTTTTTCGTGCCGGTTACCGAAATTGGTTTTATGCTTATTCCTGAATCATCTCTTATTTTTTTCCCGCTCAGTTTTTTAATCGTTTCTATGAGAGTTACTGTTTCGGTCTTATCTTTTTCAAATTCAATGCCGGCATAAAGATCCTCGGTGTTTTCCCGGACAATTACCAGGTCAATATTGTTATACTTTGAGCGCACACCTTCATAGCTTTTGCAGGGGCGGACGCAGGCATAAAGTCCAAGTTGCTGTCTTAAGGCCACATTAACCGAACGGAAACCTGTGCCGACGGGGGTGGTCACCGGGGCTTTTAAGGCTACTTTGTTTTTTCTGCAGGAGGCAAGGGTTTTTTCGGGAAGCGGTGTGCCTTCTTTTGCCATAATATCAATACCTGCTTCTACTTCCTCCCAGCTGATCTTAACACCCGTAGCATCTATAACTTTTTGGGTTACTTTTGCAATCTCCGGGCCGATACCATCGCCCAATATCAGTGTTACATTATGAGACATAATTTACCTTCCTTTGTCTTATAGATGCTCTAACTGAATATAGCAAAAATAACGCTACATCTCAATCGAAAATTATCCCAAAATCCGGAAAAGTGACATCTTGCCGGTTTAAACAAAACTATTAGGTATTTTCCGTATTTTGGGATTGATTACACAGATTAGGAAAGAGAGATGGCACAGATAAAGCAAGAGGAGTATTTAGAAAAATACTGTTAATTTGTCTTTGATATTTTAGAAATTACCTGCTTTTGCGTTGGTTTAACAGGTTTCACAGGTTTTTGCTTGTAAAAAAAGCCGCCAAAATGCTATAATTATACGCTGAAATGTTTTTAAGAATTGCTGCCGGCAGTGTAAAATACTTTTCAGTATATTGGGAGGAAGCACCTTGTTAAAGTACAATGACATAACAAAAACATTAGAACAGGATGAATTTAAGTATTCTCTTCAGGATCCGGATGAACCTAACCTTTATAGAGATATTTTTTCCTATGGGGAAGTTCCCAAAATCCCTTTTAATCACAGAATAGTCCCCATGAACCCGCCCGAGGAGATATGGATTACCGATACCAC
>Ga0114951_10002658_pt1 | contig 19892 bp, 16 predicted proteins | sample AM7aDNAmetaG_FD_88677 | JGI IMG/M metagenome (GOLD analysis project Ga0114951, IMG submission 88677) | Freshwater microbial communities from Finland to study Microbial Dark Matter (Phase II) - AM7a DNA metaG | ecosystem: Environmental > Aquatic > Freshwater > Lake | place: Finland: Lake Alinen...
CAAGGCGTTGATGCGCTCAGGAGCGGTGCCTTTTGAACTGGATCCCGGGTCTATCGATCTCTATTTCCATTATTCCTGGATCCCCGAACCAGCCACCCCGATCAAAGGTGTACGCAAACTGGATGCCGCCCATCTGCTGGTAGTGGACGTCGAGCCGTGGCGTATCCAGGAGACCTGTTATTGGCGCATGGAAAATGCACCGCTGCTTACGGGGAATCCAAAAGAACTCATCCTCGCTGAACTGGAGGCTGTCAGCAAACTCGTGATCCGATCTGATGTTCCGGTTGGGGTAGCACTAAGCGGTGGGTTTGATTCCAGCGCAATCACTGCGCTGGCAGCGCGTGAGTATCCGAATACCATGCAGGCCTTCAGCGTCGGCTATCCCGGGCATCCGCCTTGCGATGAGCGCAAGGACGCCAAGGCATTGGCCGATAGCCTGGGAATGCCATTCCATGACGTGGAACTCCATACGTCGGATATGGTTGCAACGTTCCCCAAAATGGTTTATTGGCGTGATGATCCCATTGCCGACATTTCAGGATACGGCTATTACTCGGTCATGAAACTGGCCAGCGAACACAATGTACCCGTCATGTTGCAGGGCCAAGGCGGGGACGAACTGTTCTGGGGCTATGATGACATCCGCGAGGCCGTCAGACAGACCGAACGCTTGGCCAAGTTCCGGAAAACCGGATGGCGGATGATGCCGGAGTTGATTAAAGAGAGGCTGCCGCAAACACTGGACCCAAAAAAGTGGTACCGCTGGTTGAGAGGTGGGGCTGGAATTTCAGAGGCGTTGGCAGAATACCAGGATGTGCTGCATCGACCCAGGGACCGTGTGTGTTTCTATGATCTATCGGGTGGTTTCCTCCAGGCTCGAAAAGAAATGAACAAATGGTACAGCAGGACATTTCGGGAAAGTTTGAACAATCACGACGTGCATGCACTGTTCACCATCCCCCAACCTTGGCCTCCGCTTGATTTGCTCTTTACCAAACTTATTTGCGACACCTATTTGCGGGAAAATGGCATCACACAAGGGGATAGGTTGAGCATGGCTTCAGGTGTAGAACTGCGCCTGCCTCTGCTCGATCACAAACTTGTCGAAACCATCATTGGACTACGAAAAACAACCCCTGATCATCAGCTGCCGCCCAAAGCATGGTTCAAGTCCGCGCTAAGCGGGGTGTTATCCGATGAGGTAATGAACCGCCCGAAACAGGGCTTTGCCCCACCAGTACAGGAGTGGTATCGGGCGCTTTTCAAAGCGTATAGCAGGGACCTGGATGACGGATATCTGGTCAAAGATGCGATTCTAAGCCCGGATGGGGCTCGTCATCTGGCACAAGGGGAAATGGTTACAGGGGTTGTGCATCCACTATCATTCAAAGCTCTCGTTCTTGAAGAGTGGTGTCGTATGATGAGAGCTTAAGCTCTGAAATTTTAAGCCTAAGGAATTTCTATTATGATTCTTCATAGTTGTGCCCCTGTTCTTCTCATGATCTTCAATAGGCCTGATACGACCAGGCAAGTGTTTGAGCGAATACGGGCCACCCGCCCGAAGCAACTCTTCGTGGCTGCTGACGGCCCACGGGCGGATCGATCAGATGAAACGCAGCTTTGTGCTGAAACCCGTAGCATTATTGAACGTATAGATTGGCCCTGCAAATTAAATATCCTATTTCGGGAACACAATCTGGGTTGCAAACAAGCTGTGAGCTCTGCTATTACCTGGTTTTTTGAAAATGTCGAAGAAGGTATTATCTTAGAAGATGATTGCCTTCCAGAGCCGTCATTCTTTCCATTTTGCACAGAATTGCTCGAGCGGTTTCGCAATAACGATCAGGTCCTCATGGTAAGTGGCCGCAATGATTTGGGTACATGGAAACTAAATCGATATAGCTATTTTTTTACTATCGGTAATATCTGGGGGTGGGCGACATGGAGAAGAGCATGGAACAAGTATGATCCCGAACTCAAAATTTGGACGGACTCAACAGCCCAAAACAATATGCGGCTATTCGGCCAGAGGGCACCATCCTTATGTAAAGAAATTGCTAACGGCTGCGAAGCCGTTTTGCAAGGAAAGCTTGATAGTTGGGGTTATCCTTGGGCTTTCACCAGAATAGCGCACCGTGGCATAGGGGTAATTCCTGCCATGAATTTGGTTTCCAATATTGGATTTGGCAAAGATGCAACACACACGCTCTCAAATGATTCCCCATACGTTGATATTCCATTGCATAGGATGCAATTTCCGTTGAGACACAATCCGGATATGCGTGTTGACTTTAATTATTATAAACAGTGGCATAAAGTTGAACAGTGCCATAATGCAAAGCCTGTTCCAGCTTTAAGCCGTGTAAAAAATCGACTGAAGTCTTGCTATCAAAGACTGTGGAAACTAATTTGCCGCAAATAAAATATTTCCGTGCGAAAGCAGCAACGATTATTCAGGTTGAGGTAAGCTTACATGCGAGCTGATCAGGATGCATAGAATTATTGATTTCAAACAGCATCAATTGCCGGAAGAAAGATAACTGATTATGAGCAAACAACCGCACGATAGTCTCACATCATATGATGGTTATTACAAGTATGACCATGGAGTCTCTGAGACTTATGATTCTTCCAGAGAAGTCGAGCGGCATTGGCTGTTAGAGGATATTTTTATCGGGAAGTATCTACAAGACAGGCATATTGACAGCCTTTTGGATTTGCCAATTGGGACCGGACGTTTTTTCCATCACTACAATAAAATTCGCAATGTAACCGGCGTTGATATCTCGAAAGATATGCTGATGAAGGCAAAAGAAAAGGTGGCTTTGCTACCTCAAGAAGTTTCAGTTCACTTAGAGCAAGGCGACGTTTTCTCGCTACCTTTCAGCGACGCAGTTTTTGACACCGTGATAGTGTTCCGGTTGTTTCACCTAATGCCGGAAACATCACTTGATTCAGCGATTAGGGAGCTTTGCCGTGTCAGTCGCAAAGAGGTGGTAGCTCAAACATATGTGCCCATAAAAAAAGCCAGGGATCCTTTCCTGGAGCGCTTACGTGCCGTATTTCGCAAGTTCACTTCTCTTTTTGAATGTCGAAATCCATCCATACAAACGACATCATCAGCGAAGCCATGGTGCCACATTCATGCATACTACCATGAACAAAGTTTGATTGACGCCAAATTTGCGATGTGTGGTTTTCGATCTTTATCATCAACATTATTAGACCAATATGAAGACTCTGAAGTCAGAGCTACTGTCTATTCAAAAACGATTTAGACATTTACTGACACAAGGAATAGGTCGGCAAAACGCAAATATTGTCACCGTGCCGATTAACCAGTGCCGCCATTACTGTGCATTCAAGTACGGATCTGGATCATTCAATCCCTATGAAAACTACGTTGTCGGGTTGCATAAGGGCACACCCCTCGATAAACTGCGGCGACGCTTCGAAGATTTTCTCATGTACTACCGCCCCCGTAATTTCGGTGAAGTATTTGGCATAGAATTGTCAAGACATGTTCCTCTCTGGGTTTATCCATGGCAAAATGACCAAAGCCTCGATCCCAACAATGGTTGGCTAGCAGATTTGGACGAAGTTCCTGACATTATTACGCACTTTTGTGAACAAGGAATCAAACGTTCCCGCATTGAAGAAGAATATTATTGGCTTGAACGTGCCTACACGACCATCTCAGCACACGGCTATCAACCGCACGATGCTTCATTTGCTGAAGCTTTTGCATTGAAGACAGGAAACGAACGGGTCTATATATTAACGGACGGCAATCATCGTGTCAGCGCGCTTGCGGCTTTGGGTCATGGGGAAGTTATGATTAAAGTGACACAGACTATACTTTGGAACGGTGAGAACCATAGACAATGGCCTCAGGTTTGTCTCGGTACATACTCTGAACAGGATGCCAGTAGGCTTTTCAAAGTATACTTTGTTGGTGTGAATGGGTTTAGACGCGCAAATCAACCGGCTAAAATCCTTTAAGTATAGTGTTTTAAGAGGTTCACCAATGAACGACAAATTTGTTAGCAGGGTTTTATGGTGCGCGTCCGACCGTTGCCGTTTCTCTGTATCGCTTTGCGCGACTTTTGGCTTCAATAACCTTGCGCACGCTTACCCTGAGATGAAAGGCTTGTAGAAGTGACACTGAAAGACATGATCAGGCTGGTAATGCCGCCGGTGTTCAGCCACAGGGCAAAACAACTGCAGGTCGATCAGACAACTGGCTCCTACGGACTATCTGGTGACTACCGAAGTTGGGACGAAGCGAGATCTGCCAGCTCGGGCTACGATGAGGGGATCATCTTGGAAAAAACCCAGGCTGCCCTCTTAAAGGTAAAAAACGGCAACGCAGCCTATGAGCGGGATTCGGTCTTGTTTGATGAGATACAGTATGCTTGGCCCCTGTTGGCCAGCCTGATGTGGGTTGCGGCAAAATCTGGCGGGTGGCTTAATGTGCTTGACTTCGGTGGCTCCCTGGGCAGCAGTTTCTTTCAAAACAGGGTTTTCCTGTCGGCACTGCCCGAAGTGCGCTGGAACATCGTCGAGCAATCTTGTCATGTTAGAAGCGGCAAGGCATATTTTGAGGACGATAAACTGCATTTCTATACAGACATCACAGCCTGTTTGGCCGACACTCAGCCCAATGTCGTACTGCTCAGCAGTGTCCTGCAATATCTGAAGCATCCCTATGCAGTTTTAGATCAGCTGCTGACCCTTTCCTGTGACCACATAATCATCGACCGCACGCCTTTTTGGGCTGGTCCGACCGACCGGCTATGCGTGCAGACCGTCCCACCCAGCATCTATTCGGCCAGCTATCCGAGCTGGATTTTTTCCCGACAACAGTTTTATGCCCACATACATGAGGATTGGAAAATCATGGCGAGGTTTGACAATCCAGACAGGCTGTCCTGTCCGTTTGATTTTAGTTATCAAGGAATGATCTTTGCCCGAAGCAAAAAAATATCTTAATCTCGGCTGTGGCAGTCGGTATCATCCTGATTGGATCAATATCGACATCACTCCGCACGGCCCGGAAGTCATCAAAAATGACCTCAGCTGTGGCATACCGCTTTCCGAAGCAAGCTGTGATGTTGTCTATCATGCGGCGGTGCTTGAACATCTGCGACGTTCAGATGCAATGGCATTCCTGGCTGAGTGCTATCGGGTGCTGAAACCAGGTGGAATCATACGCGTGGGAGTCCCCGATCTGGAAAAAATCTGCCGACTCTATTTATCCAGTCTGACTGCGGCGTTGAGTGGAGAAAAAACAGCGGCTCATGACTACGACTGGATCATGCTTGAGTTGTTCGACCAAATCGTACGGGAACAAAGCGGCGGCGGGATGCTCGGCTATCTTCGTCAAAATCCACTGCCCAATGAAACATTCGTCTATGAACGAATCGGTGAAGAGGGGCGGGAATTGGTGAAAGCCTTGCGAAGCAGCCCCTGCTGTTTACCGCAAAGCAGTTCCTCTCTTTCAGCCTTTATTCGCAAACTGCGCAATGGATTCAGGGAACGCATACTGTGGTGGCTGCTGGGAGCACAGGAGAAGCGAGCGCTTGAGATTGGTCGCTTCCGTCTGGCTGGTGAGGCTCATCAGTGGATGTACGATCGTTACTCGCTTGCCCGGTTGTTAAATCTAGCCGGCTTTATTGATCAGCAGGCACATGACGCAGCTACCAGCAGAATTCCTAACTGGTCAAATTTCCACCTCGACACGTTGCCTGATGGGCAGGTGATTAAGCCCGATTTATTTTTTATGGAAGCAATTAAGCCAGGAGAACAAATCCATGATTGAATATACTGATTTTACTGCAAAGAAAATTCTCATCACTGGCGGTCTCGGGTTCATCGGCGCTAACCTGGCCCGGCGACTGGTTGATTTGAAGGCCGACGTCACCCTGGTAGACAGCTTGATCCCTGAATACGGCGGAAATCCCTTCAACATCGCTGGCATTGAGGATCGGGTGCGGGTCAACATTTCCGATGTGCGCGACGCCCATAGCATGCGCTACCTGGTGCAGGGGCAGGACTACCTCTTCAACCTGGCCGGGCAGACCAGCCACATGGATTCACTTCAGGATCCGTACACTGACCTTGAGATCAACTGCCGCGCCCAACTCTCTATTCTGGAAACCTGCCGACAGTACAATCCGGGCATCAAGGTCGTCTTTGCCAGTACTCGTCAGATTTATGGCAAGCCGGAATATCTGCCTGTTGACGAAAAGCATCTGCTGCACCCAACTGATGTAAACGGAATCAACAAGATGGCAGGCGAGTGGTATCACATTCTATATAATAATGTCTACGGTATCCGTGCTTGCGCACTGCGGTTGACCAATACCTACGGACCACGAATGCGGGTAAAAGATGCGCGCCAGACTTTTCTCGGTATTTGGATCAAAGCGTTGGTCGAGGGTAAACCCTTTGATGTTTGGGGCGGCGACCAGTTGCGGGATTTTACCTACGTCGATGATGCGGTGGAAGCCTTACTGCTGGCAGCAGCCAAAGAGGAAGCCAATGGGCAGATATACAATTTGGGCGGCTTCGAGGTTATCAGCCTGCGAGAGTTGGCCGATCTTCTGGTCAAAATCCACAGCGGTGGTAATTTTCAGGTACGTGTGTTTCCAAATGATCGCAGACGGATCGATATCGGAGACTATTACGCTGATGACAGTAAAATTCGTTCGGAATTAGGCTGGGTTCCCCAGGTGAACCTAAAAGAAGGATTGACCCTCTCACTTGATTATTATAGTTGCAATTTAGCGAACTACAGATAAGCATGGACCGACCTGTTAAAGCGCCTCAGAGCAATCCCATGGCAAGCTATTTGGCCCATCAGGCTGCAATTGATGCTGCAATGCAGAGAGTGCTCAATAGCGGCTGGTCCATACCGGGGCAAGAGGTGAAATCCTTAGAGCAGAAGTTTGCTGCCAACATCGGAGTCTGCTATGCCATCCGTTTGAAGAATTGTACCGAGGTACTGAAATTCCGTCTCAGAGAACACGCCTGATGTTTGCCCAGCCGAAAGAGCATCACTTCTGCACCTATTTTGACCGCAACTACCTTGCGCGGGGGCTAGTCTTATATCATTCGCTGTCCCAATATTGCACGCGGCCTTTTACCCTGTGGGTTTTATGCTTAGATAGCCTTACCCATGAAATGCTTTCCAGGAGCAACTTAGCTCACCTTCGCCTGCTGACTCTTGAAGAACTCGAAGCTGGCGATACCGCTCTGTTAAAAGCCAAGGCAGAGCGAAGCGCAGTGGAGTATTACTGGTCGTGCACGCCATCCCTGCCGCTTTATATTCTGCGTCAAAATCCTGAAATTGAAACAATTGCCTATTTGGATGCCGACTTATGTTTTTATGCTGATCCCATTCCTGTATATGCCGAACTCGACTCTCATTCAGTACTGATCATAGAACACCGTTATGCCCCCGAGCATGAGCATCTTGCTGCGGAATTCGGAATCTACAACGTCGGACTCGTTATTTTTCGCAACGACAATAATGGCCTAAACTGTTTGCACTGGTGGCGGGCGCGTTGTTTGGAGTGGTGCTTTATCCGCGCAGAGGAGGGCAAGTTCGGCGATCAAAAATATCTTGATGATTGGCCGAAAAGATTTGAAGGTGTGGTCGTTTTACAAAACAAAGGGGCTGGAGTAGCACCCTGGAATTTTTTGCAATACCGGATTGAGTGGAATGGTCATACTCTTACTATCGACGGGCAACCCCTCATTTTTTATCATTTTCACGCCTTTAAAAACATTACCCGCATGGTGGCTTCACCAGCCGGAAATTTTCACAAAATCCCTGCTATTCTCATAAAACGTTTATACGTGCCATATGCGCAGGCCTTGGCCCGATTGGAGCATACAACCGGTCTGGAAAATCTTATGAGCACTGACACCCCCTTGCCCTGGGGGTTGATGAATGACTTGTTTGAGCAGCGTTGGATGTTGTGTTCGCCATCCTGGCTTGCGCTGATGGTATGGACATGGGGGGGCAGACAGCTTGCCCCCAAGAAGCTCAGCCAGAACGGTTCCGGGCAATACGAGCAAGGTAAAACGGCTAGAGCCCGGGACCATCTTCTTGATGCAGTGCATCATTTGTTGCTGATGATGCAGAAAGATTTATTTTTACGTCCTTTAGTAAAGATTTGGCTTGGTGCAGATTTTATTGCACGATATAGGCATTATCGAAGCGGAGCGCATAATAAAACTGCTATAAATCCCTGATTTGCCTTTTCGCGTAAACCAGGCTGCAGCATGAAGATACAAAACCTCTCTTTAATTGTGCCTGAACGACTTGTAAATATCTGAAATGCTATGATGCAATTCTAAGCCGTTGAGACGAAAAAAATGGCACCATTAAATAATACTGCTCATTGCAGAGAATCTGATGCATTCCCCGAATGTTTTATTTGGCCACGCATAAGCATTGTAACACCCTCATATAATCAGGGGGAATTCCTTGAGCAGACCATTCTCTCGGTTATAGATCAAAACTATCCTAATCTGGAATATATTATCATTGATGGCGGCAGCAGTGATAACTCAGTTGAAATAATAAAAAAATATGAAAAGCATCTTGCATACTGGGTCAGTGAACCAGACAAGGGGCAAAGTGATGCAATTAACAAGGGGTTGTCAAAGTGCACAGGGGAGTTTTTTAATTGGCTTAATAGCGATGATCTTCTGTTTGAAAACAGCCTGCTTAATATAGCCACGACAATTACTAAATATGATTGCGATATCATATGCGGCTATCTGCAGCAATTCGGTGATTTGGTTAAACCCGACCACCGTATGTTTGTCGGAAAATCCGCTGAAGAAACAATAGCAAACTTTAGGATGAACCAGCCTGCAACTTTTTTTCGCCTCTCCATTATTAAACAATTAGGCGGCTTAAATCCAGAGCTCCACTATATTATGGATGTAGAATTATGGTTTCATTATTTAATTAATTTTGGAATAACAAGGATCAAATTAGCTGATTACCATATCGCAAAATTCCGTTATCATCACGCCAGCAAAACTATGGCTGAACCCGAATTGTTTTTAAAAGAACGCAGTGCATTAATTTATTCCTTGGCTAAAGTGTCCGGATTGCCGAATTTTATTCTCAATACCCTTGCTGCAATAAAGGGGGATTATCTCGACTCTATCAACTGGTCTGCTTACAGCAAAAAAGGTCTGCGAAAATTAAATTCATTTTATTCAAGACAATATGCACTGCTCCATTATAGTGAGCGGGATTATGATAATGCCAGAAAGGGATTTGTCAATTACTTGAAAACTGGCGCAATCTATTGTGATTGGCCAACATTAAAAAATATTTTTAAAGCAATTTTCATCCCCAAATTTTTGTTTTTTTTATATCGCAAAATACGTTTAAATTCAGCCTTATGAAAATTTTGCAGGTAGTTCATTATTTTCCCCCATTAGGCCGGGGAGGCGCTGAGCTGTACACCTACCAGCTGTCAAAAGAACTCCTTGAATCACATGATATCCGTTTATTTTTTACTATTCCAGATGACAACTATTCCGGGGAAATTGAAGAGGGTTCCTATAACGGTATACCATACCGGGCACTTAAAAAAAATTACTGCACCTTTGATAAGCCGTTTCATGAACGAAGCTCATGGGTCGAACGGGAATTCAGCAAAACACTTGATTCGTTTAAGCCCGATATCATTCATTTTCAGCATCTTAGCAACCTGTCATTAGCACTTCCTTTTTTGGCAAAAAAAGCGGGGGTCCCGTGCTGTTTTACGTTACATGATTTTTGGCTTTTATGTCCCCGAACTTTTTTTTTAAACTCAGCAATGAAAATTTGCGATTCATATTCCCTGCCGCGTTGTGTAGATTGCATGCAGGATCAAATTGAATATTATACTCTTTCCAGCAAAGGCTTCTGGGCGGAACGTTTTGCAAAGCACTGTGCAAAGCTGTGTCTTAATGTTAAAAAAAAATTAACCGTGCTGCTTAGCATTGGTTTATGGCGCATCTATTGGATAAAGAAAATTTTTAAAGCTGTAGATGTGTTTATTGCCCCGTCCCAATTTCTCCGCACACGATTTGTTAGACATGGCCTCTCACCACAAAAGATTATCTTTATCCCTCATGGCTACAACACGAAAATATTGAGCGGCGTCAAAAAAACCCCCTCTCAGGTACTGCGTTTTGCTTTTATTGGAACCATGCAATTCCACAAAGGGATTTATGTTTTAATTGATGCTTTCAATGGGGTTGCCGGCCCGCATGAACTTAGGCTTTATGGCAGCGTAACACCTCAACTAAGTGATGATCTTAAAAAAAGAATTAAAAACCCTCATGTTTTTGTTATGGGGGAGCTGAGGGAAGAGGATAAACCGACAGCTTTTTCAGAGATTGATGTACTGATTGTTCCGTCAATCTGTTGTGAAAGTTATTCGCTAGTCATCAATGAAGCTTTTATTACAAAGACCCCTGTGATCGTTTCTGATATTGGAGCCATGGCTGAGCGGGTAAAGGATGGAGAATATGGGTTCACTTTTCCTGTTGGCAATGTCGAAAAGCTGACCGAAAAAATTCAACTTTTTATAAATGATTTCGGTCTAAAAAATTCTCTGGAGTCGCATCTGCCTGAAGTGCAGTCAATAGAAACACATGCAGAGGAAATTGTTAAACTTTACTCTACCCTATGCAAAATGGAATAGGCTGACTTGCCGGACATGGAGGGTATGATTCTTGCGGGATAATGATGCTGCAAAGAAACGTAAGAAAGGCCAGCAACTTATGAGAATATAAAGGGGTATCAACCGATACAGATACACTGCTATGGGAAGATTGTGAATGCTTTGTTGCGACGGGGCATTACACGCTCCAGCCATGACAATGATGTGATGCTCCCCGCCTGCAAGGCAGGGCATCCGAGTTGCTAAAATTGCTTTTTGAAACGTGCCGCTTGACCCGCCTTACAAAGCAGCACTTTGCGTTCAAAATTCAGCATGGAAAACATCCTTCTTGTTGAAGGTTGGCATTGAGGCTGAGAAAGGGAAGTAATGCCATGCACAATCAATCCGCCATCGACATGTTAAAAACCAGTTCAATGAACCCATGAAGATAAAAGCCATCGTGCGAAATTCTGTGGTCCTTCAAAGTGCGGCATTGTTTTGTTGCTTCTCAGCGCTCTACATTTTGTTCCCTACATCTTTGCCCAGCCAACATTATGACTCCCTGAGTTACGCCTATTCGGCTGAAGCGGCAGGCTCAATGCCCCTTTTGGGGAATCACCCGCTAGGACACGTTATATTCAACCTGTCATTGGCGCTTTCGCACAGCATCGGCTATCAGAGCAGAGCTCTGCCTGTATGCCAAATTGCTAACAGCCTTATCAGCGGGCTGTGCGTTTCGATACTCTTTATCTTGATCGCTTTAAATTTTAGAGTAAAAAACACATACGCACTGGGATGCGCGATACTATTCGGCTTAACCTATAGTTATTGGCGCCATGCCGGGACAGCAGATATTTACAACATTTCCATCTTGTTTTTATCATTGACCTGGTTTTTTCTTACAAAAGAAACCCTTGGAAACCACCTGCAATCTATTTCTTTGGCGGGCATTGCCGCCAGCCTGGCGCTAGCATCTCATCAATTAAGTGCTGTTATCCTGCCGGCTGGCGCAGTTTTTTTATTACTAAAAACCACAGAACGCGCCGTAAAGCTTAAGGCTGTTTTTGTCTTCCTGACCGTTGCAGCAGTTGGTACTATCTGCTGGTATTGCCTGCTCGGGTATATTGCGACTTCATCCTTCTCCCCGGAGACACTATTTCTGTGGGCTCAAGGATATATGCAAATCGACAACCCCACATACGGGGTGCATTTCAGCACAAACAGCATTCCAATCGCCTGGGAAACTTTGAGCAATGCACTTTTAATATCTATGGGTGCAGGCAGATCGCAAATGGTCAGAAACGGACTGCTCATTTTTTTACTGCTCATAGTGCTCTTAGGAATAAAAGAAAACTGGTCGAAAAATACTACCCGGCGCCAAGTGCTGATCGCATTTGCCGTACAATGTTTACTAAGCTGGTCTATTATTTTATGGTGGGAGCCTTATAATACAAAATTCTACCTCCTTTCATTGTTACCCTGGTGCATTACACTTGCAATTTGTTGTGAAGCATTTGATGATATGGCTTGCCGCTTTTTTCAAACCTGCAAAGCCGACCGATTAGGCCGTGGTATCAAATACTTTTTTTTCACCATCCTGTTCCTTATCGCAGTGCTTAATATAAATTACGGAAAAATGCGAGAGTACAAAGCCGTGGCTGCTTTCAATGACGCATTTGCTGTATGGAGGGACCACTCTAACCCGGATGATGTCCTTATCACCGCCGGAGACCTTGTGCCACACCTTCTTTTTTGGGGAAATCGTCCAAACACCATCCATCTATACAGAACATTGCAGCAGAGCCGAAACTCTGCGGATAAATTTTATCTGCTCAGAAAGGAAATCAGGCAAGCCCTGTGCAATAACAAAACAGTGCTGCTGGCCCCTGCTGCCTGCATGTATATAGCTGACGAGCAGCTCTCTGTCCTGCGTCTGTCCCGACAGGAGCTGTGTAATTTTTTTCACCGTTATGAAATGAAAGCGGTTTTTGATTATCAAAATCTGATAAACGACGCACAGGAAAAGGTATACAAATTAGCGTTGCCAGGGACAGAAGACTGTAACAGCTAAGAATTTGGTTTTTACAAAAAGGGTTATAATAGTATTTTAACGGCGCAGTCATGCTCAACACAAACAAAAAAATATTTGCAGTTATTGTGACCTGGAACGGTGCAGCCTGGATTTCCGAGGCAATTTTAAGCCTGCAAAAATCATCCGTTTCCATCGCCATCGTCATCGTAGATAATGCTTCTACCGATGAGACCGCAGCGATTGTGACGAGAGCATTTCAGGATGTCCTGCTTATTCGTCTCAATGAAAATATCGGGTTTGCCCAGGCCAACAATACGGGGATTCAATATGCACTTTCACAGGAGGCCGATTATGTCCTTCTTCTAAACCAGGATGCAAAAGTGCAACCTGATATGGTGGGGCAGCTGCTTCAAGCTTCAGAACAGCATCCTGATTTCGGCATACTGAGCCCGATTCATGTCGCCTATGACAAACCGGAAGTTGAAGCATCCTTTTTTTCCTTTATTAATAATAATATTCTCTTCATGTCAGATCTACTTCTGAGCAAATCAAAAGAAATCTATGAAATTGAATTTTGCAATGCAGCGATTTGGCTTTTGACTCGTGCCGTAATTGACAAAATCGGTGGATTTGATCCAATATTTTTTATGTATGGAGAAGATAACGACTACTGCTACCGGGCTCGCATGCATGGCTATAAGATTGGCATTATTCCCAAGGCAGTTGCATATCATCAATGCAGCAGCGTGGATTTTCACACAATGTCTTTAAAAAAACAGTATGCCAAGCTTTCTTCTCAGCTGATTTATTTATTGAAACGACCGGACCACAACTTTTTTTTCTCCTGCACAGGTGTTTTGATTGCATCGTTAAAGCGGATGATGGTAGAAATAATAAACTTGGAAATAAGAAGCTTTTTTGCATCAACAGTATCTCTGATTACAGTTTTTTCCCGGCTTGGAAATATCTATAAGCATTATCGTCAGTGTAAAGAAGCTCGCAAATCCTGGTTGTAACATATGATATTGTTTTTTTATTACGGATAACAACAAGATGACTATAGAATATATTTTTGACCGTATGGGGCACCATTCTGCACATTCCGGCTATGATCAAATTATAAAATATATTGATTGTCATGTTCGAGGAGCTAACTCACTCTATCGATTATTGGGCCACTGCCCTGAGCGCATGCTTGCCCAATTAAGGCGAACCGCAGGCTGCTGGTACAATTCGCATGCTCTTCGACTTGAGCTGCAAAACCTTCCAGCGTTTTTTTTTAAAAAAAATCAAATTTTTCATTTTTTATACGGAGAGGATAACTTTCATTATTCTTCATATTTAAATCCACGGCGATCAAACAAATTTGTAGCAACCTACCATTTCCCACCCGAAAAATTTTATCAAACCACTATCGCAACCCGTCATCTCAAAAGTCTTGACGCCATTATAATTATTGCGCCGAACCAGGAAACGATATTCAAAAACATCGTTTCACCTGAGCGCGTTCATCTTATGCCACATGGCGTTGATACTCTCTGTTTCACCCCCGGCGATTCTGCAGCCAGACGCTCCGGGCACTGCCTTTTTGTAGGAACCCACTTGCGCGACTTTGACACTCTGCGCGAGGTCATCCTCAAGATCAACCGTGCGGACCAGCACATATCATTCACTATTGTTACTTCAAGAGAACATTTTCCGCTTTTCGAACATCTCCATAATGTATCATTGCTTTCTTCTGTCTCTGAACAGAAATTGCTGGAGCTGTACCAGACCGCAACGCTGCTGCTCCTGCCGCTGCTTGACAGCACAGCCAACAATGCGATACTTGAAGCAATGGCGTGCGGGCTGCCGATTATTACAAGCGCTGCCGGCGGCATTGGTATGTACCTGCCGCAGGAAGCCGGTATGCTTTTACCACTCGGAGATGCATCTCTTATGGCTCAAAAAACCATTGAACTCATATATGCCCCGCCGCGGCTCGCAGCCATGTCACATGCTGCCCGCAGTACAGCCGAATCTTTCGACTGGAAAATCATCGCAAAAAAAATGCAGCTACTTTACCGACACATTACCGAACAATAAAACAGCAACTTCTGCCACGGCAGCCATGCAGACTCACTTGACTCAAAAAATACTCATAATCACGGGTTTGTTCCATCCTTTTATAGGTGGGGCCGAACGCGAATGTCAAAACCTTGCAAAAAAGCTCATTTCACAGGGGCATTGCGTGACTATCATGACCGGGTATGTGGAAGGATTGCCGCCATTTGAGATGGTTGAAGGCATCCCTGTGTATAGAAAAATCCGGGGTTGGCATCTGTTTGAGCTCACCTATATGATTTCCGTGCTGCTGCTGCTCTGGAGACATCGAAAATCTTTCAATCATATCCTCTGCTTTGGACTCTACCTGTATACAGCGCCGGCGGTTCTATTTGCTCTCTGTACCGGTAAAAAAGCACTGCTCCGCCTTAAATGCAGCGGCATTTCTGGCGATTTTCAGTGCATATCACAACTTAAATCTGAAAATTTCACTATTGGCTGCTCAAAGCTGGCTCATCGTGTGCTCGCTGTCAGCAATGAAATTGAACAAGATCTTTTGCTTCGCGGCTTTGCAAAAAAAAAGGTTTTCCATATTCTCAATTCTGTTGATATTGAAAAGTTTCACCCACTAGCCAATAGCAAGCTTTCAAATATTCCATGTATCAGCTTTATCGGACGGCTTGATAGACAAAAGGGTGTTGATATACTCTTGCAGGCGCTTAAAATACTTGCAGACAGGGGCATATTATTTAATGCATGCATAGTCGGCGATGGGCCAAGCAGGGAAGAACTCATAGCTGACGCAAAACGGTTATCCCTTTTAGACCATATACAATTTGCAGGTATGCAGCAGGATACAGTACCGTTTTACCGTCAATCCACTATTTTAGCCTTGCCTTCCCGCTACGAAGGGCTCCCCCATGTGGCGCTTGAAGCAATGGCCTGCAATGTAGCCATAGTCGGCTCATATGTTGGAGGGATTCCTGAAGTTCTGGATCCTGAAGGTGCTGTTCCGGCTATGCCTGAAGCTTACAGAATCTGCAAAAACGGGATTCTTATGCCGCCAGATGCTCCCATAGAGCTTGCTGCGGCTATTCAAAATCTCCTCGACGATACTGCTCTACGGGAACAACTTGGGGCTAATGCACGACAATATATTGAAACACACTATACGCTTGATGCCGTTGCTGATCAATACCTGAAACTTATCGCCACCGTTTGACACGCTAAGGTTTTTTTACTTCAACGGCGGACATCAAAAAATTACCTCGTTGCATATTTTCTTAAGTCGGTTAACCATATTTTAATTTTTAATCAGGCTTACCCCACCAATGAATTCACCGCGCATTCTGATGATCATATCTCTTTTTTATCCAGCAATCGGTGGCGCAGAACAGCAAACACTCCGGCTTGCGGAACTGCTAATAAAAAAGGGTGCTGCGGTGACGATCCTCACTCGCAAAATGCCTAATTGTAAATCATTTGAGACATTCGGTAATGTTCCCGTTTACAGATTCATCAGGACAGTGCCCTGGGGCAAACTATTTGGCATCAGTTATTGCCTGTCTTGTTTGTGGTATCTGTTCCGCGAGCGAAACTCCTACGATATAATTCATTGTCATATTCTTCAGGGTTTGCATTCTTTTGCTGCAGTTTGCATAAAGCGGCTATTCAATAAAAAATTGATTGTCAAGGTTGCTATGGCAGGAGCTATCAGCGATTTTGCTGAGCTGAAAAAAATGGCCTTCGCCAATGTATTCCTCAGGCAGATTCAGCATGTCGACCGCCTGGTTACAATTTGTTCACAGTCTACACAGGAAGCCTTGCATGAAGGGTTCTCCTCTCAAAACATTATCCAGATTCCTAATGGCGTTGACATAGAACAGTTTACGCCCGGGCAGGAAGCTAAGAAAATCCGTGGCAGAATTATTTTTATAGGAACTCTGGATTATCGCAAAAATGTCTCTCTGCTTATATCAGCAGTAAAAATGTTAAAAGATGCCGGAATACTGGTTACGCTTGATATTATTGGAGATGGCCCTGAATTTCCACAGCTTCAAAAAATGGCTGGCAGCCTGGATGTGGCGAAAGAAATCAATTTTCTCGGCTCATTTTCTGAAATTGTTCCCTTTTTGCAGCGTGCTCATATATTTGTTTTACCCTCACAATTTGAAGGCCTGCCCAATGTTGTTCTTGAGGCAATGGCATGCGGGCTTCCCGTTATTGCAACAAAAGTAGGCGGAGTTCCGGATATCATACAGCACCGTGCAAACGGTTTGCTAATCCCCCCCGATGATGCTGAGGCTCTCTGCGCCGCCATTAGAGAGCTTTTCGACGACACCACACTTGAAGCGGAACTTGGTGCTCGGGCCAGAGAGACCGTCGTCAGGCATTTCTCTCTTTCTGCTGTTGCAGACCGATATACAGCGCTTTACAAAACCCTTATACAGATAAACTAAAAGTCAACCGGTATTCGGCATGCTAAAAAAAACCACATGCACACTGGATTTGATTACCCCGATAAGCCCTTGGACACAATTGAATGTGCCGGTTTAGCTTAGTAGCAGCTCACTGAAGGAAAGCAATGTTTACTGAACCCGATAACAACACCTCCGCGCATCGCATTTTAATGATTACTTCTCTGCTTCATCCTGTTGCAGGAGGAGCGGAGCGCCAGGCATTAGCTCTTGCACGTGCCCTTCAGGCTAAAGGAATTTCAGTCTGCGTATTAACCAGAAGCCTCAAAAATCTGCCTTCTAACGAAACCATTGATGGCATAGAGACATTTCGCAGCATACGCACGCTGCCGTTGCCGCTGCTTTTTGGCCTGACCTACTTTGTTTCAGCCTTAAAATTTATCCTCACTTACAGAAACCACTATGCCATTGTGCATTGCCATATTCTACAGAACTATCACTCTATTGCAGCCATGCTGGCAAAATGGCTGTTTAAAAAAAAAGTTGTTATAAAGGTAGCTGCTACGGGACCGCTGAGTGATGTCTGTATGGCAAAAAAGTCGCTGTTAGGAGGTTTGTTTTTAAACATTGTCAAACGCGCCGATGCCGTCATTGCACTATGCGCCCAGGCTGACAATGAGCTCGTTGTCGCTGGTTTTCCGAGAGATCGAATAGTAAAAATACCCAATGGCGTTGACACATCGCTTTTCAAACCAGGTGCTGAAGCCGCTCGTTTGCCTGCCAATCTGCTCTTTGTAGGAAGGCTTGATTATATGAAGGGCGTAGACATCCTTCTAAAATCAATTGCATCATTACAGACCGGCGATAGCAAAATCTCTTGCGACATTATTGGCGATGGTCCTTGCAGAAAAACACTGCAGCAACTAGCCTGCGAACTTGACATTGCAGATAAGGTTACATTCGCTGGAGCATGCGCCAATATCGTGCCCTATTTACACAAGGCCTCTTGTTTTGTCCTTCCCTCCCGATCTGAAGGCATGCCCAATGTGATACTTGAAGCAATGGCATGCGGTTTGCCAATCATCGCCACATTGGTTGGAGGAACTCCCGACATCATTAAAGATGAATATAATGGTTTGCTTATTCCCCCAGATGATATTCCGGCTTTGAGTTTCGCACTTACCCGGATGCTGGCTGACCGCAATCTTGCGAATCGGCTCGGCAAGCAGGCAAGAATGGATGCCGAAGAACATTATTCCATTGATAAAGTAGCCGATGCCTACATTGCGCTCTATCACGGCCTTACCGTTCAAAACGATTAATTGCTTTTAATGAACAAATCATTTTTATCTTTTGCAGCCCCCCTCCTTCCGCTGATAGCCGGATGCATTGCAATTCTGCTATGCAGCCCGCAAGTAGTCCGTGAGCTGAGAATCTCCGACCCACCCAAAAGCAAGGTCTATCAATTCCAGTTTGCAGATAGCGTTGCTGCAGAGCAGCTGCAGAATTTGCGCAAACAGGGCTTTAGAAACTCGGCTAGCGGCCTTGCGCTGGATCCGCTGGAGAAAGGAATTTTTGAATGGTCAATTGTCAAAGGAAAAGGGCAGGGATGCCTTCTTAAAATATGGCTGTATGGCGCACCTGAACATCCAGCCACACTAAGCCTGTCAGTTGACAACGGTACGACATATGCTGTGATTGCGAACAGCAAAAACCATGTCGGCGAAGTTCTAAATATTAACGCTTTGGCGCAGTCATCAACAAAACTATTTTTCAGGATAAACGCAACAAACCATGAGCCGTTCACAACCGTTATTTCCGACCGTTTGGATATATATGTAGGAGCAGGCCCGGAAGTTGCACCTGCACTGCCGGATATGGTTATTCCCTGCGCTATTTTTCTCCTTGTGTATTATGCGGTATTTACCATCCTGAACCGCCAGTCTGGTCTAACAATAATCATATACAGGGCAGTTCTTTGCTCCATCGTTTTTGCAGCATGCTATTTGCGCTGGAATGAAACAGTGCGTCTTGCCGGCACCGCTCTTGACGGCGATACCCTTAGCTATTTAAATTATGCGCGCATTATGGATCTTTTCAGCCCTACCGGCTTTTTCTCGGCCCAGTTCGGCATGCGAGAACCGATGTACCTCTTCATCGCCAAAGCCATGCTCGGGCTGTTTGGTTTATCAGAAACACATCTGCGCTTTGTCTCATGCATATTTTCTGTTTTCGTCATAATTTTATCATGGCAGCTTGGAAAAAAATTGCTCAACGAGCCTGTCGCCTTAATGGCTGCGGCAATACTGGCCGTGCATCCCTATCTGATAGAATTAAGCGCTCGCGGTCTTCGCGAAGAGGTGTTCACCTGCATGCTTTTACTGCTGTTACTGCTGAGCCTTGGCGGCGGGGCTTCGAAAAAATTTTCCGTCGTAAAAGCCATTACCGTCGGATCATTAATCGGTGCACTGCTTTTAACCCGCTCTGAAACACATCTGATGCTCCTTGCTGTTATGGCCTGCCTTGTGCTTTTGGAAAAAAAAGCCCTGCACTGGCGGACGGCACTAATTTCTCTCTGCATCGGAATCACACTGTTTGCGCCTCACCTTTACAACACCTACCAACTGCATGGCAGTCCTTTTTACGCCATGAATACCCATACACGCTTTTATGCCAACCTGGAATTTGCAGGCCAACCCGGATTTCCAAGCAAAAAAG
>Ga0114951_10002659_pt1 | contig 19885 bp, 25 predicted proteins | sample AM7aDNAmetaG_FD_88677 | JGI IMG/M metagenome (GOLD analysis project Ga0114951, IMG submission 88677) | Freshwater microbial communities from Finland to study Microbial Dark Matter (Phase II) - AM7a DNA metaG | ecosystem: Environmental > Aquatic > Freshwater > Lake | place: Finland: Lake Alinen...
AATAACAACATGTCATAATTGGATTAATAATTACACCGGTGGTTATAGAACAAAAGGTCTTGTATGTTACTGTGGTGAGCAAAATATTGGTAAATCAATTTGGCTTTCAAACGATGCGGTTAATTATGTTAAAGAAGGCTATGATGTTGCTCTTATAACAGCTGAAATGGCTGATGTTGATTTTATTCATAGAATTGGTTCTAATATGTTAAATATAAAGATTTCTGAATATGAAGCTAAATCAAAACAAGGTGATTTTATTAAAACTAAATTAAATCAAATAACAAATAGTATAATTCCTCCCGGGAATTTATATGTAAAAGAATTTCCAACATCACATGCAACTGTTCTTGATATTGAAGGTTATTTAGTAAAATTAGAAGAAGTAAAAGGTATTAAATTGTCTATAATTGTTATTGATTATATAAATATTTTAGCTAATTATAGAAATCCTAATACTGAAAATACTTATATGAAAATTAAGCAAATTGCTGAAGATTTAAGAGCAATGGCAATGAAACATAATTGGTTAATTATAACAGCAACACAATTTAATAGGTCTCAATTTGATGCAACAGATGTAACAATAGCAGGGATATCAGAATCAGCAGGTCTTGCTCATACATGTGATGTGATGTATGGAATTATACAAGATACTACTATGCATGCTAATTGTGAATATTGGTTAAAATTATTAAAAGTTAGAAGTGGATCTGGTAAAAATAATAAATGTAGATATAAAATTGATTATAATTATATGAGACTTATAGAGACTGATGAAATTTTAATGGGTGGAAGTTAAACTATTTTTAAGTTTTAACATATAAAATAATATAATAAATAAAACTAAATAATATGTTTGACACACCTGATGTTGTACTAGCAGATGAATGCGGCAATGATACAATAAAAAGAGATAAAATTTTTGATAATACATTTGAAGAATCAGAACGAAATTCTGATACAAATACATTAACATTAGATGCTGCATTTGAAGTAAGAACAATAGATCAAACTATTGATGAAAAATTTATTTATGATAAATTTGAAGAACTTATATTATCATCAAAATATGATAAACTTGCAACATTAGATGATAATGGTAACACAATGAAAATATCAAAAATACAAATAAATGAAATTTATTCATTTGTTGTTACTTCATTACCAAGTACACCGCGTATTGAATTATTTTCAATTATATCTTCTTATTTTTGTATATTACCTAATAAGTTATACGAATCTATTTCAAATAAATATAAATCAGAATTAATTGCAGCTCTTAGATCAAGAGGATTTTTAGATAATAAATTAAGTCTTTTTTAATATGAAACATTTACCATTTCTATATTTGGTTATTTTATATAATATGATAAATTCTCGTTTATATTTCGTGCAATATATGGATTTTATTGTTGATGAAACCGTTTATCATGTAACACTACAGAATTGTTCATTATATGATTTTTTAAAAAAACCAGGAGTAAAATATGTATATTCATATGATAATGAACATACGGTAGGCCTTATAATTTAATAGTACATGACAGATTTAAAAAATATAAATAGAGCATTTTTAATATCAGATACACATTTAGGTGTTCGTGCAAATTCAACCGAATGGCTTACATATATAAAAGCTTGGTTTTATGAAGATTTTATTCCAACGGTAAAAGCTAATTGGAAACCTGGTGATATATTAATTCATTGTGGTGACTTTTTTGATAATAGACAATCCATAAATCTTTTAGTATTATCTGAGTCTATTGCATTGTTTGAAGAACTATCAAAATTATTTCCTGATGGAATTTATATTTTAGCAGGTAATCATGATGTTATGAAAAAAACATCAAATGATATAACTTCTTTAGATTCTTTAAAATATATACCAAATGTTAATATCATAAAAGAACCTATCTTACTTAATGTTAATTCTGCTAAAGCATTACTAATGCCATGGCGAACAAACCATATAGAAGAACAAAATTGTATTGAAAGTTTTTCGTCTGAAAATTTCGACTATCTTTTTTGTCATACTAATATTATAACTCTTAATATGGATAAACATAGAAAAATAGAAGAGGGTTTAGATTTAAAAGATATAAATAATTTTAAACGAGTATATTCTGGTCATATTCATTGGGCACAAAAAAGAGGTAATGTTAGAATGTTAGGTTGTCCTTATCAATTAACGAGGTCAGACTCAAGTAATCCAAAAGGATGTTATTTATTGGATTTTACAACTGACACCGAAACATTTTTTGAAAATAAAACAAGTCCTCGTTTTATTAAACTTTATTTAGATAAAATTGAAGATTATTCAATTGAACATCTAACAGCAATTTGTAAAGGCAATTTTATTGATTTATTTGTTCCATCAGACTATTTTATAAAATATCAAATAACAAAATTAATTGATATTTTAAGTAAATTTACTATAAAATTAGATATAATTCCGTTTGAACCTGATGAACTATTAGATTCATCTGAATTAAATGAATCAATTGAACATTTTTCGTTAATAGGCTTATGTAAAACATATGTAAGCAAACTTTCTTTTGATGAAAAAACAAAAGAACGTTTATTTAATAAAATAGAATCATTATATACAATTATAACTCGAGACAATAAATGAAAATTTTATCTTTTTCCTTTCGTAATTTTAATAGTTATGGGAATATCACACAACAAATTGAATTAGACAGATTAAATGGACATTTATATTTGTTATTAGGAAATTCTGGTGTAGGTAAAAGTACATTAACTGAAGTAATTTCATATTCAATATATGGAAAAATTGAACGTAAAAATAAAACAGATTTACCTAATAGACTTAATAAAAATTTATGGTGTCAAATATCATTAGTATCAAAAGGCAAACATATAATCATAACAAGAGGAATTGCTCCAAATTTATTTGAAGTTAAAATTGATGGCGAAGATTTTGAAACTGCTGGTAATATTAATATGCAAGATTATTTAGAATCCGAATTATTTGAAATTCCATATCAAGTCTTTAAAAATATTATTGTATTATCTATCAATGATTTTAAATCATTTTTAACAATGTCTCCTGGTGATAAACGAAATATCATTGATAGATTATTTGGATTTACAATTATAAATCAAATGAAAGATGATGTTAAAAATGAACGTAAAGTATTAAAAGATACCATAAAAACCCTTGATGATGAAATTAAAATATTAGAAGAGTCGGTTGAATCTATCAATAAAAAATTGACAATTTTATCACAATCAAATAAAGACGATAAACAAAAACTTATAGAAGAATATATTAACAGCATAAATACTGCTAAAGAATCTTGCTTAACTTCTAAACAAGATTTAGAAAAAATTAAAGATATTGAAAATAAAATATCTATTCTTATTGATAATGACAAAAATAAATACAATGATTTAAAACATAAATCATTATTATTTGAAAAAACTATTTCATTATATAAGAATTCAAAATGTCCTACTTGTAGTGCTGACCTTAATACAGATTCTCATATTCAATTACATGAAGATGCCGTAAGTGAAAATAATATAACAAAAGTACTTATTGACGATCTTACTACATCAATAATTGAAAATAAATCAAAATTATCAAAACTAACATCAAAGATAAAAATTATAGAATCTTCTATAATTAAATCAGAACTTATTATTAAACAATACACAAATGAATCAAGAAAAATTCAAGAAAAAGAAACAGATAATGAAAGTTACTTATTAGAATTATCAACTGAATCATATACAAAAATAAAGGATAGAAAAAATAAATATTCAGGTTCTTTAGGTAAAGATAAATTTCTATCAATTATTGAAGATATTTTAGGAGATGATGGTGTTAAAAATTTAGCAATGAAAACTATATTACCATCATTAAATCAAAATATAAATATGATGTGTAAACAAATACACTTACCATATTCAATATCATTTGACGATAAATTTAATTGTAGAATTCAATCATTGGGAGAAGAAATTAATCCTAAAAGTATGAGTACTGGAGAACGTAAAAAGGCAGATTTTATAATCATTATTGCATTATTAAAAATTCTTAAAGTTAGATATCCAAGTATAAATTTATTATTTTTAGATGAAATTTTTAGTTCAATTGATTCATCAGGTACATATGAAATAATTAAAATTCTTTCTGATATTTCAAATGAATTGCAAATAAATACATGGGTTATTAATCATGCAGAATTACCAAGTGAATTATTTGATACAAAAATAGAAGTTGTTAAAGAAGGCGGATTTTCAAAATTAATAAGAGAAACATTATCATGAAAACAAATAACATAACAGAACGTCAATATAGAATGTCATTATTATTAAATGATCTTGAAGACAATTATATATGTAAAATTAGAGAGGTTTTATACATGTCAGATAATTTTAAATTTGGTGTAGATTCAACTGATGATATCTATATTTCAAATGAACAATTAGAGAAATTAAAAATGTATGCATATATGAATTACAAATACCGAGTTCTTTATAATGATTGTGCAGATATGTTGGACATTAATAAATGTAATGAAATGTATTCATATGATGTTTTAAATATTTACTTTAATTTACATTTAATACCAGAATCATGAAAAGAATTTATGAAGATGGATATTCATTGAACGAAAATGAATATCTTTTAAAAATAAGAAAAGGCTCAAGTTATTCATATAAAGTTAATGATATATTAATAGTCCCTCATACTGGATTTTTAACAAAGTTAACAAAAAAAGGGTTATTACCAAAATCATTTGATAGTTGGAATCAATTTTATAGGTCTAATGAAAAATTACCAATATATATTGTTGAAGAAGATTTTAAATCAGGTTGGCAAATTTTAAATTTTCGCATTGGCGAATCACAACAATGGGTAGTATTATTACATCCTGATAATTATACAATTGAAATTTATCTTTCTAATTATTTAGAAATAAGTAAAAATATTACAATTATAAATGGTGAATTAATTGGAGAATTCAAATATTCTGATAAAAAATTAATTAAAAAATAAAATTATGTGGAGTTTATCTTTCGGTCCAACATGGTTTTGGATTCTTTTTGCAATTTCTGGTGTTTTTGGATTTTTTAGTATGATGTATCATATTGTTCAAGGTATTTTATGGGTATTTAATCATATTGCTTTTGTTTAAAATGATATATAAAATAAAAAAATTATGTTACATTCTAAACTATCAAAATCTTTTCTATCGTATATTCTTATTCTTAGTGGTGTTATAGTTATTGGATTTTTCGGGGCATGTTATGTAGTTTTTCAATGTATTAGTTGGATTTTAAATCATGTACATTTTATCTAAAATAAATCAAGATATATAAAATAAAAAATTATGTCTGTTTACGATCTTCATTATAATAAGGACTCATCTGTTATTAGAACTATCATCATTGGACTATTGTCAACATTACAAAATCATGTTGGATGGAAAAATCAAATAGGACCTAATGTAGAAGATCATATTGATATTAGTGTTCCTTTTTATTTTTCAATAACAGGTACCGAGCGATATCTTCAAGATAATTTTTTAAATAATATTGATTTTGATCCTGCGTCAATAAATGCAGAAGCAATGTATTCTCAAATTCCAAGAGGTGTTATTGATTTAACTGGCATTAATATAGAATCACAATCAATTGTTAATAAGTATGTAAGAATAAATCACCAAGTTCAAGAAGATGATGGAAGTTTAAATACATATAATACTGAAGCATTTTGGGTTCCTATTATATTAGATTTTTCGTGTGAAATTGCTGTAGATTCTATTTTGGATCAATTAAAATGCGCAGAGTCTTTGATTAAATCATTTTATAAATCAAAAACATATCAAGTAGATTCAATTTCAACAAGAATACCATGTGTTATAGTTTTTCCTGAAGATATTACAACTGAAAGAACTGTTGAATTTACATATGATGACAAAAAAGAATTTAAAGTTAGCGTATCGTTACAAGTAAAAACATATCTTCCTATATTTAATGAAAATACAACAATGTTTGCAGGTAATACAATGGAATCATTTGGTAATTCTACTGTAAATTTGCCACCATTTACAAATGCAACAGGCTTAACTAATAATAATGGTACAACAAATAAAACATTATATGATCCAGTTGTTAATGTTAGAGATGTTAACCTAGATACAAATTGGCCTAATAAAACTGGTGGTAATTTTCCTCCTGTATAATTATTGCATAAAATAACATAGATATATAAAATAAAATACATTATAATGAGTTTGAATAAATCATATGAACAATTTCTTAATGAAAATTTAGAAGGAGAATACTTATATTATGGTGCAGGGTCATTATTTCCTATTGCATTAAAACTTAAACAAGAAGGTAAATCTATTGAACAGATTTGGTTATATTTAACTACATTAGGTGTAGATAATGAACGTAAACAAAAAGTAGTAAACACTCTATTTAAAACTAATGAATCTTTCGATTTTTCTCATTTAGATGAAGATAAAGACACAGACCAATTTTTGAAAGCAGATGTTAAAGATTTAGCAAAAGGAGTTTCACCAGCAAAAGCAAGTATAGATACTGATGTTAAAACTGCTATTGATAAATTAAAAGCAGGCGAAGACAAACCTAAAGAAGGTGATACTAAAGAACCAGCTGAAGATACTGCTAAAATCGAAGCTCTTAAAAGTGCTCTTAAAGATGCAGAAAAACTAGAAAAAATTAAAACTATTTTAGCTGAATCGGTTAAAACGAACATATAAAAATAAAAATAAAAAATGTCTAAACTTAAACAAAGCTATGAAGCGTTTATCGGTGCATCTTTAACAAGCAAATATCAAACCTTGTTAGAATCCGTTAAACCTAATAATCCTGCTAAAATTATAATTTCAAAAAATTTAGCAATTACTGATGTGAATGAAATGCATGCACCAAATGGTGATGTATATGTTAAACAAACTGTAAATAAATATCAATTGCTTGAAAACATTTTAATGTTAGAATCCGTATCAAAAGAACTAAAAGTTTATGATTGGGATTCAGCTATTCAAGAATTTGTATTATCTACAGAGAAATTTATTGCTGAAAATCAAACTTATATTCTATTAGAATCTGTTAAAAGAGATTTGGAAACTGCAAAAAATGTCGGTTATTATAAAAATGCATTAACAGTTTTAGATGAATGTATTAAATCTAATACACCAGATTTTGCTGTTGTTGATTTAATGGAATCAGAAACATGGATTCCTCTTGTTAAACAATTGTATGAATACTGTAATTCGTTAGTATCTTCAAAAAACGGTCTTAATCCTAATTTTGGTGTATCAAAAATATATTCTCCAGTAGAAGAATCTGCTAGTGGATATGTATTTCATTCATTAGGCAAATTATATGCAATTAATGCAGATATGAAATTAGAAGAATCTTCTGTTGAAGTTTCAAGCAAATTTAAACATCTTGTTAGTTTATCAGAATCTGCTAAAATTACAGCAAATCATATTCGTTTATATCCTTCGTATAATTCAACATTTGATATTATAAAAGAAAATACAGACATTAAATTGTATTTGAATAATAAAGAAGTTGTACAAGAAAATATAGAAAGTGCATTACTTGCTAGTGGCATTTTAAAATTATCTGAAAGCAATAAAATCGCGGAGATATTTAGAGCAATAAATGAAGGCCAAGAAATTAAAGAAATGGATTTCGGATATTGTGTTAAATCTTTAATATATGAAGGAGTATCTGCTTCAATTTTTACATTAAATAATTTATATTTTATTCAAAAGGTTAATACCGGAATGAATCAAAATGAACTTGTTGAATGTGCAACTGCTGCTGATGCAATTACTTGTGTTAAAGAATTTATGAATTATGATATCACTGATTCTATTAAAACAATTGCACAAAAAGAAGTAAATGAAAGTTTAGTTAATACTACTGCAATTAGCGAAATTCGTGAAAGAATTTCATATATCAATGAAAAAATTGAAGAACTTAAGGCTGCTGAAAAAACAATCGGTAAATCTGAAATTCTAACAAATGCAATTTTAGCTTTAGAAGAAAGTATTTGTGAAGAAGGTATTGAACTTAATGCAGTACAAGGAACACCTACATTAGTTTTAGGAAAAGAATATTGTGTTAATGGAAAATCTAATTACGCATATCAAGGACAAACTGGAGGTAATCATATTTTTAATTGCACATCAGGTGGGGTAGAACCAATCACAATTACTAACGAAGATTTACCTGAAGCATTCAAATCAGGAAAAATAACAAACTGCTAATATGAATTTTAATCCATATTTACCAACATATTCAGAATTTCTAACAGAATCTTCGAAAGAAGGTTTTGTTAGTGCTGTTATAAATGCACCCACTAATATTAAAATGATGGGTGTAGCAAAAGGGGACGAAGTTCAAATAGATGCATTACAATATACAAAAGGGAAAGATACAGATCAGATTGATTGTATATCCAACAGAGGTGTAAAACTTCAATTAAAAAAATCATTATTAACTGTTAAATTTTAAAAAATGGCATCTTATATCAAAGGAAAAGAACTTTACGAGGAAATCGTAATTTCATTAAATCAAAACAAACTTACAAAAAGAGCAGAAGAATTATTGTACTTAATTGCAAAAAATGCAAATAAAAAGTTATCCTATGCTAATCCAATGGATAGAGATGATTGTGTGTCTTCAGCAATGCTTGAAATGTTAAAATATTGGAATAGATTTAATCCTGAAAAAACAAATGCATTTGCATATTATACTCAAATTGCAAAAAATGGTTATGTAAAAGGTTGGGCCGCATTACACCCACAGAAATATAAAGATACTATTTCTTATAATAGTCATTCTAACTCTGATGGTATTTATACAATATAAAAGTACTAATGAAACTATTAAAATTTTCCGAATTTATAAATGAATCAAATACTCATTTTGATAGATCATATATAGTTGAACCTTCTTGGTGGAAATTATGGTCTGATTCAAATAAAGAGAAATATTCTATTTCTCAAGATGCATATTCAAAAACATATACTATTAAATTAGATGATAATATTATTGCAATATATGATTATTCTAGAAATAAAGTATTCACTAATGAATTGCCTAAATTTATAAATTTATCAAATAACATTTCAGCAGAAACATTAGATAAAGCAGAAGAAACTGATCCAGCAGATCCTGATGGATTAGCTGATAAAAAGAAAAAAGAAAAAGAAGACGCTGATAAACCAACTGATCCAGTTGCTGCTGCATTAGCAAAATAAAACATAAATATGAAATTGCTTAAATTTAATGAATTTGTAAATGAAGATTTTGGACTTTGTTTATATTCATCAACAGGTAAAACCCTTGAAATTGGTGATTCAATTTTAGATAAAGATGGATTTTCAACTATTATAATTTCAAAGGATGTTAATAATGGTACAATTTCATATAAGAATTCAAAGGGTGATATATATATTATAGAATCAGCAACTATAGAAGAAGATACATTAATTGATAATTCAAATAAACTTAAATGGTGGGAATTAACTCGAGCATTAGTTTTTATTGATTATATCAAAGTAGGTAAACATTTCAGAGGTGGCTCTATACGAATTTCATCTGTTTTTAAAGCTCATAAAGAAGCATATAAAAATTTAGATATTTATAAAGCATTACCAGATTATAAAGAACATGCTGATATTTTATCATCAATTATAACAAAATGTAATACAGATAATATTGTTTCTATTGGATTAGAATTAAATAAAGCTCCTTTAATAGATCTTCAATTTTGTAAAACAAAAACGTCTATAAAAATTGCAAAAGCTCGTAATAATAAAAGACATGAATTGATACTATCTTTAACAGCAGAACTTTTAAAATTATTAACAGAAGATGAAATTGATTTTATTCAGACATTAGTAAATGTAGGCCGTAATAAAATTTCAGAAAATGAATTATCACAATTAAGCATGATAACTCAAGACCCTTCAAATAATGCAATAACTACTTCAAATAATATAGAAGTTGGAAACTATAACAATACATAAATACATTATGAAATTAAAAACTTTCGAAGAATTTGTAAATGAATCAAAAACCTCATATTATCAAATAAGTCAAAATGCAATTGATGAACCAATTGAAGATATGATAAAACATCATGATGCAAAGGAAATTTCAGCAAGTGATGCATCAAATCGTAAACCAGCAATAGGTACCGCGTTTTGGAAATATGAAAATGGTAAAAAAGAAAAATTAAAAGATAATTACGATAGTAATTGAACATAAAAATAACATAAAAACAAAAAAATAGTATGATACACTTAAAAACTTTCGAAGAATTTATTAATGAAGCAAATGATGCAGACGGATTTGTACCAACACAAACCGCTGACCAAATTGGTGATACCGTGAACGTAATTTCAGAATTAGTTCCTGGTAAAGAATATAAAATTGAAGATAATTCAGATATGATTTATCAAGGAAACACTGGTGGTGTTTATATTTTTAATGGTGAAGATAAAGCAACTGATTTGCAATTTGCAGAAGCTGATTTAGAAGCATTAATCACTGATGGCAAAGTTAAAGTTGTAATTGAATAACACCTAAAATGCAATCTATAAAAGGTAATAAACCTACTAAAAAATCAGGATTTGTTCAAGGATTTTTTCCAATAAATGAATGTTTGAAATATAGAGGTGAAGGACCAATTATATATAGATCATCTTGGGAAAAAAAATTCTGTATATATTGTGAAAGGACTCCGGAAATCATAGCATGGTCATCGGAGTCCATTTCTATTCCATATATCAGCAAAGTTGATGGAAGACAACATAAATATTTTCCTGATTTTCTCGTTAAACTCTCCAATGGTTCAACTATTATAATTGAGGTAAAACCTAACGCTCAATTAGTTAAACCGAATCCCCCTAAAAAAAATACAACAAAAGCAATAGAATCATATAAATGGCTTTATAATGCATGGTTGACAAATTTAAGTAAGCGAGAATATGCTGAACAATATGCAGCACAACGAGGATGGACATATAAATTAGTAACCGAAGATTTTTTTGCAAATAAATGAATACTACTACAGGCTGGGATTGGATTCAATCTAAATTAAAAGATTCTAAAGATAAATCTGTTGTTAAATGGAAAAATGGAAAATTCCACCCTGGAAAAATTTACATTTTTAAATATGACGCAATTAATAAAGACAAATTATCTTATTATGATAGACATCCTATTATAATATTTCTAGGTTATGTCAAATCAGAAGAAAATATTTTAGCAGTTGGTTTAAATGTATCATGGTGGCCACCCGAAGCAAGAAAGTGGATAATGACCAAGATACTTAAATTTCATGCGCCTACTATAAAACAATTTGTAAAAAAACGTCCACTGGATGCAATACAACAAATGCCACTCTTATTAGATTTATATCAATTAAAAGCAGCATTTGATAAATATGGTCTTTCATTTGCATATAGAACATATATAGTAGAACAAATCAAATCACCTGTTATTTGTTTATCTTATGAATGCTGGACAAAAGCAGAAACATTAGATATACCTAATTTATTTCCAGAATTAAAAACAAATGACGGTACAAATCTTAAAGAGATTTATATCTTATTTAAAAAATATGTAATATCGCAACAAAAAAATTCTGGAAAACTATCATTGGCTAGAACAGAAGCACAAAAAGCAGGTAAGTTCAAATTACTTAAATCGTGATATGATATATAAAATAAAACAATTATAAATTAATAATTATGGCAGGATTCGTATCCCGTACAGCCTCTAGTAATGAAGTTGGAAAATCAGAATCAAAAAACATTGTAACATCAGCACTTAAAAACTTAAGTTCTTTTGGTATGATTTATGATGATTTGGTTTTAAGAAATTCAAAAGCAATTGGTATATCAGAAGATAAATTTGGTTGGAAATTAGATCCAACAAATGTTGCTGGTGGTGAATATGATGACTATTCATTATTTGCTAATTTATCAATGACTGATATTAACCTTAGAGAATCTATTTCTATTTTTGATAAAAGTTATCCAAAGAAACGCGAAGATTTAAGAAAATTTGCAGTACAAGATGAAATAGAAGAAATTCTTGACACATTATGTGACGAATGTATTGTATATGACGATAAAAATTATTTTTGTTCTGCATTAGCATTTGATGATTCAACATTAGAATCTGCAACATTAGAATCTATAAAATCATCATTAGAGGTAAATTTTAAACGTGTATATCAATACTTTGGATTTAATAATGATATTGCCGCATGGTCATATTTTAGAAAATGGCTAGTAGAAGGATATATTTCATTTGAAATTATTTATAACAATGAACAAAACCGTATTATTGGTTTTAAAGAATTAGATCCAGTTTCATTAGAACCAGGTTTAGATAAAGAAGGTAAAAAGATTTGGAAACAATATAAAGGTATGCCTAGTAAAGAGCGTATGTTATATGATTCTCAAGTAATTTATATTTCATATGCAAATGCAAATTCTGCATCAAGAATATCATATGTTGAACGTCTTATTAGAAGTTTTAATTTACTTAGAATCATGGAACACTCACGTGTTATTTGGGCAACAGTGAATTCTTCATTTAAAACTAAATTTGTTATTCCTGTTGGTGGTAAATCAAAAACAAGAGCAAAACAATCATTAGGTGTTTTAATGCAAAACTATAGAGAACAAATTGATTTTGATTCTGATAGTGGTGAATTAAAAGTAAATGGTAAATCAATGATGCCATTTAATAAAGAATACTGGTTGCCATCTGGTGATGCAGGTGAACCAACAATTGAAACTATCGGAAATGATGGTCCTGATTTATCAGATACTGATGCATTAAAATACTTTAGAGAAAAAATGTTAAAGGTGTCAAAAATTCCACTTTCACGTTTTGATATGGAAAGTCCACCTTCTTGGGAATTAAATGCCGAAGGTATGACAAGAGATGAAATAAAATTTGGTCGTTTCGTTACAAGATTAAGATCAGTATTTCAAGAAATAATTGTTAAACCTTTGTGGATTCAAATGTGTTTAGATTTTCCTGAATTAAAAGAAGATGATGCATTCAAATCTCAAATAGGTATATCATATAACAAGTTAAATATTTTTGAAGAAATGAAAGAAATTGAAATTCTACAAAAACGTTTAGATTTTGTTACTGCAATGAAAGATGGTTTGGTTGAACAAGATGCTAATATGAATGACATTAAATATTTCTCTTCTGAATTTTTGATACAACGATTCTTAGGAATGAGTCAAGATGATTTACGTCTTAATAAACGTTTGAAACAAATTGAAGATGAAGAAAAATTAGAAGCAAGTAAAAAAGCAGCAGAAATAACACAACAACAATAAAAGATTATATGAAGAACTTACAAACTTTCGATGAATTCATAAATGAATCAAAAACAATAGTACCAAATAATAAAATTAAAGTTGGTAACAAAGGTACAGATTATATAGATGAACCCGGAACTATTGTTTATATAACTGATGATATTGATGATACAAAATTACATAAATATGATAGTAATGGAATTATATCTCAAATAGGTTCAGATATAAAAGATGGTGCTATTGATAAAAATTCTACATTTGTTGCTGTTAAACTAAATGATGGTGATACTACTATTTATGTTTATGGTGAAGAAGGATTTAAAGTAACAAAATAAACATTTAATACAAAAAACACAGTGATATATAAAATAAAACAAAATCATTAACATGAGTGATAAACTATTATTAATCTTAGAACGATCAGAAGGTAATTTGGTTGCTTCTAAAGACGGAGACAAATATGTAATGGAAGGCATTTTTACAGAAATTGGAGTAAAAAATAAAAACCAACGTATTTATGATGAGAAAGAAATTATACCTCATATAAACGAGATGAAAGAAAAGCTTAAAGGTAATAAACTTTTAGGTGAATTAGATCATCCAAAAACATTTGATATATCATTGAAAAATGCATCACATGTTATTGAATCTCTTTCTTATGATCCTGCTACTAAAAAAGTAATGGGTCGTATTAAATTACTTAACACAACGGCGGGAAAAGAAGCAATGGCATTAGTTGATGCCGGTGTACCTTTACATATTAGTTCACGTGCAGCTGGTGTTGTTGAATCTAATGGTCACGTAAAAATCAAAAAGATGTTTACTTATGACTTAGTTGCAGATCCAGGTTTTGAAAATGCAGAATTAAAACGTGTTAATGAAAGTTTTGGAATTGACTCTGAATATGTTCAAATTTATGAAACTAATGCAACACTTGCAGATTTTAATCTTTCTAATCAAAATATAGAAACTGAACCGGAAAAAACTTCCGAAATAAAAGTAAATGAAATGAACAATGAACAACAATTTGTTTCAGTTGAAGATTTTAACAATTATTCAAAAATTCTTAAAAACGAAATTGAACATTTAAAAGAAAAACTTGCAGAATCTAATAATGCTACACCAGTACAAACCACAGCTGATGTCAATGAATCATTGATAGAATATGTAGAAACTATTGCAAATCGTGTTAATAAAATGCATGAATTTGTAAATAAATTAACCGAAAATGTAGATAATATAATTTCTCATAATGATTATATTATTGAAGGTTTAGAAAATGTTAAAAATTATTCTGAAATGGTTGCAGAAAAAACTGCTCAAGGAATTAATTACACAGAGTCTATTGTAGAAAAAACTGATAAAGCTATTTCTTATATGGAAATGATTGCAGAAAAAACTGCACAAGGAATTAATTATACTGAAAAATTATCAGAATCATTAAATGGTCGTTTTAAATATCAAGATTACATTAATGAAAATGTTGATAATTTAATTTCTCATAATGATTATATTATTGAATCATCAAGTTCACTTATTAAGTATGCAAATTATTTAAACAAAAATACTGAAAACTTAACCAATTATATGGAAAGAGTTGTTGAAGGTATTAATGAAGGCTTAGTTGTTGGTACTCCTGAAGCAACCCCTGCTATAACTGTTAATGAATCTAAAAATGAAGATTTTAAATCAGCTCTTGATAACAAATTGAACGCAATTTTAGAATCTGCTAAAGCACAAAAAGAACCTGCTAAAGATAATTTACATTTCAAAAATTTCCTTTCAGAATCAAAGAAAAATCAATTTGAAGCTTTAACACCTGAAATGAAAGATAAAGTAATCGGTATCTTTGAAAATAGTAAATACTATGGTTCAGTTGATGTTGAAAATATTTATGACAAAATCTTTGAAACTGCTAAAGCTCCTTTGAATTGGTTAACAAATATCCCTGCTAAATATATCACTTCTTGGAATTCATTAAATGAATCTCAAAAAAATTCAATTAAAGCACAAGCATCTGTTAAAGTTTTAGAAACTTCATATCAAATTGAAAATTTCTGGGAAACTCGTGAATTAAGAAGTAATGTTATTGCTGTAAATGAATCACAAAGTGTTATTGCAATAAATGAATCTTCTGAATATGTAACTGATAATTCTTATATGGAAGCTGTTCAAGCAGGATTTAAAAAACGTTTTAATCGTTAATAATTTATAAAACCCTATATGGTATTAAGAGTAGTTCGTTTCTACTCTAGGGTACAAAAATATCTTAAAAAACACTTAGATATATAAAATAAACAAAACATAATAACAATCGCTAAAACACAAAAAGCGAACATTTTAAAATAAACAAAAAACAAAAAACATGTATTTAATTAATGAAAGCGAAATCATGGGAAAATGGGCTCCGATTATCGAGTCTAACACCGGTATTTCTGATCGTAACAAAGTAGAATGGATGTCAAAATACTGTCATTACCATGAACTTTATGAAAACAATTCTTATGCTCAACTTGGTGCCGTAAATGGTATGGGTTCTACCCGTTTCCCTGGTGCTCCAACAACACAATTAGGATTTGATGCACAAACAACTGGTTCAGGTGATAAAGCTCATACTTTACTTCCTTTGGCTATGCAAGTTGCTGCTCAAACAGTAGGTCTTGACCTTGTTCCTGTTGTACCAATGCCTGGGCCTATGGGTGTATTGACTTATTTGGACTTCGTATATGGTGGTGGTAAAACTGCTGGTACTGGTTCTGATCTTCCATTGTTAGTAAAAGCTGATATCGGTGTAACTGCTGCTGTTGGAACTACTTCAGGTACTGCTGTAAACGGTGTTACTTTTGCATTGGTTGGTTCTTCTCGTTTGGATGGTAATTCAATTTTCCATGTAACTGGTTCTTTGACTACTGGTACTTTATTGTCAGCTTTGACTGGAACAACTGCATTGTATGCTTCTGCTGCAACTAAGATTGAATTAGTTAAAGCATTAGAAGATCATATCACTGGATTCTCTGGTGCTTCTTTGAAAAATGCTGATTATACATCTGCTGCTGTTAATGATCCTTATTCTCGTGTAGACGGTGAAGGTACATTAGACAACGTGATGAACTTGACATTGTTCAATAAATCAGTTGAAGCTAAAACTTACCAAGTTGCTGCTGCTGTTACTCGTGAACAAGTACAAGACTTGAAACAATTCGGAATTGATGCAGTTTCTCAAGTTGAATCAGTACTTATCAATGAGTTGACTCAATCTATGAATAAAAACATCTTGGGTCGTATCTTTAATTTAGGTGAAACTAACCACGCACAAGTATTGGCTACACAAGGTCTTAACTTCTTCGTGAATTTGGGTGCTACTGCAATTACTGTTACTAACTCTGCTTCTTCTAATACTGGAACTGCTTTTGGTGCATATATTCAAAATACAAACTTGAAAGCTGCTACTATTGCTGCTTCTGAAGTTGTTAATTCTGCTTCTGAAAACTTGCATACTCGTCAACGTAAAATCATGTCTAAGATACTTGCTATCTCTAACTTGATCGCAATTCGTGGTCGTCGTGGACCTGCTACTTTCGTTGTAACAAACGGTCAAGTATGTTCTGCATTGCAAGATGTTGCTGGATTTATTGCAGCTCCAATGGCAAATACAATCAATCAAATGAGCGGTTCACTTTATCCAATCGGTACATTGTCAGGTCTTGCTATCTACAATGATCCTAACATGGCTTGGAATGATACTCGTTTTGCAGTTGGTCGTAAAGGTGACGGAAATTCTCCAGGTTTGGTATTTATGCCTTACTTAATGGCTGAATCAGTTCAAACTATCGCAGAGGGAACGATGGCTCCTAAAGTCGCAATAAAGTCAAGATTTGCAATTGTTGAAGCTGGATTCCACCCACAAACTATGTATTTCACTTCAGGTGTATACGTTAATCCTGTATTTGGTTCTTTAGTATAAAATATAATTAATTAACAAAAAATCGGTAAGTCGAAAGATTTACCGATTTTTTTATGTTTAAAAATAATAAGAGATATATAAAATAAAATAAAATTATGTTTATATCACCTATAGGAGTGTTAAAAATACAATCTGAATTGGAAGACTATAAAAAATTATGCGATGCATTTAATTATAGTCCTGCAAAAAAAGAATTTGATGAAATTGTAAATTATATTCTATTACAACAGGGTGGAATGTCAAGTGGTTCAATGTGCGAAAATAAAACAAATTCTGTGTTAGATTATGTATATGAATCGTTTGTAATTGAATTAAATGAAGCTTCAAAAAGTGATGATTCTGTTGTTGGTAATTGGATTTCTTATTTATTTAAAAAAGGAAAAGTTAAGAGTGCAATTAAAAAAGAATCTAATATAATGTATGATCTTTTATCAGCATATGATAATATACATGATCTTAAAGCAGAATTAGCTAATTTAGAAAATAAGGAAACACCTGCATATGATTTTCCATCATATGAATAAAAAATAAAAATATGATATTAGAAAATACATTATTAGGTTTATATGATTCATATATTCTAGAAGCAGCATCAAAGAAAACAAAAGAACAAATTGAAACAGAATATTCCGAATCGGTTAAATCAATTGCAGATGCAATTCAAAAAGAAGAACAAGCATTAGCTCATTTAAAAGGTGAAAATGGCGAAGAATTTACAAAAAAACGAGAAGCTATTCATGCAAAAATTGACCATTTACAAGCAGGTAAAGAATCTATTAAAGCAAAACGAGATAAAGAATTAGCAGATGTAGATAAAACTTCTGATGATGAATCAAAAGAAAAAGAAGAATCTGATCATCTAAATGTTCAATCAGTTTCAGGAGAAGAAAAAGAAGATGATACTGAAGAAAAAGATGTTCCAAAAGATGTTCCAAAAGATGATGATAAAGCAAAAGAATTAAATAAAGAAAAAATCATTGATCTTAAGGAAAAAATTAGACATTTAACTGATTCATATGAGAAAAAGAAACCTGCACAATTAGCAGTTTTATTTGATTTAAAACAAATAACCGATAGTAAATGTACAAATGAATTATTAAAAGATTTTGCAACTATTCAACGTATAAAAGCTAGAATAAAATATAACTCATCAATTATAGATAATGTTGATGATAAAGATGAAAAGAAACAACTTAAAGATAAAATTGCTAAAGACGCGGAATCTGCAAAAAAATTAGAACTTGAATTATCTAAAGGTAAAGATACAATTGCAAAGGAAAATCCTGATAATAAAGAACTTCAAGCTGCCATAAAAGATGAAAAAAATCAAGATGATAAAGATGAAAAATCCGAAGCATCTACTGATGATAAAGAATCTGAAAAATCAACTGAAGATAAACCAGAAAAGGATGATAATAAAGAACAAAAAGTTAAAGAATTAACTTATGATCTTAAAAAAATAAAAGATAAAATTGAACCAATTGATGCTGCTCTTAAAAAAGCAAAAGCCGATGGAAAAGATCAAAAGATAATAGATGCTATTGAAAAAAATCTAGAAAAAGCATCAGAACTACAATATAAATTAGAAGATGAATTAAAATCAATTAATGATAATTATTCATTTGATAATTTTGATTTATTTGAAAATAAACTTTATATTCAATCTATTTTAGTTTCAAATATACTTAATGAAACTTATGACTTATTGATTTCTTAAAAAATATGATAAAAGAAACTATTATTCAAAAGGCATCAAAGCACGAACCATATTCAATATATGGTGTTAGTTATAGAACATTATCTCCAAGACAATGTAAATTATTAAGAGATAATTCTATATTAGCTGATAATACCGAACAATTTTTAAAATGTATATTTTATATAGAAGATAGTTTATTTTTTATTAAAAAAACAAATTTTCTATTCATAGATAAAGATAATATTAAATCTATGAATTGGCAAAAAAAAGAATTAAAATTTCATAAATGGACATGTGCATATTGTAAAAAAGATATAACTGTTCATGAATCTGAATTTTCTCCAAAAACATTAACATGTGAAAATTGTTATCAAACATATCTTCATAATAAAGAAAATTGGACTCAAATGATTATGAATTCAGTTAATAAATTTACCGATTATTTAAAAAACAAACATCTATCGGACCAAATAAAATTGGAACATTTCATTAAAAATAAAAAAATAAAAAACAAAAAATGAGTGATTTAATGTATTTTGATAACTTTGTATTAAACGAAGCAGTTTCAAAAAAAAAGAATATCCAAGTAATTCTATTATCAAATGTTAATGAAGAATCTAAATCTGTTCCTGCTTTTGAAAATGAATGTAAAGCAAAAGGAGTTAAATTTAATGTAATCGGTGTAGATAAATGTAAATTAACTAAGATTGAAAATACTGAAAATTATTTGATAGTTGATGCAGATAGTAAAGTTAAAATAAATGTTGATAATACAGTTATTTTAACTCGTAGAGGTGTTGTAAAAAATACATATACAAAAGATATTGTTGAGCAATT
>Ga0114951_10002660_pt1 | contig 19882 bp, 11 predicted proteins | sample AM7aDNAmetaG_FD_88677 | JGI IMG/M metagenome (GOLD analysis project Ga0114951, IMG submission 88677) | Freshwater microbial communities from Finland to study Microbial Dark Matter (Phase II) - AM7a DNA metaG | ecosystem: Environmental > Aquatic > Freshwater > Lake | place: Finland: Lake Alinen...
CGGCCACCGCCGCCGCCGCCAGCGCCCATGGCTCCACCGCCACCGCCGCCGCCAGCACCCATACGGGCACCGCCAGGACCACCGGCACCAGTTGCACCCGGAGCAGCAGTTGCATCGCTTTCGGGAGCTGGTTGTCTTTTTATCGGCTCTTTAATTGCATAAGTCAGAACTCCGGACAGAGATTTGGTTTGACCCGAGAAATATCCATTTCCGGCACCATAAACACCAGCCTGGCTCTTCGATCCGATATGATAGGCAACAGGTGACGCAAAAGCTGTTATCTCTTTGTCCAATAAGGTAATGCCTTGTTTTGCAATTTGCCTTAAAGGCCTGATGTCATCGATAATGTATAATGAACGGCCAAAAGTTGCGATGATTAGATCATGTTCCCTGGGATGGATTTTTAGATCCATCGTTGGAACGGTCGGGAATCCGCGTGTCCATTTTGCCCAGGTTACCCCATAATCGATACTTACATATAACCCGTTTTCAGTTCCCAGAAAGAGCAGGTTTTGCTCAACAGGATCCTGAATAATCGTCAGGCAGAACCCAAGGACCTTGGTATCATCGACCAGCCGGACCCAGGTTTTCCCATAATTTTTTGTCTGATAGAGGTAGGCGCTCCAATCATTCTGTCGGTAATTATTTATGACGACAAAGGCTTCGCCGGGGTTGATATTGGAAACGTGGATCTGGGGTATCCAGCCGTTTTTCGGTGCACCCTTTATATTTCCTATAAGGTTGGTCCAGGTGGCTCCACCATCGCGGGTAAGCTGAAGATTTCCATCATCGGTACCCACCCAGATTTCATCTTTTTGCAGCGGGCTTGGTGTAATGGCAATAATGGTACAATGGTTTTCGGCTCCTGTAATGTCGTACGTTAAACCGCCGGTTTTATCCTGTTTTAGTTTTTCCGGATCGTTGGTGGTCAAATCTGGAGAGATCAGTGTCCAATCGTCACCCCGGTCAGTACTTTTATGTAAGAACTGGCTCCCAAAATAGATAGTGGTTTTACCAAAAGGATCATGCGCCATGGCTGCATTCCAGTTAAACCGAAGCTTTGTGCCACCAGGATGGATTGGCTGAATAGTTTTGGTATCGCCGGTTACGCGGTCGAACCTGCCAACCGAGCCGCCCTGCGACATGGCATAACCGTAGCGGTTGTCTGAGCTGTCGGCCATCATATCGAAACCGTCTCCACCCATAACCGTTTGCCAATGAAAGTATTGGATGCCGCCGCGTTGCATTACGTTGCTTGGCCCGTACCAGGAACCATTATCCTGCAAACCGCCATATACATTATAAGGGAAATCGAGGTCCCAGTTCACATGATAGAACTGCCCGAGAGGCAGGTTGGTGGCAAATCTCCAGGTGACACCCCGGTCCTGCGAAATGGCTAAACCGCCATCATTTCCGTCGATCAGGAAATTATTATTTAAAGGATTGATATACCATGCATGATTATCAGGATGGATCCCACGTGTTTGCATGTTTTCGAAGGTAACTCCGCCATCTTCAGTTTTGGATATTCCCGAGAATAGGTTGTATACACGGTCGGCATCCATTGGATCGGCGTGGATCTCATGGTAATAGAACGGGCGGTTGCTAACGTTGGTGTCCGTAGTTTTCGACCATGTTTGTCCGCCGTCATCGGAACGGTACATTGCATTTTTCGAACATTCGATCAGTGCATAGATTCTTTTATTGTTGCATCTGGGTATAGCCAGGCCGATACGTCCGAGTTCGCCTTTAGGTATGCCTTCCTTTTCGGTCATTTTTTTCCAGTTCTTTCCTCCGTCCCAGGTGATATACAAGCCGGAACCTGCGCCGCCTGATTTCATGAACCAGGGCCAGCGCTGATGTTCCCACATGCCAACTACAAGTTTATTGGGGTTAACGGGGTCCATCACCATATCGCCGACACCTGACAGTTCGTTGGTAAACAGGATTTGTTTCCAGGTTTCGCCGCCGTCGGTTGTTTTATAAACACCGCGCTCAGGATGGGGGCCCCATGGTGACCCGATTGCGCCGACATAAACGATATTTGGATTTGTTGGATCGATAATGACCCTGTGAATGTTATGAGTTTTCTCGAGACCTTTAAGTTCCCAGGTTTTACCCCCGTCGATGGAGCGGTAAACCCCGGATCCCGAGTTCAGGCTGTTTCTTGGATTACCCTCGCCGGTACCAACCCAGATAATATCAGGATTAGCCTGATAGATATTGATGGCTCCGATGGAGGCTGTTGCCTCTTTATCGAACAGGGGAGTCCACTCCAAACCGCCGGATTCAGTTTTCCATAATCCGCCGGAAGCTGAGCCGACATAAATTATATTCGGATTTGTGGCTACTGCATCAATGGCAGTAACACGACCCGACATACCGGACGGCCCGATACTGCGGGCATTTAACCCGGTGAGCTTTTCCATGTCGAGTTTCTGTGCGGTGACTGGGATAAAAGCCAGTGCGACCCAAAAAAGGAGCAAATACTTTTTCATAGATATCGGTTTTATTCAAAAATAGGAAGCTTTCAAGCGATTGATCTATCTGAAAGGTTAAAAAAGCTTAAAACCGCATCAGATTGTTTTATCATTTTTTTTTATTTCCTTCGGTTCATAATATCTAATAACCTAACGAAAATGAAAAAAATCCAGATTAAAGGCTTGCTCGTTGCAGGCTTATTACTCCTTGCCGGGCATGTGATTGGCCAGGATGTTGTTGGGAAGTGGAAGACTATTGATGATGAGTCAGGTAAGCAGAAATCGATAGTTCAGCTGTTTCTAAGCGGTAATCAGCTTTATGGTAAAGTTCTGGAGACATGGGATGATGATGGTGTTACACCGACCGATAAGCTGTGCGATAAATGTACCGGAGCCTTGTATAACAAAAAGATTCACGGGATGATTATTGTTCAGGGAATTACAAAATCCGACAATGTATGGAAAGGGAAGAAAGGCATTATGGATCCGAAGAACGGAAAATTCTATGATGTAAAGATATGGCTCCAGGATGCCAATACTTTGAATGTCAGGGGTTCAATTGGACCGATCGGTCGGAAACAGACCTGGTACAGAGTTAAAGAATAAGGCAAAGGGCAGAAGGGCAAAAAGGCAAAAGGAAAGTAATAAGCCTTAAGTATAAAGTAAAAAGAGGCCGTCTCAGTGGTGAGACGGCCTCTTTTTTTAGAGTTGCCAACTCTAAACAGGATTCTCTATCTAACTCAAAAGTTCTGTTTAGAGTTGGCAACTCTAATGTCTAGTCTTCGAAGCTGAATCTTCTGCGTTCGTTGGCTTTGTTGATTGTATTGGCGTCGAGCACCCAGATTCCACGTCCGTGAGTAGCAATAACTATCATATTATCGCGTGGATGGATAATCAGGTCATGAACATAGGTAGTTGGCAGATTGCCCAAAACTTCCCATGAGTCGCCCCCGTTTTTGGATACATAAACAGCCATATCGGTTCCTGCATATAGAATATTTGCATTGAACGGATCTTCGCGGATCACGTTCACCGGACCGAGAGGGATATTTGCCGAGATATCTTTAAACGTAACACCATAGTCATCGGATTTCCAGATATAAACCTGGAAGTCGTCATCGCGTTTACCATTTTGCGTAACATACACGCGGCCCATCTTGTATTTTGATGCAACTACCCTGCTTATCCAGCGATGTGGCGCCAGTTTGGAAGTCAGCTCGGTCCAGTTTGCTCCGCAATCTTTGGTCATATGCAAACGTCCATCGTCGGTTCCTGCATAAATCAACCCTGATTTTAAAGGAGATTCTGATACGGTGAACAGCGTTTGATACTGGATGTCACCGACCTTTTTAGGATCATTGTAGGAAAGATCGGGACTGATTTGTTTCCAGGTATCGCCTTTATCATTCGACATAAACAGGTACTGCATACCGTGAAAAACTATATCAGGATTATGTGATGACAGGATGAAAGGAGCCAGCCACTGGCCGCGCAAAGGCGGATCATTTTCAAATACGCGGGGGAGGATGTTTTTGTTTTCACCTGTAGCCACGTTAGTCCTGCTAATACTGCCATAAAATCCTGCGGAGTACACTATATTAGGATCTCTTGGATCGATGAAATGGTTACTTCCTTCACCACCCGGAGCGCCATTAAATTCGACTGGACGAATCTTATCGCGGCCACCAGAGATGTCGACAGCACCTGCATAACTGCCATGATCCTGAACAGAGCCGTAAACCTTAAATGGAGTGCCCATATCATAGTTCAAATTAAAGAACTGAATGACAGGAAGATTGTCGGTAAACCGTCTCCAGTTTTTGCCTTTGTCGTAGGAGCACACGATACCGCCGTCGTTGACATTGATCAGGTAGTCAGTATTATTCGGATCGATCCATAAACCATGGTGATCACTGTGCATGCCGCGAACGCTTTTAAAAGTTTTTCCGCCATCTGTAGATGTGTTCAGACCCAGACCCATGGTGTAAATGGTGTTTTCATCTTTCGGATCAACACGAATCTGCGAAAATACCCAACCGTAAGTTGCAGAATGGAACTGCATATATTGTTTCATGGCAGGAGTTGAACCGCTAACCTGGGTCCATGTTTTACCTTGGTTGTCAGTACGATAGATTGTTGCCCCCTTGATCGTGCCACCAGTTGGACGTCCATAGGAATCTGTATTATCTCCGGGATTGGTTTCGGCCACTTTTTCGTAATTATCGACAAAAGCATAGAGAACTTTCGTGTTCGACCTGGCAATATCGATCCCGATACGACCGCGGAATTTTGGTTCCGGTATACCTGAGTTAATTTGTTCCCAGTTCTTGCCACCGTTGGTTGTTTTCCAGATCCCTGATCCGGAATAATCTTCCATAGTCCTCGGATCGTTCCATTTGTTGCGGATCCTTTGCCAAGTTGTTGCATACAGGGTGTTGGGATCAGATGGATCGATAACCAGATCAATGGCGCCGGTCATTTCATTTACATACAACACTTTTTCCCAGGTTACGCCGCCATCCGTAGTTTTATACACCCCACGGTCGGGGTTAGTGGTCCATTCATGCCCTGAGGCTGCAACATAAACAATGTCAGAGTTTTTAGGATTAACCACGATGCGTGCAATCGTGAAGGTATTCTCAAGGCCCATGTGTTTCCAGGTTTTTCCACCGTCGGTAGTTTTGAAAATTCCACATCCGGCTTGTGAGCTCCTGAAAATATTTGCCTCTCCTGTACCCACCCACAGTGTCTGCTGGTTTTGGGGATCAAGAGCGATATCTCCAATGGCCGTTGAAACCTGCTGATCGAAGATCGGTTCCCAGGTGACCCCGTCGTTAACGGTTTTCCACACCCCTCCAGAAGCTGTTGCAACATACATCGTATAATATTTTCCGCGCGGTTCCATCACTGCGATATCCGTACAACGTCCACTGATGTTGGTTGGTCCAAGAAATTGCCACTTCAGGTCCTTAAAGGAAGAGGCCGATTTCATCGCTGTATACTTTTCGAATTGCGCAAGGCGGTCTTTGCCTGTCACGACAGGTGATTTTGCTTGCTGTGCATAGGTTGCGGACGAAAGGCAAAGGAACCCTGCGACCATAACCCCTGATAAAAGCCGATAAATTATTTTCATAGGTTTTATGTGTGTTTGTAATCAAAAATAAACTAAAACGCCATTGATTAATGTGTTTTTAAGCTGATAATTAAGTTATTTTAACAATTGCATTCATAACCCGATGTGATTTAAACAAAACACGTTGGTCAATTGTAAGGGGTGGTAATAATTTAATGGAATGTCAAGCAATTTAAACGGAGATTTGAGGAGGGTGCGGATAGAATGGGTCCGCCAGATAGCTGAAAATGCGTATGTTTTGGAATATCAAAGATTTTTTGACTTTGAAGCGGGGCAGATTATATCGATCGCATTATCCGCGGATGAATCCCCTCGGATGTACTCCATAGCCAGCGGCGAGCGGGATGAAAATATACAGGTATTATTCAATGTTGTAAATGAGGGTCACCTGACACCGGCCCTATCGTGCCTTAAAGCAGGGGATTACCTCTGGACCTCAGCCGGGTTCGGGAAGTTTACCGGTACAACCGGCAAGGCCTGGTGGATTGCCCAGGGAACCGGCATTGCACCTTTTGCTTCGATGTTCAGGTCGGGGCAGCGCGAAGGGAAAGTCCTGATCCATGGGGGCCGATATCCGGATTCATTTTATTATTCTGATGAGTTTGAACCTGTTTTAGGAGAAAACTATATCCGATGCTGTTCACGGGAAATAGTATCCGGAACATTTCATGGCCGGGTTACAGATTATCTTAATTCGATCGGACCGCTTTCGGCGGAACCATTATATTATCTTTGCGGAAGTTCGGAAATGGTGGTGGAAACCAGGGATCTCCTGATCAAAAAAGGGGTACCGTTCACCAGAATTGTTGGAGAGATCTATTTTTAATGGACACAAAAGACAAGTTATTTGGGAAGACACCGGAGGAGGTGGCAATTATTTGCCACTCACTCGACATGCCAAAATATGCTGCCGGTCAGGTGACAGACTGGCTGTATAAAAAAAATATCCTTTCGATTGATGGGATGACTAACCTGGCGGCAAAATACCGGGAAGCCTTAAAAGAAAAATATGAAATCGGGTTATATCCGCCGTCAAAAGTTGAGGAGTCAGTGGACGGCACAAAAAAATATCTCTATCAATCGGGAATAAAAAAATTCGTTGAATCAGCCTATATTCCTGATGGAGAGCGTGCAACATTATGTGTTTCCTCTCAGGTTGGATGTAAGATGGGATGCTTGTTTTGCATGACTGGCAAACAGGGATTTCAGGGGAACCTCACCGCCGGAGAAATTGTTAATCAGATTCACAGCCTGCCTGAACGCGATAAATTAACCAGTATTGTGTACATGGGGATGGGCGAACCTTTTGATAATCTTGAAAATGTGCTGCGGAGTATTGAGATATTGACCTCTGCATGGGGTTATGGCTGGAGCCCGAGGCGGATTACTGTATCTACCATTGGCATTATTCCTGCGATGCAGGCTTTTCTGGAACGATCCGAAGCAAACCTCGCGGTCAGCCTGCATTCTCCCTTTGAGGACGAACGCCGAATGCTGATGCCCGTGGAACAGGTTTACCCACTGCCGGAAGTTCTGAAAACAATAAAATCGTGGGATTTTGGCAGGCAGAGAAGAATATCCTTTGAATATATTTTATTTAAAAATCTGAATGATACTCCACGTCATGTAAAGGAGCTTGCCAGGTTATTAAATGGTTTGAAATGCCGGATTAACCTGATCCGTTTTCATCCGATTCCGGATACTCCTCTGGAAGGGTCTGATGATCAGGCTGTTCAGGCCTTTAAGGACGCTCTGAATAAAAAAGATATTTTGACCACCGTAAGGGCCTCCAGGGGGGAAGATATCTGGGCCGCATGCGGATTACTATCAACCAGGGAAATGACCCGCAAATAATATATGATTCCAAGAATACTGCTCGATACCGCGCCGATCCCTGACAGCGATAAGGAACTTAAGCTTTACATTCACGGTAAGGATTATTCGATAGATATTTCCGGCGAAGGCGAGCTGATGAGCAGCCGCGTTCATGGATCTGAAAAAGCGCTGGCTGAGCTGACCTGCGAAAAGATCAGCAAAAGAATTCGTCCGCGAATACTCATCGGGGGTTTAGGTATGGGATTCACCCTTTCGGCGGCTTTGCAATATCTGGGTCCCGAAGCTCATGTGGTGGTTTCGGAACTGGTGCCTAAAGTAGTTGACTGGAACAGGGGTCCGCTTGGGCTGGAAGCTGGAAATCCGCTTGAGGATAAGCGGGTAGAGGTTATCATCGGCGACGTGGCGAAAATCATCAGAAATGAAAGACAGGGTTTTGATGCGATCCTTCTAGATGTGGATAACGGACCCGACGGACTGACCCATGAAAACAATGACTGGCTCTATTCGGTTCCGGGCCTGAATGCATCGCGCCTGGCACTCAAAGCAGGAGGAATACTTGCTGTTTGGTCAGCCGGACCCGATGTTCGTTTCGCCAAGCGTTTGCGCCAGAATGGATTTTGGGTGGAAGAAAAGGTTGTTCATGCGCATGGCATAAAAGGGGGGAAATGCGTTATCTGGATTGCTGAGCGCAACTGAAACTACTTCCCGGTACCAATCCGGAATTCCGATTTACCCATCCACCATTTACCGTCCGTATCAAAACCAAAGACCCGGATTTTAAAATTTCCGTAAAGGTCATTGACTGAAAATTCGATGGTACCCGTATCGAATTTCAGACCGGTTTGCCACAGAAGCAGCGGATCAAGCTGAGGGACCGGAGAATCATGTTCCAAAGATGCGGGTGCTTTTTGCTGGATCCTTGAGGGCAGAGAAAGTGTTCCCTGCACAGAATGCCCTGGCAACTTTAGTCCTGCAAAGTCACCGTTCCGCGAAATAAAATTAACCACCGCGGAGAATACATAATTCCCATGGATATAAATCTTGTTCCTCACATCGATTGATTTGATCCTGCCGGGTGGTAAATCAAGCAACTCCTTTTGGGAGGTCAGCGGAATACCGTCCAGTAAAACCAACGTTTCGTAATCGTGTGCAAATGGCTGAATGCTATAAACACCAATGTGAGCCTTGTTGCCTTCGCGATGAACCTGCACATTGGGAACAACCTCGTACACTACTTCCCCGACATTTGCCAGTTCAATATAATTATCGGTATAAATGGTTTTGTCGGGCGGGTCGTAAAATGGTTTTTCGCGGATCGCGGGATCTTTACGCACCGGTTCAGGGACTTCCTCTTTAGAATAGATCCTGTTTAATTGAAGATTGGTACTTAATTCACGGGCATATTCCAATTCCTCGTGACTCAGGCTGAATGGCAGTTTACGGGGCTTGAAAGGGCGCTTTTCGAAATCATTGAATACTTCGATTGACCAGGTTGAATCGGGTTCAGATATAAAGGAGAGGATATAATCTGATGCACCTTTTATATCCGGAAAAGTAAAATAGAATAAACCATCCTTGTTGGTTTTCATGGCATCGAATCGGTTGGCTGCGAGCAGGGAGACTCCGATTCCGGCTTCGGGAACCGGTTTGCCGGTTTTGCGGTCAATAACCCTTCCACTGAGCAAGCTGGCCCAGGTTTCCGGCAGGTGCAGCAATCCCTTATTGATCTCTGGTCCCGGCTGAAAAAATGCATGAATAATTTCGTCGGAATAACAATTATCCTCCAACCATTTCTCAAAATCTTCCTTTGTTTCCGGTATCGCTGAATTGCAGGTCCAGCCAGGCATGCCAGGCAGTCGTGCGTTGCCGGCATAATCAGGCTCTTTAATGGAAATCAATACAGAAAAGCCCGGGGCATCTGCTTTCCCATCAAACCCGGATGCTTCATATTCTGCTTTTAACTGACTGCGTAATTTTATTTTATCCTGTCCAAAACTGACAGTGACCGGATTGAATATTGAATTTGAGTTATTCCAGAGTCGCCGGGCTATAACAGTACCGTCATCAGCAAGAAGAGAAAATTGAACAATACCTTCTGGAATTTTATCCTTGGGTACTGTAAAGGAGGTTGTTTCAGCTAATTTCTTGTTTTCAAACCAATACCAGGTTCCGGAACGATGAACCAGCAACCGCAGATTTTCTCCGCTTCCGGATGTGGGTTTAACAGGTTTTATTATGAGATTATGATTGGATGCAGTGATCACCAGCCCATTTTTTTGAGTGGGCAAAACCGGAGGGTGCAAATCCGGTGGAGACTCATGAAACTTGGCAATTTCTCCGGGATTTATCACCTTAACGGATACCACCGTGAAATCAGAATCGGGAAAATTGCGCATCCAGTTGGTGTAAGCGCGGAGGCAATACCATCCCGATTTCAGATCCCCTGAAAGTGGCATTGAACCTTCAATACCTGCATCATTCAGGACTAAATTCAGCCTGATCAGACTGGCACCATCAGAGTTAGTCAGCTCAATCCTGATGTTTTTACTGAGAGCGGAAGTTTTATAAGTATCCTGTTCGAGGACCCTCGCATGAAAAGTGATTTTTTCACCTGACAGATATAAATTCCTATCGGTCTGCAGCCAGACGGTCTCCCTGAAATTTCCCTCTGAATTGCTCAGCGGACTCTGGGCATGGAGCGCATTCCCAAAAATCGAGTTGAGAAACAGGATCAATATCAAATATTTAGGGAAATTTCTGACCATTTCTATTGGCTATTTATCTTTCCAGAAAGGGGGTTTGTAGAGTGTTCCGATTCTCAGCTGGCAATCATAGCATGCCTGGTTAGCGGTCATGAAAACGTTTGGTGACTGCTCGGTAACATAGGATCCCGAGGGTAACCTGTACCATGGGAAATCTCTGGTGCCCACCTGTTGCAAAAAACACTCAAGTGGATATATGGTGAAGGTGGTTGGGCGGTCAACAAATATCCGAAGAGTCGACATGCCTGCAACTTCAAATATGCCAGCCACATAAACCGTTGGATCAGTGGTACATCTGATATTTCCTTCGATACGGAAAGGCTGGGTTTCATAAAGTGTTCCGGTTTCGTTAACCAGCTTTGTAACATTTTCCCAGAAATTCATTGCGGATTCAGGGATGTTGTACTGTTTAACATTCAGGCTATAACGGATTGTCAGCTCATCGCCATATTGTGATTCGAAGTTAAGTGGCGCTTCCAGGACCCGGTTTTCTGTAAGTCCCCTGGTATTGCCAATGTAAATGCCGTTAATAGTTTTTGTTTTCCAGCAGTCCCGGACCAACCGGTTGGTTGCACCTAGAGTGGTTCTGCCAGTCCAGATGTGAGAAGCCAGGTAAGGTGCCTGGTAGCGGAAAGTAGCATCCATGGTCCACCGATAAAAGGAGGGGCCGGTTTCAGGGGTATGGTTGCTTAAATAAAATCGCAACCCTTCGATGATCTGGCCGTCTTCGCTGCGCTTTTGAAGAACATGTTTACAGGAAATGCTATCGATCGGAGGACATTCATTAAGTTTTTGAAAGTCAGATTCATAAGTTTTGTTGTCTATTACAGCAATCAACTTATAGCTTTTCCCGGTTACGAGTTTGTAACCTTGGTCTGCACGGTAAGTACCAGCATCAAATTGGGGGAACAAGGCAACGGTACTATCGCTGCACACGATTTTTACTATAGCCCCGGAAACTTTCTCCGGAACATAAGTCAGCTTGCCGCCAGCCTGCGAAACAACCGGTGCAGTAAGGGAAATATTAACGATTGGCCGAATGGTGGTGTCATTTGAGAGGAGGCATTCAATGAACAGAACTTTATCATAGCCGGTAGTTTCCGGAATGAAGCGGTCGACGCACGATGCGGTTAATGCCATCAGGGCAAATAATATGAATTTATTCAACCGCATAATTCCCAAGTTTGAACTGATAACTGATTGTAAAGATTGGTACCCCGTAAATAGATAGTTTATACCCTTTTATATCCAGATTTTCCTGTACAAAGTATATTGAATAAGCATTTTTTCTTCCGGTAAGGTTATAGACTGAAAAGATCCAGGATCCGTGGGCAAATTTCTTTTTTAGCAGGTTACCCTCAATGGTCATGGCAATATCGGTCCTGAAATAGTCGGGTATACGATACTCATTCCTTAAAGAATAATTGATTACGGGAACGCCGCCGACATAAATGAATCCGGTAGGGTAGGTTATCGGTCGCCCGGTATTGTAAACAATATTTGATGAGATACTTACTCTTCTTGAAAGCTTTAAGCTGGCAACCACATTCAGCGCATGTGGTTTGTCGTAACTGGCCGGATAGGTAATGCCATTATTGATTTTTTGCCAGGGTTCCTGCCCGTTTACAGTTATCATGGACCTTGACCAGGTGTAACTGATCCAGCCAGTGAGCCTTCCGGTATTTCTTTTCAGCAGAAATTCTATTCCCCAGGCTTTTTGATCACCCTGAAGCACAAGTGTTTCAACATCCGGCGAGAAGGTAAGGTCGGCACGGTCCTTATATTCAATGATGTTCTTTACAGACTTATAATAAACTTCAGCTGACGTTTCTATCGATGAATTATTAAAGTTCTTATAAGCTCCCAGGCTGAACTGATCGGCCACTGGCGGGGCAATATACGGATCGACGAGCTTCCATCGGTCGGTTGGGGAAATTGCGATAGTATTGGACAGCATGAACAGATACTGCCTCATTTTATTATAGCTTGCCTTGACTGATAAATCCTTATTAATCTGATAATTGAGAGAAACCCGATATTCCGGGCCTGAATAAGTTTTGATTGTTTTTCCAAATCCGTAACTGACAGTGTCGATAATATTTTTCGTTTCGTAGGGCACATTATCAGGATATATGCGGATATCATTTGCTCCCAGGTAGTTGAAGAAACTATATCTTAATCCGGCGTAAATGGTGAAATTTTCGGTTACCGAAAATTCATCGGAGGCATGCAGGGCATATTCAAGTCCACTTTCTTTGCCAAAATCAATGGGTGCGAAAAGGCTCTGGCCACCATAGGAACTCAGTATGCCCTGATCGAGGTTATGGAGGATAACATCACCGCCAAAGCCGATTTTATGACGTACAATCGGATATCCTGTAAATTTTATTTTAAGCTCCTGCGACCTGACCCGAAACTCATGTTCGAAAGATTTAGAAGCTAGCTCGTTATTGGCCTGAAAATTTGAATAATTGCTGAGTATGGCAGCTGCCTTCATGGTCCATTTATCACCGAGTCGCCTGTCATAAATAACGGATGCCCCTAAGTTTGCGTAATGATATTGGTTGGTGCCGGACAAGGAAAATTTATCCTTACTGTAATATCCGAATGCTTGCCACGAGGATCCGTCTTTATTCAGGACATGTACCCCGGTCATCAGATCATAAAAGGAGCCTTCCCGCTTAGTTATTGCTGCATCTTTCAATCGGTTGAGTATCCAGTCGGAATAGGTTGAGCGGACGCTGAACATAAAGGAGGCTTTATCTTTTACTATCGGTGTTTCCACTAACAATGAACCTGTGATTGGACTGAGACTTCCCCGGGCTCCGAAATCCTTCTTATTGCCTTTTCGCGTACTGATATCAAATATGGAAGCCAGCCGACCACCATATTCCACCGGGAAATTGCTCTTATACAGATTTAGACCGTTGACCATATCCGGATTAAATGCGGAAAAAAATCCGAATAAATGGCCGGTATTAAGGACGGGAATTTCATTGATGAGGAACAGGTTTTGATCAGATGCAGAGCCTCTGACATTAAATCCTGCAGAACCTTCCCCAACGGTTTGCACACCCGGCATGAGATTCGCAACCTTAAAAATGTCGCGTTCGCCCATGACCATTGGAATGCTTTTCATCTCCCTGGCGGTAATGCTTTGAAATCCCATCTGCATGCCCCTGACATTCTGGAATCTGTCGGACGTGACAGTTACCTCCCTGACATCTATCAATTTACTATCCATTTCGATGTTCAGAACACCGGAGCTATTCATCTCAACGGAATAGGATTGGGGATCCATTCCCAGGCAGGATACCGAAAGCTTAAAACTTTTCCCGGACTGCAAAGGAAGAGAATAGGATCCTTCGCTGTCGGAAGTCACGCCATTGGCAGTGCCCGTGACTGAAACAGAAGCTCCGGCCAAAGGCTCTCCGTTCGAACGGTTAGTGATTCGGCCGGAAAGGTAACTCTGCCGGGAATTCTGAATTTTACCACGGCTGCCGATAACCACGTTTTTGACTATTTTCTCATAGGTAATCCGCTTGAAATAATCCTGCTTAGCGTTAAGCGAAGCAGTGTCCTTAGCGGAGACATCAGTGTTTGCAGACCTTGCTGTTGAAGAGTTGGTAATCAGGGCCGTTCCTGTAATAAAAAACTGCCGGTTTCCACGATAATAATAATTAATGCCGAGTGGGTGGAGGGTTGTATATAACAATGCGTCAATATCGACACTATCCCCTTCGGCTGAAATCCTGACTGTGGAAATCCATTCGGGTTTGTAATAAATGCTGATATCGCAGCAGTCATTGATTTTTTTGGCAAACTCGGTAAAAGGGACGTTTTTCAGGCTGAGTTTTGCATAGACGGGCTTCTCCTGGGCTCGCAAGCTCAATAGAAAGAGAATCAGAAAACAGGATATAGCAATTGTTTTCTTCATTTCTTAACCGTCAAAAGCGTGTTGCAATAGTTGACCAACCTGGCATGGCTATCGAATTTCCCTGACCTGAACTTTAGCTTTTCAGTCCGGATATAGTTCTGCAGTTGTGATTTATATTCTGGAAAAGCCTGGAACAAGGTGCGCTTCGCCTTATAAACCCTGAGTTCCTTGTTCACTAATAAATACATGCGGGAATAGGTATCAAAACTGAATAAGGAATTCCCGTTAGCTGGTACTATCAACGATTTCGTTTGCACAAGTAGCAGAGTTGCGGATCCTTCAGATAATACTTCGCTGAACTGGCTGTTGGCTTTTACTTCACCTGAGGGAAAAGGAATGAATTTCATACCGCTCATGGTGAATTCACTGATATTCAATTTATTCAATGCGACTTGCAGAGCAGTATTATTGAAGTTAAGTGTGTTGATAACCAACTCATTAGTGTAGATATCATATCTGAGCTGTAAGCTGTCGAACTCAACCCCACGAATAACAACTGATCCATTATTCCATTGATCACCTCCAAAAAAGGGATGTCCATCCGTGGATTTAGGTGTGGGATCCTGATAGAAATTACCGCTGATCAGTCGGGAATCCACTTGAAAAAGCTTATCGTAATGGTGGAAAAGGGTTTGGGAGGTATTACTGCCTGATGAAGGCTGGCATAATACTGAACCTGTTGTAACTAACAGCAATAGTGGCAGTAAAATAATTCCGGCTAAGCCTGGAATGGTGAGAACCCTCATGGAAGTTGGCGAATTGTTATCCGAATAATAGGATGTGAAGGTACTTGGTCTGGTTAACAAATCCAACTTTAAGGTTCTACGGAACGATATGAAATGTTGATAAACATAAATTGATTATTTCTGTTTAACAGATAGTGAGAACATTAAGAGATAGATATAGTACCAATGAGCAGCTCAGGGCTCAAGCGGCGGCGATGAGGTCCGCTGCTAATGGAATTATTATTACCGACATCAATGGAATTGTAAAATGGGTGAATCCGGCATTTACAAATCTGACCGGGTATGAGTTTAATGAAATTATAGGCCACAGCTTGAAAATTCTAAATTCAGGTTCCCAGGACCCAAATTTTTTCAGGGATATGTGGGCGAAAATTTTATCAGGCGAGGTATGGCAGGATGAAGTGGTAAACAGGAGGAAGGATGGCAGTTTGTATACGGAGGAGATGACCATAACCCCGATAAGAGACCGTAAAGGTAAAATATCCCAGTTTGTCGCCATCAAGCATGACATAAGTGAACGCAAACGACTGGAACAGATTGTCCGGAGTGCTCATGAACGTATGGAAGGCGAACTGAACGTTGCCAGGGATATCCAGATGAGCATGCTCCCGCTGAAGTTTCCGGCATTTCCTGACAGAGAGGATATTGATGTGTATGCCAAACTGATTGCGGCACGTGAGGTTGGGGGCGATTTCTATGATTTTTACTTTATTGATGAAGAAAATTTCTGTTTTGTTATTGGGGATGTATCAGGTAAAGGGGTTCCGGCGGCTTTGTTCATGGCGGTTACCAAGGCATTGATCAAAGCGTCATCAACCAATGAGATGTCGACTGCCCGAATCTTGTCACATGTGAACAATGAAATCAGCCGTGACAACGATAATAATATGTTTATCACGGTATTTATCGGCATTTTGAATACTACCACAGGATATCTTGTTTATACCAATGCAGGGCATAATCCTCCATATATTTTGAAAAAGGGCGGAGGGGTAGTGAAATTGCCGGAACTGCACGGTCTGGTTATCGGAGCATTTCCTGGTATTGAATATAAGGAGACCGTAATACAGATCAACCGTGGTGATGCAGTTTTTACTTATACTGATGGGGTTACAGAAGCGCAAAATGTCGAAGGCAAGCTCTACTCCGACAATCGTTTACTGAAGTTGCTGGAAAAGGAATTATTTGACAACTGCAAAGTTCAGGTTGACAGAGTTTTAAATGATGTAATTAGTTACGAGGATGGGGCAATCCAGGCCGATGATATCACTGCCCTAAGTTTGCACTTTAGAGAGCAAACAGCAGATTCTGTGGTTGATTATCTTTTTACAAGTATTACCAATGATCTCGGGAACATTGGAAAACTGACAGATAAATTTGAAGAATTTGCCGTGAAACACGATATCCCAGCGGAGATAAAACAAAAGATCAATATCGTTTTCGACGAATTGCTTTCTAATACTATCTCTTACGCCTATCCTGATAAGTTCGTCCATGAGATCGAGATTAAGATCAGGTTTTACAAAGAGAAGCTCATTGTTACGATAATGGACGATGGATCACCGTACAATCCTTTCGACCGAACGTCGCCTGATATTACTTTGGGATTTGAGGACAGGGAGATAGGAGGGCTTGGAGTTCACATCGTTAAGCTGCTGGTTGATGAATATAGCTATGAGTATAAGAAGCAGGTAAAGAAGAATATAACTACTTTTAAGAAACATATTTAAACGATATCAGATGGAAATCAGGGTCAGGGAAGCAGGAAATATCAAAATTTTGGATTTTGCAGGAAAATTGGATACCGGAACTTCGCCGGAAGCGGAAACTGCAATTAGCAAAGTTTTGGAATCAGGTTGCAACAAGTTAATTATCAACCTGAAGGGAATCGAATATGTTAGCAGCTCCGGATTAAGGGTTTTTCTGATTACCGTTAAGAAGTTGGCTGCATTGAATGGGCAACTCAAAATTTGCCAGCCAAGCGAGGTTGTCAGTGAAATTCTTGATATCTCAGGCTTCAGTACGATTCTGGATGTCCGGGATTCTGAAGAGGAAGCTTTATCGGCGATGCAGCTTTAGGTTACCTGCAGCATTGATCAGTTTCCTCAGCCAATCATAATAAAGAGCAAAATACAGCAACAAAATCATCAGGAGGATTACTCCGGCATTGAAATAAAAAGTGGGTATAACCCAATTGCCCAGTTGCTTAGCCGGGGCAAAGAAGTGTGCTCGACCTATTTTGCTTTCCGGCAGTCTGAAAATAGGTGCAACTTTAGTCAGATATTTATCTCCGGCACGAACGAGTGTGTTATCAACATTCTGATTGGTAAGTAGGTTCGCAAGAGCTGTGTTCTGATTTTTGTTCTTTAGCTGTATCAGTCCATCCTGACCTAATTGTTTGACAAGATCCGAGGTGATGTTGTCCTTCCGGTCTTCAGTCTCACGGTATAGTTCCTTGTATTTCGACCGGAGTTTATCGAGATGAGAGGTTGCACTATCAGCAATTGTCTGGCTGAAAGTTTCCGGTTTCAGGTCATTGTAATATGCGAAATGCGGCATTAAATTATCTTCATCCAGACGATGTAACGTATTCTCTATAGTTTTCATCGCTTTGGGATCATGAGTTTTGAGCTTTTTCTCCTGTTGTTCGTACATCACGGTGCCAATCAGGCCGGTTACTTTAGGAATCACCAATTCCCCATTGATGAAATAACCTGACATCTCTTTTTCGATATCATAATAATGAACATTGTACTGGTTCCGAGTATATTGCTCAACGGTCAGCGCCTCGAAACCCCAGCGGGATACCATAATATCGCCAATAATCGGGACAGCATTGTTTGTCGCGTTCTTCCCTTTGAGATCATCGAATTTGACAATTAAGCCACATAGAAGGATCTGGGGAATGATCAAAAGCGGGATGGTAATATAAATAGTAACCACACTGTCCAATCCGGAAGAAATATTTAATCCGGCCATATTTGCAAAGGCGGCTGTCAGGAACAGGATGAGCCAATATTGGATGAACAGTCCGTGCATTCCCAAGACCCATGAACTTATCAGGGTAAACAGAAAAGATTGAAAAAAGGACACGGCAAAAAGAAAAACAATTTTCGAGTTCAGATAGCTTAACCGGCTGAGCCTGAGGAATGCTTCACGTTGAAGAATTTTCCGGTCCCTGATTATTTCTTCGGCGCTGAGGCTCATGCCCTGGAAAAGCATGACTACGATAGCCATAAAAATAAAGGAGGGGAAATTCTTGTTCAATCCGAAGAAGTAACCGTTTTCAGTGGAATAGCGGGTAAGGAAGCTGACCACCAATGCCAGCATCGGAGCCTGAATCAGGTTGATCAGGATATACTGCAGATTCGAAAATTTTGTAGTGATATTTCTCGAAAAGAAGATTTTGAATTGCTTTAATCTTGTTGGTTTGAAAAAATTACTTCCGGGGATGGCTTTATTTTCCGGTTCCTCGATTTTCACCTCCTGTTGTATAGATTCAATATACAGGTTATGAAGCTCTTCGGGTTGAAATTTTCTTTCCGCGGTTAACCGGCCAGACTCGTCGAACTTACGGGTTTCAATTATTTCAAGAACTTGTTCGGGGTTGACATTACCGCAGGCACTGCACTCACAAACGTCGGCGTCGATGTGTTTATCGAGTTTTTTGAAATAAGCGATTGCATCGAGCGGATTACCTGTATAAATCGGATAACCTCCCTTGTCGAAAATCCATAATTTATCGAATAGCCTGTAGATGAATGAAGAGGGCTGATGAATGTTTACGATGATAAGTTTCCCTTGCTGGGCAAGTTGTTTGAACAGGACCATGATCTTTTCCGAATCCCTGGAGGATAGACCTGATGTAGGTTCATCGACAAAGAGAATTGCCGGTTCGCGGATAAGTTCCAGCGCGACATTTAATCTCTTGCGTTGTCCGCCACTCAGAAGTTTCTTAAGCGGGTTTCCAACCACCATATCCCTGACCTCAAAAAGGCTTAGGTTGATGAGCAGGTCGTCGATTCGTTTCTTGATTTCTGGTATGGAAAGGTGGTCCAGACAAAGCAGAGCATTAAAATATACATTCTGGAAAACGGTAAGCTCCTCAAATACAAGATCGTCCTGGGGTATAAAACCAATCAGACCCTCGATTTTATCAAAATCTTTGTGAATATCGAAACCATTTATGGTAATCTCTCCTGACTGGATCGGCAAATTGCCATTTAATACATTCAGGAGGGTGGATTTTCCAACTCCACTGCCTCCCATAACGGCAATCAGTTGCCCTGAGGGCTCCGAAAAAGTAAAAGTGTGGATACCATGTTTGCTTTTCGGGAAGGTATAAGAAGCTTCCCGGCTGGCAAATATCAGGGGCTCATTTACCCGGAAGTTAAAATAAGCCGCAGAAACTTCGGTGTAATAGATGTTTGTATTCAGGTTACCCCTGAGTATTGCTCCATGATTGAAGATGTAGAACTGATAAGGCCGGATAATGGTTCCTTCCAGCTGCAGAGGGTCAGATCCGAAGTATTTGAAAATAAATTGGCCAGTTTCGGCAACATAATAAATAAGCAACTCTCCACCCAGGTTGGGCTTCTGAATATGGAAAACCTTTTCATGAGTTTGTTCGGGAGTACTGCTGATAACCATAAAGCCTGAAGATTCTATAGTTTCAGGCTTTTCACAAAAAATGAATTGTTTGAATGCTAAATAATCCTCCGGTTTCACTTCAAAGATTTCAGCCACCAAATCATACAATACATGCTCAATGGAATTGAAATCAAGCCGGGCTAACTCAAGAAAATGCAAGAATATCATCAATTGCTCAGCATGATGAATCCTGCTTTTTACCTGATTGCAGATTTTAGTGACGATCTTACTGGTGTTTTCTGAATCGAGATTATGGACACCGCTGCTATACAGGTCAAATATCTCGTAAAACAGCTCCAGATATTCAGTCGGGTTTTTTACTCCCAGCTGATTTGTCA
>Ga0114951_10002661_pt1 | contig 19878 bp, 22 predicted proteins | sample AM7aDNAmetaG_FD_88677 | JGI IMG/M metagenome (GOLD analysis project Ga0114951, IMG submission 88677) | Freshwater microbial communities from Finland to study Microbial Dark Matter (Phase II) - AM7a DNA metaG | ecosystem: Environmental > Aquatic > Freshwater > Lake | place: Finland: Lake Alinen...
AACAAAGAGAATTGCGGACGGAGCAGGATTTTCAAAAATAATTGAAGATGCTGGTGCGAAGTTCGCTGCAGACACTTGCTGTGTTGTTGCGCCAATAAAGGGCAGATTTAAGTGCCTTGCAACTGATTCAGCAAAAGGATGCTACTATGCAGCATCAAAAAATAAATCAAAAATAAAGATAATGCCGATTGAAAAGTTAGTGGAAGAAGCGTGCAAGTGAGGTGATGATAAAATGGTTACAATGAATGGAAGAAAAATTTGTGCAGGGAAAGCCCAAGGAGAAGCTCTTGTAAGTAAAGAAGGAATATCTTTCTTTGGAGGAGTAGATCCTGACACAGGCAACGTTGCTGAAACTAATCATCCTCTATTTGGACAAAGCATTAAAGGAAAAATACTTGTTTTTCCTCAAGGAAAAGGATCAACTGTAGGAAGCTACGCGCTTTATAGAATGAAAAAACAAGGAACTGCTCCATTAGCGATAGTAAACTCTGAATGCGAAACAATTGTTGCGGTCGGAGCAATAATATCCGAAATCCCTTGCGTGGATAAAATAGATATCTCGAAAATAAAGACTGGGGATAAGGTAAAGGTTGATGGTGTGAAAGGAACTGTTGAATTATAAGGCTTATTTGTCGGTGAAGCTATGGGGCTTTTTAGGGGAACTTTAATAAGAAAAGATGAGATTGACCTCTCGAAGGCCATTGCGCCGGGATGGCGGTTAAAAGCAGTAATTGAAAGGGAACCCTTTATAGAAAAACCTTTTGTTACTTGCCTTCACATAGAATTTTTTTACCCTGGCCAAGAGGAAAGAATGGGGCTTATTGCTGAAAAAAAAGCGGGAAGAAAAGTCTTTAAAGTAATGAGCATTTACCCAGAAGATGGGTTTCCTAATATGGGGTTCAAAGACAAGAGAACTACTTTGCCCGCGTTTGTTAAGTTAATGCCATTTGTGATTGACTATGTTAAAGCAAGAGGCTTTTACGGGCTGCATGGTGTTACAAACGAAGGAATGGCGCGAATATTAGAAAAAAGGTTTGGGGCTCATACAGCTGCTTATGTTAATAAAGACGGCACCCCTGATAGATTTGTGAGAAAGGTAAGCATGGATTTTTCTCTTACTCCTAAAAATAAACCTAATAGTGGGCGGCGAAGAAAATGAAAGACTTGTTTGTAATAAAATTCGGCGGTTCTTCTATAACCAAAAAAGAACAGAATAAGTTCGAGATGAGAACTGATTTACTTAATAAAGTTGCAAAAGAACTTTCTTTGGCACTAAAAAAGAACAAGAAATTAAAAGTAATTCTAGTTTGCGGAGTAGGGCCATTCGGACATTCAAATGTTAAAGAGTATGATATCAATAACGGCGTTACAACTCCTAGGCACTTAGAAGGAGTAAAGAAAACTAATAAGGATTGTGATTTTGTTGCAAAAGAAACTGCTAGCGCTCTTACAAAACACGGAATAAAATCAAAACACATACCAGGGTACGTTGTTTGTGTTCAAAAGAATAAGAAAGTAGAGTCATTTGATGTTAAAGCTTACAAGGACGCACTAAAGAAAGGACTTGTTCCAATAACTACTGGCGTAATGGTTAAGGACAAAGAGCTTAATTGGAGTGTAATGTCGGGCGATCAAGCAATTGCACAACTTGCTCACTCTTTGAAACCCGAAATGGTTCTAATGGGAACAGATGTTGATGGGATATTCACAGCTGACCCAAAAGAAGACCCTACTGCAGTTTTAATTGAAGAAATTACAAAAGATAATTTAGAAGAAGTACTAAAGAAAGCAGGGCAATCAAAAGCAGTGGATGTTACTGGCGGGATGAAAGGAAAATTAGAGAAACTTGCCCAGCAGTTAGGCGGAGTTCCTGCCGAAATATTCAATCTTTTTACTGCTGGAAACTTAGCGGGTGCGCTAGAAGGTAAAGAGATAAAGTGCACAAAAGTAAGGCTTTAGTTCACTTTCTTATTTCCTTCAATCTTTTTGAGCGGCGTCTGGGGCGTAACGACTTTTCTTTTTGTTACGGCTTCAAGTTTTTTTCTTGCACCACCGGCGATGCTACCGCCTTTGTTTGCAGCGACTTTGTTTTCATCAAAGCCTTGTGCGTCGTGAGCGGAAGCAATTTCTTTGGTTGAAGCTTCGCCAAGCATAGTAAAAACTAGTTCCAAGTTAGACATGTGGTCTCTGAGGTTTTGGTTCTTTCTTTTTGGATCAAGTTCTTTGATTTCTTTGTGTTCTGCGGTGGAAACATCAAAAGAAGCCTTATGGATTTCGTCAGTGAGAATAGCAAACTCTTTACCTTCTTTTACACTTCTTTCTTTCCATTCATCAGTCAAGTCATTTCGAATGTCAATGCTTCTAAGCCTCAAATTAATCCAACTATCAGGATAACCCTTTAGCTCGTAGTATTTCTTAGCTCTATTCTGTGCAAGCTCTGGGTTCTCTATCTCTTGAACCCTCTCATAACCAACCTTTGCTAGCCACAACTTGAAAGGCTCCGCTTTTGGAGAAGGAATTGACTGGATAATACGAAAAGCACCTTCGGTGTTGGTGCAATCAGTTTCATAGTATTTTCCGTCGGATGCCGATAATTTCAGTTGTACACAAAATGTGTACAACTCAATTCCCGTAGAGTCTTTTTCTCTTGCTTTGAGCATATTCCAATAGTTTCTTGGGTTTTCACTGTCTGTAAGGGCGCCAACTATATCCACAACCGAAAACCACCATTCGTCTTCGTGCCAAAGCTTTCTGATTTTCTTACCCTCAAAGATTGCTAAAGCGTTTCCTTCATCAACCATAAATCACCAACAAAAAGACTTAGCTAACGCGGAGCTTTAAAACAGTTCTGCAGGGTCAATGCCGGTAATGTCGCTTAGCAGTACCTTTTCGCTCTAAAAGTGCTTAGTTTCAGTTATCGACAAAATGTCGATAGCCCAATTTTGTTTCCTTTGGCTAATAATCTCAATTGGTTACAAAATGTAACCGGTTAAGTTTCTTCTGTTGTTGAAGTTGAAAGGGCATGTACAGTTTGCACTATCCCTTTGCTTAGTTTCAACCGTCCACAAAGCGTGTACAGTTCAATTTTTGGCGGCTCTGTTTTTACGCTTAAAATGTGCTCAGTTTCAACCGTACCCAAATTGGGGACAACTCAATTCCCTTTGCCTTCAAGCACGCCCAGCACCTTTTTAAACATTAAAAGGCACAAAGTTTTAAGAGAAGCGCCAGCATTGACTTAATTGTAAAGTGTATTTTATGAAACAAGTAATTTTCCTCGGAAGAGGTGGACAGGGAGCGGTTACTAGCTCACAGGTACTAGCGATAGCTGCCTTTAAGGATGGCAAGCATTCACAAGCTTTTCCTAACTTTGGGGTAGAAAGAACTGGGGCACCAGTAAGGAGTTACTGCCGAATAGACGACAAAGTCATAACGCTTAGAGAACAAGTATACGAAGCGGATTATGCGTTAGTACTAGACGCAACACTCTTATCAGGTTTAAATGAAAAAGTTACTGGAACAATCATAGTTAATTCTAACAAGAACCCAAAAGAGCTGAATATTGATACAAAAGCGAAAGTGAAGTGCGTTGATGTCACAGCAATTGCAATTAAAGCGATGGGTAAACCATTTGTTAACATAGCTTCCCTTGGAGCATTTGCTGCAATTAGCGGAGAAGTTTCATTAGAAGCATTAACAGAAGCAATAAAAGAAAAAATGGGCTCAAAAGGTGCAGCGGTTGAGAAAAATATTTTAGCTGTGAAAGAAGTTTATGCAATTGCAAAGAAATGCGGAAACGAAAGTGCAAAATGTACAGTAAAGAAATAAATTGGGTTTGATGGTATGGTAGAAAAGAAAACAGAGAAGAAGGCGGGCAAAAGCGCAATCCCCATAAATAAAGGGGCAGTAGTTCTTGAACCAGGCTCGACAATGAAATACAAAACGGGTGAATGGAGAACCTTTATTCCAATAATTAATTCTGCAAAATGCATTAAGTGCGGGAAGTGCTGGATGACTTGCCCTGATGCAGCAATATTCAAAGCAGAAGACGGAACATTTAGAATAAATTACACTTACTGCAAAGGATGCCTCTTATGCGAAAAAGAATGTCCGTGCGGAGCAATAACACATAAGGTTGAGGAAAAATAATGGTTGATCTGTATGGCTTTTGCATCTATTAAAAGGTTTAAGGCTCGTGTTCAAGGACATACGCCCGTACCGCGCTCGTTATTAAGGGCGGCTGAGACAGCATATGCTGCCCGACTTCCAAAGAAAGCAGGTTGGGCTGCAGCTTTTAGGGTAAATGCAATGGTTGCCGCAGAACAAGCACTAAATAAGCGAGGGGTAATTGACCCAAAAAAGAGGGAAATTGTCATGAAAACTTGTATGAAAGTCTTTAATCGAAAAAGGCAGCTTGAGCGAGAACTCTCAAAAATGGAAATGGATGAACGCGCAATACCAAGATCTTTGTTGACTCCTGAACAAAGAGAAAAAATTGAAAGCGACTCCCGAGGAACGCATTTCCTTAGATACACTTATTATAAGTATGGAAAAAATTCTTTAGCTGGAAGGCTGGCTGATGCTGAACGCAAACCATTGGTTGCGAAATACGAATCTTTAATGCGTAACGTTCCAAAACAGATAGTGTCGGTTTTGGGAAAAAGGAAAGCTGAACTTTTCTGGGACGATCTTCAAAACGGGCTAAATGTTGACGAAACAGCTTAACTAAATGTTTGTAGATATTGATGGTGATTTTTATGGCTGAAAAAGTTGTTATTTCAACGGCGGACGCAATTGCGCACGCAGTGAAGCTGTGCAAGCCAAAGGTTCTACCGATGTACCCAATAACTCCTAGCACTCTAATCCCTGAAAGATTGAGTGAATTTGTTGCTAATGGGGAAATGGATGCAAAAATGATTCTTGTTGAAAGCGAACACTCTGCAGCAAGCGCCCTATACGGAGCATACGCAACCGGAGTAAGATCATTTACTGCTTCAGCTTCGCAAGGAATAGCCTTGATGCACGAAATACTTCCAATAATTTCTGGATCAAGATTCCCTGCAGTGATGGCGGTTGCAAACAGAACACTTTCAGGTCCACTAAATATTTGGAATGACCACTCTGACGCAATGAGCGAGAGAGACCAAGGATGGATACAACTCTACTGCGAAAGCGCACAAGAAGCATTTGACACAATCCTAATGGCTTACAAAATAGCGGAAAATGAAAGTGTTTCTTTGCCAGTAATGGTTTGTATTGATGGCTTCACGTTGAGTCATGTTTATGAGCCCGTACAAATAGAAGCACAAGAAAAAGTAGACAAGTTCTTACCAGAATACAAAGCACTCGATTTCTTGGACACATCTAACCCCAAAACATTTGGTGCATTTGCTCAACCTAACTCCTTCATGGAATTTAAGGAACAACAACAAATTGCAATGGAAGCATCTAGAAAAGTTATTGCTGATGTGGCAAAAGAGTTCTCAAAAGAATTCGGAAGAAAATACGGCGACGGATTCATGGAACTTGTAGAAATGAAAGACGCACAATATGCTTTACTTTGTGTAGGAACTGCTGCAGGTACTGCAAGAGAAGTTATTGCAGAAATGAGAAAAAAAGGAAAAAAAGTCGGATTAATCAAACTCAAAGCAATAAGACCATTCCCGTTCGAAGAACTTAAGAAAGCATGCGCAAAACTAAAAGGTCTTGCAATTATTGACAGACACGTATCTTTAGGATTTGAAGGCGCACTAACAATTGACATCAAAGCCGCACTAAAAGACGACAAAGTAAACGTACAAGGATTTATCTCAGGTCTTGGCGGAAGAGATATTGATAGAACCAGATTAACTGATGCACTTGAAACAATAATAAAAGGAAAAGAAGGGAAATGGCTAAAGTGAAGGTGAAAACATGAAAACAATTATTTTTTGCATAGCAGCACTTTTTGCAGTGCTATTATTAGTTGGATGTACACAAACGCCAGTTACACAAACGCCTGCAGGCATAGGGGATTCTAACACACAAATCCCTGTAGAGTTAGGTGCCCCAAAGATGGAAGGATGTACGCAATTAGAACATGGTTGGAAATGCGTGGCGCAGAGAAATACTCTTGACGAAAATAGTTGGGGTGCAAAAGTTAGTGAACTAAACGATACTATGGCAAATGAATGTGGGGGGCGAAATTTTGATTCACAAGGATTTGGATCCTCTGACGACAGCCAGTATTCATATTACTGCGACTACAAGTTAACTGATGCAGGAAAAGCATGCAACTCATCAGAAGAGTGCATTGGCAGTTGTATTCCTTTAAGCGACACCAACTACGAGTTTGGTTTTGTTGGAAAACAGTCTTGCCCAACATGCAAAGGAGAATGCTCGTTCACATTAATGAGAGCTGAAGAAAAAATGACTTTTGTGGTGCTCAATAATGGTTTCCTTGAACACTCAGAAGGCAAGAAGTAAAGTTTTTTGGTTGATATTTATGGCAATACTTGGAATAGATGAAAAAGAATACTTTGCGTCAGGACATAGAGCTTGCGCAGGATGCGGAGAAGCAATTGCACTAAGACACATAATGAAAGCTGCAGGACCAAAAACGATAGTTGCGATGGCTACTGGGTGCATGGAAGTTGTTTCAACTCCTTATCCTGAAACCTCTTGGCAAGTTCCTTGGGTACACTGCGCATTTGAAAACAATTCAGCGGTAGCAAGCGGAGTAAGAGCGGCCCTTGACGCAAAAGGCGACAAAGAAACAAATGTTCTTGCAATAGGCGGAGACGGATCAAGCTTTGATATTGGATTTGGGGCAATGAGCGGAGCAGTCGAACGCGGAACAAAATTCACTTACATTTGCACTGACAACGAAGCATACATGAATTGCCTCGCGTTAGACTCTTTGATAATGACAAAAGACGGTCTGAAAAAGATTACAGAAATCAAGGTCGGGGACGAAGTTTATGCATTTAGTCAATCCACACACAAATTAGTGTTGAAGAAGTGCCTTGGAGTATTCGATAATGGAACAAAAAGAGTGTTTGAAATAAACACTGATTCTAACACAATAAAGGCCACCGGAAACCACCCATTCTTAGTGCTGCAAAGAAATGGAAAAGCGGGAAAGAATCAATTTATTTGGAAAACGGTCGAAGAACTAAAGATAGGGGAAGAAGTTGTTTCACTCAAGAAGGGGATTGAAGGAAGTTCATATAAGTTTTCAAACATTAAAGAGTCAAAAAAGGGAGATTATAAAGTAAATAAAATAAATGAAGTTTACTTGCCGGAAAAGTCTTCCATTGCACTAATGAAATTCTTAGGATTATATACTGGTGACGGATGGACTAGAATTGAAAAAGCCGAAGTAGGGTTTGCGCTTCCTGTAGGTAAAAAAGGAAGAGAAGAAGCAAAACAGTTAATCGAAAACCTGTTATGGGCTCATTGCTTGAGTGAAAACGAGGACGAGTTACACATAAACTCAATTAATGTTGCACGTTTTATTGATTCATTAGGGTTTGGAAAGGGGGCAAAGAACAAAATAATCCCTGGGTGGGTATTTTCTCTGCCTTTAGAAGAAAAAAAAGCATTTATTGAAGGGCTCATGCTTTCTGATGGCTACAAAACAGGAAATAGCAATAGGTACGTTTCTGCAAGCCATGAACTTTTAAGAACGTTAAGGTTATTGCTTCAAACAATTGACATGCGTGCAGGCAAAATACACCAGCAAACAAAGAAAAAAGGAACCCTTGTTGTGGGGCGCGAACTTTTAGCGGATTCGACTTACGGATGTGTTTGCTTTAGCGGCAAAAAAGGCGCCTTACTGAAATATGCGAGCCAGAATAAACAAAGAAACTACTTGTTTGGGAATGAGAACTTTGAAACCAAAAAAATTGTTTCAATAAATAAGCTTGGTGTTGAACCAACACTTGATTTGAGAGTAGATGGAGAACACAACTTTGTAGCAAATGGACTAGTAGTCCATAATACAGGGATACAAAGAAGCGGAGCAACAATGCCATTCACAGCCACAACAACTTCGCCAGCAGGAAAAGTAATTTCCGGAAAACAAGAACCAAAAAAGCCTTTACCTTTTATCGTTGCCGCACACGGAGTGAAATACGTTGCGACTGCAAGTGTAATGAATCTTTTTGACTTACACAAAAAAGTAAAAAAAGCACTAGCAACACCAGGGCCATCATTCATAACCGTTTTTGTTCCATGCATCCCGGGATGGAAAATAGATTCCTCCGCAACAATGGACATTGCCAGAAAAGCAATGGACACAAATGTTTACCCGTTATATGAAATCGAAGACGGCGTACTAAAATTAACCAAGAACTCGGCTGAAAAGAAACCAGTTGAAGAATATTTGATGGTTCAAGGAAGATTCAAACACTTACAACCAGAACAAGTTAAGAAGATACAAGACTACGTTGACGCTAGATGGAAGTTCTTAGAAGAAAACGACGGTAAGAAGCTATTTGATTCGTTGTTCTGAGAAAGTCCTTTTTGTAGTGCTTACTCGCAGCTAGCCCCCTGCTTAGACTTTTAAACAAACTCTTCCAATTACTTGTTAGTGATTATATGAAGATTTACTTAGTAAGGCACGGCGAAACCACTGCGGATGTTGAAGACAGGTATGGTGGAGATTACGACGATCACTTAACCGAAAAAGGAACTAAGCAAGCAAAAGACTTAGCGAAGGTGCTCTCTGGAAAAGGAATTGAATTAATTTATCATAGCCCCAAGATTAGGGCTGTTGAAACCGCACAAATAGTTGCGGCAGAACTCAAAGTTCCTTTATTTGTAATGGAAAACTTTAGAGAAAGAAACAATTTTGGAGTCTTAACTGGTCTCACAAAAGCTGAAGGCTTAGAAAAGTTTCCTAGCGAAGTAAAGAAACTTGAAGTTGATCCAAAAAACCACGGAGTTACTGCTTCTGAAGGATATAATTGGTTCAAACAAAGAGTTATGCGCGCATTTAATGCAGTGATAAACGAAGAGCACAAAAGTGTTGCAATAATAACACACAGCGGGCCCATAAGAGTAATCATGCGAGAACTCCTAAAGAAAGAATTTGCAACAATAGGCGACTGCGCAGTAATAGAACTTGAAGAAACAAATGGTGCAATTGAAATAAAGAGTTTGGATAATGCTCAACTTGTAAACTGAAGGCGTGGCGGGTATGGCTCAAAATAAGCTTCACTTGGTAGCAGTAGTTGCAGTAATACGCAACAAAGAAGGAAAATACCTTGTTCTAAAACGCGGGGCACACGAAGTTGCTTACCCTAGTAAATATACTTTTCCTGGCGGGAAAATAGAAGGCAACGACACCGTAGAAGAAACACTTGCTAGAGAAGCAATGGAAGAAGCAGGGATAGTTCTAAAACAAGGAAAAATCTTACTCAAAGATAAATCATTTTTAAGATCCGATGGACAAACCGCAAAATTCTTTTCTTATCTTTGCGAAGCCCAGGAACCCTTGAACATAAAAATAAGTTCAGACTTTGATGACTACAAGTGGGTTACGCTTGTTGAACTAAAAAAGTTGCCTCACGTAGGAATTGAAGAAGAACTAATTGTTGCTGAAGAACTCAAAAAAGCAGGATTCTCGCTCGATAAGTTCAAAACAAAATCAGTCAAAGAAGAAGCCTAAGAGCTAGAAGTATTTCTCGTTAGTGCCCTAGTAAGTTCTGTACTCTTTTCACGGGCAACCCAGTTGCTTCGCAAAGTTTCACTACTTTTTCTTTATTCGTTTTTAGTCCTTTCCAATCGAGAACAATTTCGCTTGCGCCACTCTTCTCAATCATTTGCTTGAGAAGATCCTCGTTAAGGTGCTCGAGCGCATATTGTGGGCAAATGTGTCCAAAAGCGTATGCTTGGCGCAAAATAAGTTTAGTAAAATCTGGAGCGTAGTGCCCGCCCCCAATTCCAATAACAACAGTATCTTTCTTTTCTGGAGAAAATCCGCCCTCTTTGAAGGTTTCTTCAATAACCGTCTCTGCAATAATTCTGCCAGCAAGTTCATTACCCCAATCTGCCTCAGAGCTACCTATCTCGATGAAAACACAACCCTTATCAGTTAAGGGGCCGTGGTGAGTTACTTCTAAACAAACAGAAAAACTTTGCCCCGCAAGACCACTTGACTTAGTCTTCTTCTCAAGCGCCCGAAGATAATTTGCTTCTACTTGCGGCAAAACCCCAGACAACTTACCTTCTTCACCGCCAAGTTCGGCTTTAGAGAAGTTACCTAAAAAGTGAACAGTAAGACTCTTTGTGCCAGCAGCGCTCTTGTGCCGAGAAAGAAAGATCACTCGGTTTTCTTTTATCTTTGAAGGATCAACGTGAATCATATCTTCTTTGAACGAATACTCTTGAGCCCAAGAAGGAAAACCAATCTCATTAATCTTTTTCAATATGAGCAAGCTTGCAGGATCAGCTTCTGAAACAACTAAAGCAATCTTTTCCATAAAACTCACTTACTTAACTTTGTACACATTAGCGGCAGAAGGGTTTAAGTAGATTTTTAAAGATTAATTTTTCTAATAATTTTAGAAGGTGACTTTATGGTAGTAGAATATGGTGAATTCAAAGGAAACAAAATGATAATCTTAAAAAGAAACGAAACAGACAACTTCCCTTTTCAATTTGGGAAAGGAAAAGCAAGACTAATCGTGGAAAACATGGATGCGATAAAGAAGTTTGCTGAAGAAGAATAATTTGCTAGATAAAGTTAGACGAATATTTTCACTTGCGAATTGCCGAAAGAGCGCAGTTGGTCGCCTAATTATTTCCGTGCGAATTGTGCTCGTCTCTTTTCGAGTTCGTCTTTTATTAGATGTATGGAAGCTTTGTCAGTTAGAAATCTCTCAGGAAGCATATTCCCTTTCAGGGATCCGTGTTTTGAAGCGTTAAATAAAAGGTCTTTAACTATTTTTTTAAATTTTTCCCCTCCCACCCAGTCTCCAGCAAAACCGAATTCATTTAGGGCTGATGATTGTTTCTCTTTTCTAAGACGCATAAAATCCACATACTCGCGCCAAAGAGTATTCAAGGTCTTTGTTTTTGCGCCTCTATTTACGAAGCTTTTGAGAAAGGTTTCAACAGACACTTTCCTTTGTTCTGCCCGCTCCTTAGCTGTTGGGGGTTTTCTAACACATTTCAATGCCTTGAGCCGGTTCAACCCACGCACAACTTCATCTACTGCGCGAGGGGTACCTAACCCCTTTTCTACACACAACCGTTTTAGTTCTTCTACCCTCAAAGACCTTACAGGAAACGTTTTAGAAAATGCAATTACCGATTTACTCAAACTAAGTACGCGAGGGTCTTCAAGCCGGAAAAGTTTTGTGGGAAACTTTATTGGACGAGGCTTCGCTAAGGCTGCGTTAGATTTTCTTCTACCAAACTTTGAAGGAATTGGTGGCTTCATTAAGTAACAACGCGAAGGACGATTAAAAGCTTTTTCTTTTTGAGCTAAAAAACAAAGATAAAGTTTAAGTGGACTTGGCGGGACTCGAACCCGCGCCACACCCATGCCATGGGTGAATTCTACCGCTATACTACAAGCCCCTACTTTAGGCAATTAATTACTTTTAGACTCTTTTAGAGCCCTATTTGCCTTGTTAGAAATTCTCCCTGATAACCTTTTAATATCCAGAAGGTGTTAGTGTTTCATGGTAGCAGGACTAAACGGCAAAGTAGCCGACCTTGAAAAATTGTTTACCCCAAAGAGCGTAGCTGTAATCGGCGCCTCAAATACGCCTGGAAAAGTCGGGTATGCGATAGTAAAAAATTTAATCGAAGCAGACTTTGACGGAGAAGTAATTCCAATAAATATCAAAGAGCCGCTTGTACAAGGTCTTACAGCATATCCTTCTGTTTTGAAAGTGAGTAGGTCAATTGATGCCGCGGTAGTAGTAATTCCGTCTCAGTTTGTTCCTGGGGCAATGAATGAATGCGCAAAAAAAGGAATAAAAAATGTAATAATAATTACTGCTGGATTCTCAGAGATTGGGGAAGAAGGTAAGGTTCTTGAAGAACAAATAAAGAAAATTGCATCCGAAAACAACATGAACGTTGTTGGCCCAAACACACTCGGAGTAATAAACACAGAAAACGGGTTCAACGCTTCTTTTTCAGCAACTTTTCCACAACAAGGGCACATAGCAGTGGTTTCCCAGAGCGGAGCATTATGTACAGCAATTCTTGATTGGGCTAGACAAGAAAAAATCGGGTTCTCAAAGTTTATTTCCACAGGAAACAAATCTTTTTTGAATGAAGCACAATACTTTTCTTTCCTTGAACACGACGAACGAACAAAAGCGGTTTTTGTTTACATGGAATCAGTAAAAGACACACACGCTTTCTTGAAAGCTGCTTCACGTCTTGCAAAAAAGAAACCGATAGTCTTGCTCAAAGCCGGCAGATCCGCTGAAGGACAAAAAGCCGCTTCTTCACACACGGGCGCAATGAGTGTTGATGACAACATATTCACAGTTGCTTGCAGTAAGGCAAATATTTTACGAATAAACTCAATCGAAGGGTTCTTTGATATGGCAAAACTTCTTTCAAAGATAAAACGCGTTAAAGGTTTCAGACTTGCAGTTGTAACAAACGCCGGCGGACCGGGAGTAATAGTTGCTGACTCTGCAGCCACACACAAATTCCCTTTACCAACATTTAGTCCAAAAACTCTTGAAGCGGTTAGACAAATAAATCCGCACGCATCAAACCCGCTTGATCTAATTGGGGACGCAAAACCAATTGATTACAGAACCGCATTAAGAAATCTCCAAGATGATCCAACCATCGATATAGTTTACACTCTTTTAACCCCCCAAAGCATGACTGACCCTGAGAGAGTAGCGGATATTGTTGTTTCCTTAAACAAAAGAAAACCAATTGTTTGTTCATTCTTAGGCGGAACTGCAGTAAGTAATCCGCGCAGATACCTAAAAGAGCACGGAGTTGTGGACTTTGAAACCCCTGAAAGAGGAATCAAAGCCCTTTCAAGACTACAAAACTATGTTGAAAGAAAAAGTGTACAAAAAGTGTTTGAGCAAAAGCCTGCGCCCCTTCCTTCGACGAAAAAGATGCTTGCTTCAAAAAAACAGCTCACTTTGGAAGAATCTTTTGACTTACTAAAAGAAGCAGGCATACAAACCCCTGAAACAATTTTCTTTTCAAAGAAAGAAGAAATTGATTATTCTAAACTACGCTTTCCTGTTGCGCTTAAGACCGCTACGGGCCTTGCTCACAAAACTGATTTTGGGCTTGTTAAAGCAAATATTCGTAACCAAGCGGAGCTTGATGAGCTAATTGACAGCATGCTTGCAAAACTAACTGAAATGGGGTTAAAACCAAGACTTGCTTTACAAGAAATGATTGTGGGCCAAGAAGTACTTGTTTCAGCAATAACAAACGAGTTTGGAAAAGTAATAACTTACGGGCTTGGCGGAATATTTGTTGAAATAATGAAGGATTTTTCACAAAAGATAGTGCCAATAAATGACTCAGATATTGACGAGATGCTTGCCGAGGTAAAAGGTACAAAAGTTTTGCTTGGGGCAAGAACAAAAATGAAGTATGATGTTATGGCTTTGCGTCAAGTACTTAAAGATTTATCATTTTTGGTAACATCTTACCCGAACATAAAGGAAATAGAATTCAACCCTGTAATTATTAATGAAAAAGGCTGCTTTGCGGTTGATGCGGTTGTGACTTTGATTTAGTGATTAAAATGGTGTTGCTCGCGATCTCTGATACATTTGCCTACTTTAATAGTTTAATTCCAATAATTTTAGCCTTAATAATTATTGCATTTATTTTGTACACAATTTATAAATATTTTTGGTCAAAAAAGAGGGGGGCTTTGCTCAAATCCTTTGCTTTGGCAAAAGGGTTCACTTATTTAAAGAGTTTTTCTCCGTTCAATGATGCGCCGCTCTTGCCGGCAAAAATGAGTGACATTCTTTATGGTTTCAAAAAGGACTTGCCCGTATCTACTTATCCTTGGATGGATTTTGGTATCTTTAATCAAGGTTGGGGAAAAAAACTAACTAACTTTATGAAAAAAGAATCCGAGTTGGGCGAGCTTCTTTTAATGGATTTTAGGTGGCAGGTAAGCAACGCTAAATCAAGTAATGTCATCACAAATACGCTCATAATACATTCTGTAAAAAATCCGCTTTCGAAGTTTGTTTTAGATTCAAGAAGTGTTTTTGATAAAGTTGGGGCGGGGGCGACGGATAAAGGTATCAATATTGACTCAAATCCCGGATTCTCGAAGAAATATCTGCTTAAGGGGGACAATGAGACGGCTGTTATGAAAATATTTAATAAAGGCGTTTTGGATTACTTCGCTAAAAATGAGACATTTGATCACGTTGAGAGTAATAGTAAGTATGTTTTATTTTACTATTATCAAGAACCTATCAAATTTGAATTAGTTGAAAAAGTGATTATGGATTCAACAAAAATTATGCAACTTTTTACGCAAAACTAATCTTTTAATCGCTCCGTACATTTTAACTTTTATGCACAAAATAGGTAACTTGAAGCTTTCGGGCGAATTGTTCCTTGCGCCAATGGCGGATTACACAAATATAACTTTTCGAACGCTAGCTAAGGAGTACGGGGCGGCGCTTGTTTACACCGAACTCACTTCGGCAAAAGCGTTGACAATGAAAAGCAAAAAAACAGTTGCTATGCTAAAAGTGAGTGAAGAAGAAAAACCTGTTTTTTTGCAACTATTTGGTTCGGATCCGGCAGACTTTGCAAAAGCCCTTACAATGATTGAAAAAAAGTATCCTGATAATTTTGTGGGGTATGATTTGAATTGCGGTTGCTCTGTTCCAAAAGCACAAAAAGGAAAGTATGGTTGTTCCCTAATGCAAGACCCACAAAATGTAGGACATATTTTGGGGGCAATGAAAAAAGTTGTTGGAAATAAACCAGTTACAATAAAAATGCGCCTTGGGGTAAGTAAAGGGACAGAAAATTTCTTAGAAGTTGCTCGTGTTGCCCAAAGTGCAGGGGCAGACGCAATTTGCCTCCACCCCCGATTTGGAACTGACGGATATGGCGGAAAAGCAAATTGGTCAAAAATAAAAGAACTAAAAGAAAATGTTTCAATTCCCGTAATAGGAAATGGGGACATAAAGAATCCAGGGGGTGTTGTTGCTCTAAAAAAAGAAACGGGCTGTGACTTTGAGATGATAGGAAGAGCAGCAATGGGAAACGCGCACTTCTTTAAACAAGCAAAAGCCGCTCTCGAAGGAAAAGAAGTTCCGTCTCGAAGTGACCCTAACAAAGAAGCAAAAGAGTTTCTAAAAATTGCAAAAGTGCACTCTCTAAAACCAAACGATGTTCGTCCCTACCTAATAGCATTCGCAAAAGGATTCAGTGGAGCATCAGCAATGAGAAACAAGTTCGCGCTATCAAAAACGATCGAAGAAATGGAAAATGTCCTAGGTGAGACCCGCTGAGAGGGTCACATATTGCGATCAAAAAAGATCCAAAGGTACTTAGACCCCTTAAATTTTCTCAAACCATTAGCTTTTGCAGCAGGATAAAACTGGCTTCGCATCTGATGTGCTTCTTCAGGACTTACTCCAAACCCTTTTAGATAACTATCTGTTAACTTAGGATTATATTCGGGCCTTAGTAAAGCTACTGCTTGAAAACCTAATTCTCTCGAGTGGGAGATAACAGTACTAAGTAAATAATTTTGCCAAGGTTGGCCTAGTTCGTGTGTTAACTCCTTTGCAAGTGCTTCAGGATTAAAGTACTTTCTTCCTGGCCCTTGGATGCTTGTTACTGCGCAAACTGATGCGGGCAATCTGCGATCAATCGGTAAGGACAATTCAGGCTCAATGTTTGATGTCAAAACAAAACGTAACTTAACAACATTAGCTGGGGCAGGTAAGTGGAGGAGAGAAAGATCCCTACCAAAGGCCCTGATGCTTTTCCTTGCAATCCATTTCGACAAGGTTAACATAACAAGACTTTCTGAAACGGTGTGTGAAAATGTTGCGTGATAATCCCCTTTTCTTATTTTTGGGAAGGTCGAAATAAACTTTCTGTAGCTGCTAGCGGGAGCCTGCGAAGGTATATCAAAAGTATTCTGAAGCAAGTCCGAGACCTTACTCCATCGGGTGTGCGTTCTTGCGCCTAGCCATGCCCCTTTAATGGGCCGGTTGTTTCTATGGGGAGTTTCCCTATGCTTTTGGTTTAGAGGCATATAAAATACGTTGTCGAAGGGATATTTAAGTTAACCCATTTAAGGAGCTATTTCTTAATCGATTCGCACGCTCTGCATTCTTTGTCGAAGTGTTTTAACCGATTGCCACAATCGGTTGGGTAATTGCCGTTGAGGCAAGCAAGACAAAGATCTTTTTCTTCAAAGCCAATGGATTTTACTAGATTTGGAATGGTTTGATAAATAATGGAATCCGCGCCGAGTTCTTTTTCAAGTCCCGCAACCATTTTCTTATAATCCTCTTCTCTTGCAGCGATGAGCTCTTTCTTTGAACTCATATCTATTCCATAAAAGCACGGCCACTTTATTGGGGGGCAGGAAACGCGAACATGAATTTCTTTTGGTTTTCCAACACGCCTAATGTACTCAATAAGGTTTTTCAGAGTGGTTCCTCTAACAATGCTGTCTTCAATTAAGAAAACTCTTTTTCCTTCAACGACTTCAGGTATTACAGTAAATTTGTCCTTTACTTTCTCTCCGCGATTTTTTGATTCAATGAATGTTCTGCCTATGTATCTGTTTCTTATGAGGCCTTCCCGAAAAGGAATATTAAGCGCTTCTGCAAATCCGTCCCCTGCAGGAGTACTTGAATTCGGAACCGCAACCGCAACACAATCAGGGCCAATTTTTTGTGTTTCAAGTTTTGCAAGTTCCGTACCTAGCTTTCTTCGTACCTCATAAACAAGGTGTCCGTCTATTTTTGAAGCCGCGTGAGCAAAGTAAATCCATTCAAAAAAGCAGTGCGCTTTTCTCTTTGGGTCGCAATACTTTTCAATTCTAATATCGTCGCCTTCTTTTATGATTAAGTGCCCTGGGGGAAGATCAACTATGTCAGTGAAACCTATTGAGCTAAGGGCAACGCTTTCACTAGCGAAAGCCAACTCCCCGTTCATTATGGAGTAACAAAGCGGTTTGAAGCCAAGTGGATCCCTTGCGGCAATAATGGTTCCTTCCGCATTCATAAAAGCAATGTTGTATGCTCCGTCAAGTTTTTGGGAGAGCTCATAAAAAGATTTTTTAAAGTTAGATGTTTCCTTAATTGCTTTTGAGAGAAGGTGCTGAATAACTTCAGTATCTGTTTCGTGTATCAGGTGGTAATTCTGCTTCTTCAGCCAGCTTTTTAGTTCAGCGTAATTTGAAATATTTCCATTAAAGCAAAAACTAAACCACCTATTCTTTTTTCCGTGTCTGTGCTCAAAAGGTTGGGCATACCCAGCATCATCCACTCCCGAAGTAGCATACCTTACGTGCCCAATTGCTCGACTTGATGCATGATTTGCCATTATTGAGTTAAACTTTCCCTTGTGCTCCGCCCTAAAAACATTGTTTACAAGTCCAAGATCTTTATGGGTTTTTAGAATCTGGGGGTCGTGAGGATGAAAAGTAGTGATTCCTGCAGAGAGCTGACCGCGATGCTGCATCTGAATAAGCATTTTGTATATTAGCTGAGGCGCATTTTCTTTTACACTTACTCCGCAAATACCGCACTCTTCGTTAATTTCGCTTTGGCCCACAGTAATTATTTTGTTAGGTCAATAACCATAAAAAAAGATGTTTGGGGGCGAGATGCTGAAGAGAAGAATAGGGATAATATTGTAAAGGGCAAGGTTAAGCCGAAGCGAAGGAGGGGCAAGGAGTTCTTTTTAGGAAGAGGGACTATTGAGAGTAGTAAGTTATCTTACTGTTCAGGAGCGTAAGTTCGCCTTGGAGGAGTTACGCCGCGTTTTACATAGCCTAAAGAAGATTCTTGGAAAATTTTTTCGCACCTTCCGGAACAGAATTTTTGAGTGCTCGTCTCAGTATTGAATACAACTCCGCATCGTGGGCACATTTTTTGCATACAAGCACCTTCCGGCTAAAGAAATGGGCTTTTTGCCCATAAGTCAGCTTAGTTATCTTCTTGGGGCAACGTCTTTTTAAGCCTCTCCAAAAAGGGCTTAGTTTTTAAACAAACCAAAATTTTCTTTCGAAAAGGGCAGGAGTATCTTTAAAAACAATAAATGCTTAGTATTTGCATGGCGGAAGAAATTAAGGTAAAGGATCTCCAAAAAGCGGAGAAAGCTATCGTGAAGGCTGAGAAGATAATTGAGAAAGACATAGAGATTGAAGAAAAGAATTCTCCGCGCTGGCTTTCAAAGAACGCTCAAGCTAAGGACGTTGCTGAAAAGAAAAAAATTGCTGCTGAAGCACAAGCATTTGTACACAAACAAAATCTTTTGAAGCTTTCAGAAATAAGTCTTATCCTTGACACTTATGATGATTTGTTCTCAGACTTTGACCCTCGACCATTTGATCACCGCGCAATCTCCGATGATTTTTTAAGGGAAATAAAAAGGGCGAGCAAGGAAAACACTATTGGGATAATAGAGCTTCAGTTTATGATGCCTGAGAAACTAAGAAAGCCTGACCAGGAACTTCTCATAAAGAAAAGACTTAGAGAACATTTTAGAAAACACTTTGAAAGCGTAAGAGCAGAAGTGCGCGGAACACGTAGGGCGGGATTCTTGATGGTGCTTTCAGGAGTAATTTTATCGCTAGCCACGGCTATATTTGTTGCGCCACTAGAATCAACAGGAATATTCGCGAATGTAGCAGTAGTGCTTCTTGAACCGGCTTCTTGGTTTACTATTTGGGAAGGGGCACTGAAAATGTTTGATGGTTGGAAAGTACTACAACCGGATCTTGACTTCTACTCAAAGATGAGTAAATGTGAAGTAGTGTTTGCGTCATACTAGAAGACACGGGCCTATTTTCGAAAGTGCAGAAATTTTAGTCCTTTAGTCTGTAGTAGCCTTTCATTGTTTTGTAGCAATCAGCGCACACATGGTATTTTCTTACTGTCCCGTTTGTTGCAGGCGGAGAAAGAAGAATTGCTCCAAAACCAGTTAATTCTTTATTACAAATATCACAAATCGGTTTTATCATAAAAATCACTTCCTCTTTAGTTAGCAGGTTCAAATTATTGACTAATCTTCATCCTCTATCCCAAATTGCTTATCCACTTCTTCCGCACTTTTCTTTAGTTGTGCGAAAATTCTTTCAACATCTTGTTGGATATCATCAATTGTTCTTTTCATTGAAACACTTCTTGCGGAATAAAATCTTCCGTGTTTATCAATTAGTCCGGATCTGTGTAAATTATTTAAGTGATTAAGTACGCTTCCTCTGCTCATTCCAATTCTTTGTGCAAGCGCAGTACTTGTAAGTGCTTCGCCGTTTTCTGTTGCAAGAATTATTTCCTTAAACACAGCTGCCGCATTTTTGTCTTTATCAATTGGTTCAAAAAAACCAAGGGTCGAACAAATCCAAGCAAGTTGATTTTCAAAATCATTTTTGAAGGGCCGTTCAACTTTTCTAATTACTACTTTGAAGTATCCTCTTTGGGGAGAAAGATGTTTTACTGGCGCCTTCATTATGGGTAAGGGCCCTTCGGAAACAAAAACTCGTGCCGCGATTGGTGCCGGTCGCGAAGAAGACTCAGGTACTTTTTGAGGTTGGCTTATTTTTTGAGGGTGCTGAGTTTGATTAGGTTTAGGGTTATGTGACTTTTTTGAATTAGAATTAATTACCACAACAACCATAGAACTGCGCCTGGTGTAATGTAACACTTACCTAGGGGTAAG
>Ga0114951_10002662_pt1 | contig 19873 bp, 22 predicted proteins | sample AM7aDNAmetaG_FD_88677 | JGI IMG/M metagenome (GOLD analysis project Ga0114951, IMG submission 88677) | Freshwater microbial communities from Finland to study Microbial Dark Matter (Phase II) - AM7a DNA metaG | ecosystem: Environmental > Aquatic > Freshwater > Lake | place: Finland: Lake Alinen...
AAAAGGGTATACTCCCTGAGCCTTAACCTCATCAGCAATAGTATACTCAATGCATTTTTTGAATAAATCTTTAGTTTGCTCCACGGGAATACAATTTTACTTCAGCTATCATAAAAAGCTGTAATTTCTATATTTTTACGGTCGTCTCTTTTTGTTATTATTTCTTTCGAAGACCTGTTTCAAGTAAGCGTATTTTGCTTAGAAAGCGAAATGTATTAAAATTTTTATTTTTTTCTTTAAAAACGGTTCCTTTTTTTGCCGCAGAATAAGCTGACAGCGGGCAATAACATCGGGAGCGCCTGATTAAATGGAAAGGTAAGGGATATGAGTGAAACAATATTGGTGACGGGTTCAACCGGTTTTATTGGCGCCCGATTGCTGAGACATCTTGAGGAAGAAGGGGTGAGTGTCAAGGTCTTTCTTCGTCCCGAAAGCCAGGCTGGCGCTTTGCCTGAAAGGGTGGAGGTTGTTCGCGGCAGTTTCAGCGATCTGGAGGCTCTTGGTCGCGTTGTGCGTGATGTTGACCGGATAGTGCATCTCGCCGGAGTAACAAAAGCACTTGATGAGTCGGGGTATGATGCGGGTAATGTTATGCCAGTGAGGAACTTGCTTGACGCAATCAGTACGCATAACCCGCAGCTCAAGCGTTTTCTTTACGTTTCGTCGTTGACGGTTGCTGGTCCAGCATCTGAGGGTATACGTGGAGTCAGCGAGTCTGATTCCCCTTGTCCAGTGAGTGCCTACGGACGTAGCAAGTTAAGGGCGGAAACCTTATGTATGGAACGTTCAGCGCAGATTCCGATTACTATTGTGCGCCCTCCGGCAGTGTATGGACCGGGCGACAGGGATGTGCTTCAGGTTTTTCAGATGCTTGCCAAAGGGTTTCTGGTGTCGGCTGGTAGTCCGGGGAGGCAGCGCTTCAGTATGATTTATGTTGACGATCTTGTAAAGGGTATTATGGCGGCCGCTCGTTCTGAGAAAGCGGTTGGTCAAGTTTATTATATAACATCAACCTGTTCATTCTCGTGGAATGAGGTGATAGCCGCAGCTCGACCTCTGCTCGGCTTTAAGAAGTTGTACAGGATTTCTATGCCTGAACCCTTTGTTTTTTTCCTTGGTTCAGTAATTGGTGCTATCTCGTCGCTTCAGGGAAAGCCGGCTCTTATAAACAGTGATAAGGTTAATGAGCTCTTGCAGGACTATTGGGTCTGCTCTCCAGAGCAGGCTGAACGCGATCTTGGTTTTACGGCAGAAACCACTCTTGCTGAAGGTGTTGAAAAAACGATCTACTGGTATCAGCGCAAAGGGTTGTTGTGAATCAAGTTACTGTTATCCGAGCAGTTTCTGCATGAGCTGCAAGAGCAGATATTTTTCGTCAGGGTAGGGATGCAGGCCTTTCAGTGCAGCATCTGTATCTTTCAGTGCAGCAATAGCTTTCTCGGTATCCTGCAGAGAAAAAGATCCGGTGTAGGTAATGTAGTTTTTTACGAAATATTCCTGCTTGCCGTACATACCGAGAATTTTTGCAATTTCTGCCTGGGGCAACTGCTTTACTGCAGGTAGAGAGAGTTTCCAGAGACGGATATAAAAGGTTGTAAGAAAGCGGACAATGTTGCCGAGCCCCTCTTTTTGCCCCTCTTGATCCATGATCATGAGCGAGATACCGCTGCAAAGTCTCAGGCTGCGTGCTGCAAGGGCTTTTTCAAGCTCAAAGACGTTATAAGTGCGTGAGATGCCGACACAGTCATAGACATCGGTTGCTGTAATGCGCTTTTCGCCGCTTCGGGCGGAGATGTAGAGGATTATTTTCTCAATTTCATAGCATATTTCTCGCGCAGATGGTTGTATATATGCGGTAAAAGCCTTGAGTGCATCTGCCTCAAATTCCCATCCGGATAGTTTTGCTCTGTTTACGGCGAAAAGGTCGGGAGCCTTGATTGCCGGGAACTCATGGCGATATTTTTTCAATGTGCTGAATGGTGCTTTTTCAATATCTTTTTTATCGATCTGGTCAGCATCAAGTATCAGAACAGTAAATTCTGCAGGATTGGCGATATAGCGACTGAATTTTTCTTCAAGTTGGTTCTGTAGGGCTTTTGTAGTTGGCTTTTTGATTTTTTCAAATTGCCGGACAACGATAAGCTGCTTTGGAGTGAACATCGGGTATTCAGAGGTTCTTGATACAAGTTCTCCAATTGTAAGATCAGCTCCGTGAAGAATGTGTGTATTGCTTGCAGCATCACTTTCTGAAGGGAATATTGCTGTTCTGATCATACCAGCAAGTTCTTCCTTGAGGAAGCTTTCTGGTCCATAAAAGAAATAAACCGGAGAAATGTTGCCAGCAAGAATATTTTTTTTTAATGCATCCATGTGGGATGTCAGGTATCATTGGGGCGCATCGGAGTGCGCCCTGAAGGTTAAAGAGAGAGTTCAGAAAGGAAGGTCATCCTTTTCGTTTTCAAGCATCTGTACTGTCGGAGAAGTTGCGGGTGAAGCGTTTTGCGGGCGTTCGTAAGTCTGTACTGTACCTTCATTGCTGCTTGGTCCACTTCCCTGTTCGCGCTGCCCCCCGAGCATTTGCATTTCCGAACAAACAATCTCGGTTGCATATTTTTTTTCGCCGCTTTTGGGGTCGTCCCAACTTCTGGTCTGCAAACGGCCTTCAACATACACCTGTCGTCCCTTTTTCAGGTACTGGTTGCATATTTCAGCAAGTTTGCCCCATGTGATAATCCTGTGCCATTCGGTTCTCTCCTGCAAGTTGCCGTTGCTGTCCTTAAAGTTTTCATTGGTAGCTAAAGTAAAATTGGCTACTGACTGACCGGATGTCGTTGTCCTTAATTCAGGATCGTTGCCGAGATGGCCGATCAGCATTACTTTGTTGAGTCCTTTTGCCATGGTAGGTAGGGATTTGTTGAAAAAAGCATTAAGGAAAATATATTTTCAAGATTCCTTGTAAGGAAATACTTCTCTCCATTTACTTATGCGATAAATATACTTCTTATTCTATTAAAAGTTTTGCATCAATGACTGGGCCTTCCCGGCAGAGCAGCATGGTTCTAACGCCTCCACTGGGATTCTTGACCTCAACACTGCAGCCATAACAAATACCGATGCCACAGCCCATAACTGATTCAAGAGAAAGGTCACATGGTAACTGGTATTCATTGCAGAACTGTGCAAGTGCCTTCAGCATTGGATTGGGTCCGCATGCAAAAATCTTGAGAGGCCCCTCATTGTTGAGAGCGGGAAGCTCAGTACGGAGCAGAGCCACCACAGTGCCTTTGAACCCTGAGGAACCATCATCTGTCGCAAACCGGCAGTTGGAAAGGTTTTGGGAGAGCAGGTCATCTTTTGTTCTGCCCCCGATCAGGTTGATTGTCTTTTTGCCTTCTTCGGCAAGTGTTTTTTCGAGAAAAAGCATGGGTGCTGTGCCAATTCCGCCGGAAACAAGCACAGCGGTTTGGAACTCCTCGCTTGTTCGATCAAAACTGTTTCCAAGCGGGCCAAGTACCATTACCGCTGTTCCTTCAGTGGTATCGGAAAAAAGAGTGGTACCAGGGCCGATTGATTTCACCATGATATCAATAAGGGTTCCCCGGACATTATGTATTGAAAACGGTCTTCTGAGCAGAGGCTGTGTTGAGTCGTTAACCTTGATGTTTACAAAATTACCGGGTTTTGCTGTTGCAGCAATTGCTTGGCATTCGAGGGTTATAATGCTGACATTACTGGTGATGCGGTGTGTCTGGACGACAGTTGCCTTGATATCGGCATAGTGGGCAGAGCACTCATGTGCAAGCAGTTTCGGTTCATTTCTGTAATTACCTTGTTCTGATCTCATGCGTTTTTGATTGTCTGGGGCATTCATTGCTTCTTTACAGAGGTAAATTTTAATATGGCCAAAATAATTAAAAAAGAGTGTATGTTTGGTCTTTTGTAGTGTCAGCTTAGAGTTATATCTTTCTTTTCTTTCTGATTTTTTATCAGCATTCTAAAAACCAATGTTCGGTTCATGCGTATTTTAACTTTTACAGGTAAAGGCGGGGTAGGCAAAACCAGTGTTTCAGCAGCAACGGCTGTCCGCTTGTCGGAGCTGGGCTATCGTACACTTGTTCTTTCAACCGATCCAGCACATAGTTTATCGGATTCCTTTAACCTGCCTCTTGGCCCCGAACCTACAAAAGTCAAGGAGAATCTTCATGCCATCGAGGTCAATCCTTATGTTGACCTTAAGCAGAACTGGCACTCTGTCCAGAAGTACTACACAAAAGTTTTTATGGCACAGGGTATTTCCGGAGTAATGGCAGATGAGATGACTATTTTGCCTGGTATGGAAGAGCTTTTTTCCCTTTTAAGAATAAAGCGCTATAAGGCGTCTGGGCTTTATGATGTACTTGTACTTGATACAGCACCTACAGGTGAGACACTTCGTCTGCTCTCCCTTCCCGACACTCTTGCATGGGGAATGAAGGCGGTTAAAAATGTCAATAAATACCTCATCAAGCCATTAAGCAAGCCGCTTTCAAAAATGTCTGATAAAATTGCTTTTTTTATTCCTCCTGCAGATGCTATTGAGTCGGTTGACCAGGTTTTCGATGAGCTTGAGGATATCCGTGAAATCCTGACGGATAACAAAAAATCGACAGTGCGTCTGGTCATGAATGCAGAAAAAATGTCAATCAAGGAGACCATGCGAGCCTTGACCTATCTGAACCTCTATGGTTTCAAGGTGGATATGGTGCTTGTAAATAGATTGCTTGATACGCAAGAGAATAGTGGGTATCTGGAAAACTGGAAAGCTATTCAGCAGAAATACCTCGGAGAGATCGAGGAAGGATTTTCCCCTCTTCCGGTAAAAAAACTCAGGATGTATGAGCAGGAAATTGTTGGTCTCAAATCACTGGAGCTGTTCGCTAAAGATATGTACGGCGATACTGATCCGTCCGATATGATGTATGATGAGCCCCCTATCAAGTTTGTCAGGAACAAGGATGTCTACGAAGTACAGTTGAAGCTTATGTTTGCCAATCCTGTCGATATCGATGTATGGGTAACAGGTGATGAATTATTTGTGCAGATTGGCAATCAGCGTAAAATCATCACGCTTCCGATCAGCTTGACAGGTCTTGAGCCTGGTGATGCCGTTTTCAAGGATAAGTGGCTTCATATTCCTTTTGATCTTAACCGAAACAATCACAGTAGGTCACAAAAAGAACAAAAGGCCTATGAAAGAGGTTGATGACTGTGAGTGGCTACTATTTGTTTAGATTGATATTTATGTTTAAATTCGTTCAATAATAATTTTGTAGTTATAATTAGAACAGGGGCTTTGTTTTAGCCTCACTTCCAAGGAGAAAAATATGTCGGAATCGTACCAGAAACTGCGTAAGGACTTTAAAGAGCTCGAGTTTACAGATCGACTTACCTTTCTTGCTGAAAGCGTGCTTTTGACAGGGCAGAGTGCTGTTGTTGGTGGTTTGAATCTTGCAGGTAATCTCTTTGATACGGTAACTGGCACAGTGGGCTCTGTTATCGACGCATCAGGCATTGGTAACTTGCTTGGCAATACTGGCGGTGTTGTTGGAGAGACTATTGACAGGGTTGCCATTACAGTTAAGGACGCATCGAGAACTGCCAGTGAGTTATATGTCAGTGCTGTTGAGTCCGTTGAAAATGCAACTGGAAATGCTGCCACGGCTGTTGGTGATGCAGGGGTGTCTGCTTCCGAAGTCGTGAAAAATTTTGCCGGTTCTTTTCAGAAGGGTCAGGTAAAAAAATAGGGAGTGCCACTTTTGCCTGGTGATCTTTTTGAGGAAGTCTGAAAAATCTTTTTTTGTGTTTTTTTGATTATTATCTATAAATTGAGTCAAGAATTGTAATTTTAGTTCTAATTATTTTCCAACAATTAAATTCCAAGGAGGAATTATGAGTGGTGGTGGTGTTTTTACCGATATCCTGGCCGCAGCCGGACGTATTTTTGAGGTAATGGTTGAGGGGCACTGGGAGACAGTAGGTATGCTTTTTGATTCTTTGGGCAAAGGTACCATGAGAATCAATCGTAATGCCTATGGCAGCATGGGTGGCGGAACAAGTCTTCGTGGATCATCACCTGAAGTTTCAGGTTATGCTGTTCCAACCAAAGCTGTTGAATCAAAATTTGCCAAGTAAGCATAATTGATATGCTTGTTGTGAAGGCAGTGTAAAGTTCAAAACTTTCACTGCCTTTTTAATTTCCAAAATCCGGTAAATTTTGGCTGATTGAGTGATTTCTGTTTATTAAAAATTTTCATAAATTTAAATTCAATCGGCTGGCAAGCGTTAAGTGAATAGGTATGGTTAATGGCTAATGTGTCTGTATACGTTTCGGGTCAAACCGAACAAAATGATGTAACTGAGTTTTTTCAGAAAGGCCTTATGAGCGCCGGTGAAAATCCGATTGCTTTTTTTGAAGGGGTTTTTTATGAATCACATCAGGAACGAGTCGGCAATATTGCCTTTCAGGATTATCTGATCTATACTGACAAGGCGGTTTACCTTTGGGCAAGAGGTTCTAATAAGGACTATCTCGACAGGTTTAATCTTGGTGCAGTCTCAGTTAACAGCCGGAATAAAGATCATGATTTTGCGACGCTGAATTTCAAGGTACGCCGCGAGGACAGGGAGCCTGTCTATGTGATTTTTGATATGGTTGAACTGAGGGAAGCCGACCTGATTAACAGACTCCATACCCTTATTGAGTCGATCATAGAAGATCGTCTTGGTCTTAACTACCGGAAAAATCTGCCTGATGATGTTTCTGCCCTTGTTCTTCAGGGTTCAAGAGCTGTTTGTGTTCCTCAAGCAATTTCTTTTCGATTTGACGATCCCCCTGCTGTCCAGCAAGAGAGCCATATAGGGTATGGCCAGGATCTCCTGGAGCAATATAAGGCAAGTCTTGGTTATCCTCCTGATGAACGTCCGCTTCAGCAGTCAGCCGAGTCTAAGCAGGATGGTTTTTCTCCCGCAGATGCCCTCAAGGGAATTGAAAATATGCTCCCTACAGATCCTGCATCATTGAAAAGAATAGCTGGTTCAATAAAGGAATTGATTGGAGATGCACCTTTCAAGATTCGTGATCAGGTCAAGAGTGACCTGCAGCATGTTCCTGGCATGCTCGCTGCCCTCAATGAACTCCTTAACAGTATCGCGGATAACCCTCAAGCCGAGCGCTTTGTCATAAATCTTGTGAAAACTGCTGTCAGAAATGACGGGATGATCGGATCGGTTGGAAAGCTTTTGCGACTTTCATCCAGTTTTGGTGACACCACGAAGAGGCGACCGCAAAGGCCTTCTTCCAAAGCGGATAACGCCGAATCCAGTAATGGTGCGCCTCATGCTCGACGACGCAACGACAGTTGTGGTGATGATACCACTCCCAAAAGAAAGAGTATTCATATAAAAAGCGATGACGATGCGACGCTGAATGATGATTGTTTCAGTAGTCTTGAATCGTGCAGTGAAAAAGATACGCACCCAATGCCGTCCAGTAAAAATACTCGGATCGCGGATGAATTTGAAGGTGGTGAGGCTCCGGCAAGAAAAAATATTACAATTAAATCTGTTGACGAAAACATACCATCAATTGTGAAAAACATGATGAGTATGGATGACGTTTCTTCAACGCCAGTAGCACCCGGCGGACACGATGCGGTCGAAAGTGTCCCAAGAAAAAAAATCCTGATAAGATCGGATGTGGAAACAGGCACTGTTAATTCAGATGAAAGGGATGTTTCAGCGGTGCCCCCTGTTGATCCTGCGTCGGCAAATAATACCTTTGATGTCAGTCGGCTCACTGGCAATGAACATGATATTGAAAGAGCCTCTTAGCGATAAATAGCATTCAGTCAAGATCATCAAGTCCACTCAATAGTTTTTATTATCAACATGAGAATTATTCTTTACCTGGGTAAAGGAGGGGTAGGTAAAACTACCGTTTCAGCTTCATCTGCAACAGCCATTGCCCGAAGAGGGAAACGGGTTTTGATTATGAGCACTGATGTGGCTCACAGTCTTGCCGATGCCTTGAATGCCGAGCTCTCTTCCACGCCGCTGGAAGTTGAAAAGAATCTCTTTGCTATGGAAGTGAATGTTCTTGCTGAAATCAGGGAAAACTGGACAGAACTCTATTCCTATTTTTCGTCGATTTTAATGCACGACGGTGCTAATGAAGTTGTTGCTGAAGAGCTTGCTATTATGCCTGGTATGGAGGAAATGATCAGTCTTCGCTATATCTGGAAAGCAGCAAAGTCAGGTAATTATGATGTTGTGGTTGTTGATGCGGCTCCAACCGGAGAGACCATGCGTTTGCTTGGTATGCCTGAGTCTTATGGATGGTATGCGGATAAAATTGGTGGGTGGCATTCCAAAGCAATTGGTTTTGCTGCTCCTCTCCTCAACAAGTTCATGCCGAAGAAAAATATCTTCAAGCTGATGCCAGAGGTGAATGATCACATGAAAGAACTCCATGCAATGTTGCAGGATAAAGCAATAACGACATTCAGGGTTGTTCTTAATCCTGAAAATATGGTTATCAAGGAAGCATTGCGTGTACAGACTTACCTTAACCTTTTTGGTTATAAGCTTGATGCGGCCGTAGTCAATAAAATTCTTCCTGCAAGCTCTTCCGACAACTACCTGCAGAGTCTTATAGATATTCAGAGCAAGTATCTCAAAGTGATTGAAAATTGTTTTTATCCGGTTCCGATTTTCAGGGTAAAACAGTCTACAGCAGAAATTATCAATACCGACAGACTGTACGAGTTGAGCAAGGAGATGTTTGGCGACAAAAATCCTGCTGATATTCTTTACAGTAGTGACAAAACCCAGTTGCTGGAGAAAGTTGACGGGAAATATGTTCTTAGCCTTTACCTGCCAAATGTTGAGGTGCAGAAGCTCAATGTGAATATCAAAGGTGATGAACTGCTGGTGGATATCAACAACTTCCGCAAAAGCATTATTCTTCCCAATGTTCTTGTGGGCCGAAAAACTGAAGGCGCAGATTTTATAGCAGGTAATCTTAATATTACGTTTGCCAACTGAAAGAACTGCACAGTATTTTTCATGATAATCCAGTCCTTACAGGACGGACTGCTTAGTCGGTGGTCCGTCTTTTTTTATTCCAACGTTTTCTTTTATCCTGACAAGTACCGACCGGTCATCACAGCATTCGAGGAGTTGTCGCATAGTTTGCTGCATCACGGGGTGCACAGGATTGGCAATGTCAAGCAGAGGAATAAGGACAAATTTTCGGAGATGTAGTTCTGGATGTGGTATTGTGAGAGTTGCGGTGTGGAGGCAATTGTTGTTATAGAGCAGAATATCCAAGTCAATAACCCTTGGAATCCAATGAGAATAGGTTTTCGGGCGTCCCAACTCTTGTTCAATGGTTTTGCAATACCGACGAAGCTCTTCAGGTTGAAGTGATGTTTCAATCAGGATAACACCATTATAAAACCGATTTTGTTCCGTATCGCCGACCGGTTCTGTCATATAGATTGATGATACTGCACATATTGTCGCTTTTTCGAGAAGAGCAAGCTGATCGACAGCATTCTGCAGGTTGCTGAGTCGATCGCCAATATTTGAGCCTATCCCGATAAATACCTTATGTGTCGGCATAATGTCAGGTACGGGTTGTGGAATAATCGGCTTCTGCATAATCGCAGATGCCGTCAACGGGAGGATTGCGTTTTCGAACATTTATGGCGACATTGTCGAGAAGCGGGAAGTCACGGAGAAGATCGTTGGCGATCTCATAAGCGACCGCTTCTATAAGAAAGCATTTTTTAAAGGTAAGCGCTTCCTTTATTTTCTTGTACACTGTGCCGTAATTGATAGTTTTTGTGATATCATCGTTCAGTGCTGCATCGGTGAAGTCGAAAGAGAGTTCGGCATCAACCTCATATTTTGCGCCCACAGTATGCTCTTCTTTGAGTACTCCGTGGTGGGCATAAAAAACCATGTTGACAAGGCGGACGCATGAATGAGTGTGTCTTGTCATTATGGTTTGACTCTCTTTTCGTATTTGTTGCCGATAACTTTACACTCTGGCAAACAATACCACAGGAGCATGTCGGAGTTGCCATCATTCAACACTTTAAAACTTCCGGAATCAAAAACAACTTCGACGGTATAATCATCCCACCGCAAAAGATCTCCCTCAAAAATCTCACGACCATCCTTGTCGAGCAGGCCGGTAAACTGCAACCATTCAGAGCGCTGTCTGAAATTAACAAAATCTACATCCCGGGTATTTACTGTTGAGAAGCGCCAAACGTCTTGCAGTGAGGCAACATCTTGAAATAATGCCTTAAATCTGATGTTATTGATATCCATGTCCGTAACAAAAAAGCCCCGAAACCGGGCAGCGCTTCGAGATTATTTAAAATGACAGCCAGCCCTCCATAATACTAATAATATAACAATTCTTTACCTCGTTATACAATGAGGCATAAAATCAGACTTTACCAGGCTTGTCGAGACCACTTGCCAGGTCTCGGATTGGTGAGTATTTACAGGTTATGGCACAGCCAAAATAAGTATAACGTTTAACTTGCAAGGAATCGTGATCTTAAGGATCCCCAAAAAGTATAAAATTTACTAACTTGCTTTATCGTAAGGTTTATGAAACTTTCAAGAGAACCGCAATGATGAAGAACGGTGTGCGTCACGATTTTTACGAAGGGTGCCGTGCAAGGGCCATTATGCTTGCCCTTGAGGAGGATCGTTATACCGGGGATATTACGACTCAGGCAACCATCGATCCCCGTCAGGAGGGTAGTGCGGTTTTGAGTGCCAAAGAGAATGGCGTTTTGGGTGGGGTTGATGTTGCCATGCAGGTTTTCGATGCCTGTGATCCGGGACTTTCAGTGCAACTGTATCGCAGGGATGGTGACCATGTGCGTTGTGGCGACGTGATTCTTGAGGTGACGGGAAAACTGGTTCCTCTTCTTATCGGTGAACGCACGGCTCTTAATTTTATGCAGCGAATGTCGGGGATTGCGACCAGAACGAGGAGCTATGTAGACAAGGTAAGCCATACGGGAGTAAAAATTCTTGATACACGGAAAACTGCCCCTGGTTTGCGCTATTTTGACAAAGAGGCGGTTAAAATTGGTGGAGGGCAGAACCACCGCTTCGGATTGTTTGATATGGTACTGATCAAGGATAACCATATTGATGCCTCGGGAGGTATTGCCCGGGCTATTCGTCGTGCACAGCTATATCGCGAAAAACAACAGCTTGAGGTTAAGATCGAAACCGAGGTTCGTTCAATGGATGAATTGAGCAAGGCGCTGGTATGTCTGCCCGATATTATTTTGCTTGATAATTTTACCCCAGATTTGCTGAAAGAGGCTGTTGTTTATGTCAAGACCACCTGCAAGGCTATTCTTCTTGAAGCATCAGGTAACATCGGTATGCACAATGTGGTCGAAGTGGCTGAAACAGGTGTGGATTTTATTTCTCTTGGTGAGCTGACGCATAGCGTAAAGGCTCTTGATCTTTCAATGACAATCAAGCTTGTCTGAACAGGCAGAAATATGGAGATTGGGGTAGATATTGTCGATCTTGACCGGATTGGCAACTTATACGGCCGCTATGGTATGAAGTTTCTTCAACGCTTTCTTTCTGGTGAAGAGATTATTCTCTGCTTGCAGAAACCTCAAGTGATTGCGAGTATTGCTGGTCGTTTTGCTGCCAAGGAGGCCGTTGTCAAAGCTCTTGGCACAGGGTTTGCTAAGGGTGTGCACTGGAAAAGCTTTGAAATACTCAATGATGAGCAGGGACGTCCTTACGTGCAGTCATGTGGTACACAATGTATTCCTTTGGGGTGTTCAATCAAGATTTCGATTGCTCACGACCGCCATGCTGCAGTAGCTATGGCACTGATTGATGGGTTATGAGAGTATAAAAAAAGCAGAAGCTTGTGAAAACTCCTGCTTTTTTTACTCTGTGATGTTCTGGAAGTCAGCCTTTCTGAACGGGAAGCGGTCTCTCTTCCTCGGTGATTGTCACTTTCGATTTAATAATATCGTAGATCTTTTCTTTGAGAATAGTATCAGTGATGTAATCCTTGAATTCGGTGGACTGATAGGTTTTCAGAAGGTTTTCTACAGTAAGTGACTCATTTTTTCCTGCCTCTTTTTCAGCGTAGGCCTTGATGTCTTCGTCAGATACTTCAAGGTTGGATACCTCAGCTATTTTCTGGCTGATAAGAAGCCATTGGGCATGTTTTTCGGCATTTGGCCTCATGGCAGTACGGAACTCTTTTTCGTCCAGCTCCTTCGGGAAACTGCCGCCTATCTGGCGTTTGGCATTTTCAATAAGCATGTTCGAGAATGATTCAATCATGGACTTCGGGGCAGATACCGGATTTTCCTCAATCAGTTTTGCAGAGATGGACTCCAGAAGCTCCTCATCTGATTTCATCGTAAAGTGTTGTTCGAGCTGGATGCGGACGTCCGAAGTGAAGTCTGCTACCGATTCAAACTGCTGTCGGGTAATCTCTTTGACCAGTTCATCAGTAAGTTCCGGCAGTTCAAGTCGTTTAATTTCGCTGATGGTGACACGGAAACGGGACGGTTTGGCATCAGCTTCGTTTGGTTCATTTTCAACATCGACAACTTCGCCGGCTTTTTTCCCTATAAGTGCTTTTCGAAAAGGGTTTTCCTCGGGAAGGTACTCAAGGGAGAAGTGATGGTTTTCAGTTTTCTGTTCTTCTTCAGGTTCTCCGGCATCATTGAGCCTCGAAACATCGCCAATTACCGTGTCAGTTGCTGAGGCTGCGTCATCGACGCTGATCAAGTTTCCATGGCTTTTGAGAACAAGCTTTATTTCACGCTCAACGTCCTCATCAGTAATGGTATAGTGGGCTTTGGCAAAAGAATATTGACTGAAATCCTTGAGCTCGATTTCAGGATGAATTTCATAGGAAAGCTGTATTGTCAGTTGATCTGCAGCAAAGGAGAAATCGATAATCTGTGCACGGCTGGCCGGTTTAATGTTTTCAGCATCAGCAATCTCGCCAAAGTATTTTGATGCCATTTTTTCTGCTACAGTTGTCTCGACCGATGGTCCTGCCAGTTTTTTAATAAGGCTTGCAGGGGCGTGTCCTTTTCTGAAACCCTTGATCTGTATGCTTCTCTTGGCTTCTTCCAGTTCCTTGGTATATTCGGCACCAAACTCTTCTGCGGAAAGAATAATTTCCAATACCTGTTCGGTTTCGCTGACGTTCTTGATATTCTTTTGCAAGGCTCTTTTGGTTAATTAGTCATTGAAAAAATTAAAAGTAAAGAAGGTACGAATTATTCCTGTTTATTAAAATAGACCGTCGCAAGAGACTCTCTTGTTTATCGTCCCGGTTTGTAGACCAGCGTCGAATATGGCGTATCGTGCAACATTCGTATCGCGGCTTTGGCGATGTCTTCAGTTGTGACCGCTTCGATAGCGGCTGTTTTTTCTGCAGGTTCAATGTACCGTCCAAAGTAGGAGAGGTCGGATGCAGTTTGTGACATGCGGCGAGTCATTTTTTCCATACCCATGATATGTGAGCCGAGCAATTTCGTTTTTGCGGCATGAACCTCTTCCGGATCGGGATGTTGCAGAGCATCACTCTGGAGCAGCTCTTTGACCAGTTCAAGGGTAACCTTGACTTTGTTGCTGTCGGTGCCGGCATAGATGTTAATGGCGGTCAGATCGTCGAAAAAGGTGACAGATGAATAGACGTTATACGCCAGCCCTCGTTTTTCACGAAGTTCCAGGTTAAGGAGAGAGCTCATGCCGTTTCCAAGCATGGAGTTGAGTACCATCAAACTGTAAAAAAGTGGATCATGCCTGGCGATTGCTGTGCCCAGCACAATTTGGGCCTGATAGACCTGTTTTTTCAGCGTTAGTGTAAAGGGAGTGTAATGTTCTGCAAGGAATGGCTGACGAACATACTCATTACCAGCCGTTTCGACAAGTGGGCCAAGAAACCGTGCACTCAGCCGCATAATTTCGTCGTGAGATACATTGCCGGTTGCAGTGAGCAGCATCTTACGAGGAACATAGTGCTGCCGCATAAAGTTTTTCAAGTTCTCGTCGGTGATTTGCTCAACACTTTTTTCGGTGCCGAGGATCGGTTTCCCAAGAGGGTGACAAGGAAATGAGAGTAAATCAAACTCCTCGAAAATCAGTTCTTCGGGTGTGTCATTAACACTGCTGATCTCTTCAATAACAACCTCTTTTTCCTTGTCTATCTCTTCTGGAGGAAAAATCGGATCGCAGACAAGATCCGCGAGCAGCTCAAATGATGGCTCGAGATGTTCGGCGAGGCAACGCAGATAGATACAGGTATTCTCCTTTGTTGTGTATGCGTCAAGGTAGCCCCCGTTTTTTTCAATATTCCTTGCAATGTCGATATAGGTACGTCGCGTTGTTCCTTTAAAAACAGCATGCTCAATGAAGTGGGCAAGTCCAGGACTATGTTCCGGGTCATCGCGCGAACCAGCGTCGATCTGTATTCCGAGGGTAATGCTTTGCACATAAGGTACTGCATCAGTTACAATTCTCAGTCCGTTGTCAAGAACCCCCTGATGAACTGAGCCTTTTGAAAAGGAGGGGACAGAAGGCAGTGGATTATCTTTTGCCATTTTGGAGAATAATTTTCTAATGCTTCTCAGTGGAATTGAATGCAATGTAGTTTTAATTCTTATTTTTAAGAACAGTGCAGTTTGTTGGTTGTTTATATTACTGATAAACAAGGAAAATTTTTTATTGACAATAGGTGAAAAAATAACGTATTTTGTTTGTTGCAATAAAAAAGAGAGAGTAGTTCTCTGATTTATTATGAAATCAAGTATCGGAAACAACAAGGCAGAAATATTCAGCGGTTATTCAGTGTTTAATGCTCAAGTCATCAATTGTCATAACCGGGGCTACCGGATATATAGGTTCCCAAGTCGTTCTCGCATTGCTTTCACGGTTTTCCGGAGAGATCAACTGCAGGGTGATTGTGCGCAAAAGTTCGGACTGTTCCTTTCTCAATCGGTTACCGGTTGAAATTATAAAAGCTGACATTCTTGATCCCCTGGTCCTTAATGAAGCGTTCAGTGGAGTGGATACGGTGTTTCATTGTGCGGGACTGATTTCCTACACAATGAATTTTCGCAATGCACTTTACGAAACCAATGTACTCGGAACAAGAAACGTTGTCAATGCCTCTCTGTTCAACAAGGTAAGAAGGCTTGTCATGACCAGTTCCATCGCGGCTGTTGGTGCTCCTGAGGACGGTTGTCCTGCCAGCGAATCAACATCATTCCAGGAGTGGCAACGCAGAAATGGTTATATGGAGTCCAAGCATCTGGCTGAACTTGAAGGGCTGCGAGGAGTGGCAGAAGGGCTTGAAGTCGTATTGCTCAATCCTGGCGTGGTGATTGGGGTCGATCGGGAAAACCCTGCATCAGTCAGCTCATCAAACAAGGTACTGAAACTGATTTATCAAGGCAAACTACCGTTTTGTCCTTCAGGAAGCACTGGTTTTGTCGATGTCCGTGATGTGGCTGATGCTCATATAGCAGCATGGAAAAAAGGTTGTTCAGGAGAACGATATGTTGTTGTTGGCCATAACCTTTCTTTCCGTGAGTTGTTCGCCCGTATGGGGGACAGTGAGGGTAGCAGTTCCCGACAAGCGTTTATGGTGTCGAATGGTTTGGGGTTGCTTGCTGGTCTCGGTGGGGAATTCTGGTCGATGGTCTCAAATCGTTCATCCTTTATCAGCCTTGAAAGCATAAGCATTTCCTCAAGGAAGCTTTCATTCAGCAATATGAGATCAATACAGGAATTGAATCTCCGATACCGGGAGTTGCCTGAAACGCTTGAGACCATTATTGCCTGAATTATCCCTTTTTTCTCCAATTTATATTTTATGCTTGATACTATGGATACTCAGAAAACCGAACAGAAGGCAGTCGCTGTTGATCCCGCAAAACTCAAACAACTTAACCTGGCGGTAGAAGCTCTTGAAAAACAATTTGGGAAAGGAGCTATAATGCGGATGGGTGACGATTCTGCAGGGATGAAAGTACAGTCGATTTCCACAGGATCGATGGCGCTTGATTTTGCACTTGGAGTAGGAGGGCTTCCCCGTGGAAGGGTCACTGAAATTTACGGTCCGGAATCTTCTGGCAAGACAACTCTTGCCCTGCATGTTATTGCTGAAGCGCAGAAAGAGGGCGGTATTGCGGCTATCGTTGATGCCGAACATGCTTTTGATCCGACTTATGCCCGCAAGCTCGGTGTTGACATCAACGCTCTCCTCATAAGCCAGCCGGAATCTGGCGAACAGGCGCTCTCCATTGTCGAAACGCTTGTCAGGAGTGGTGCCATTGATGTTGTTGTGGTCGATTCCGTTGCCGCGCTGGTGCCGCAGGCCGAGCTTGAAGGAGAGATGGGTGACAGTGTCATGGGATTGCAGGCCCGGCTTATGAGCCAGGCACTGCGCAAGCTTACCGGTGCTATTTCAAAATCGAGCGCAGTCTGTATTTTCATCAACCAGCTTCGCGATAAAATCGGAGTCATGTATGGCAGTCCGGAAACAACGACTGGCGGCAAAGCCCTGAAATTTTATGCCTCAGTACGTCTTGATATTCGTAAAATTGCCCAGATCAAGGATGGTGATGAGAGTACCGGAAACCGTACCAGAGTCAAGGTTGTTAAAAACAAAGTGGCGCCTCCTTTCAAGACAGCCGAGTTCGATATTCTCTACGGAGAAGGCATTTCAGCAATAGGCGAGCTTATTGATCTGGGTGTTGAATTCGGGGTGATCAAAAAAGCTGGTTCATGGTTTAGTTATGGTCAGGAAAAGCTTGGGCAGGGGCGTGAAACGGTGAAAAAAGCCCTTCGTGAAGATCCTCTGCTGTATAAAAAGATTCATGCGCAGGTCAAGGAGTTGATGACCGGACCAGCGGAGATTATTACCGGGTCGGAATGAAAATCGGAACCATTGATATAGACCGTCCTGTTATCCTTGCACCGATGGAAGATGTGACCGACAGGGCGTTCAGGCAACTCTGCAAGCGACATGGGGCAGACATTGTTTATACAGAGTTCATAAGCGCCGAAGCGCTGCGCAGGGGAGTTGAAAAGTCCATGCGCAAGCTGAAGACCGATGCTGTAGAAAGACCGTTTGCCATCCAGATTTTCGGCAGCAGCGTTGAGTCGATGGTTGAGGCTGCTGTTATTGCCGAAGAGTACCGTCCTGACTATCTTGATATTAATTTTGGATGTCCCACCAAAAAGGTTGCTGGCAAGGGAGCTGGTGCGGCATTGCTTAAGGAGCCGGAAAAGATGGCTGAGATTTGTGAAGCGGTTGTGAAGGCAGTTACCCTGCCTGTGACCGCTAAAACAAGGATTGGCTGGGATCTTGAATCAATTAACATTCTGGATATTCTCCCCCGCATGGAGGATGCCGGTATTCAGGCATTGGCGCTTCATGGGCGAACGCGGAGTCAAATGTATAAGGGAAAGGCTGACTGGAACTGGATTCGGGCAGCGAAGGAGAAGGCGCGGATACCGATTATCGCCAATGGCGATATCTGGTCCGCCGAAGATGCTGTGGCGATGTTTGCAGAGACCGGAGCCGACGGAGTGATGATTGGCAGGGGTTCGATAGGTAACCCCTTTATCTTTGAACAAGCAAAGCAGCTCATCCAAACCGGACAATCGCATCCTCCGCCCGATTTCCGGCAAAGGATACATGCCGCGATCGATCACCTGACGCTCTCGGTGCAGTTCAAGGGGGAAAAGTATGGAAATCTTGAAATGCGCCGTCACTATTCTACCTATCTGAAGGCGCTGCCGATGGTATCGCGGGTGCGCAACAAGCTCGTGCGTGAGGATGGGTGGGAGCAGGTTATCCAGATTCTTCTTGACTCTGAGGCGGAGTGTGAGGGATATGCGCGGGAGGGAAAGATTCACGACGGCGTGGAATATCTTAACGATCATTCAGATAAACTGGTATTGAATTATTAAAAAATAAGTTATGAGTAATGCAGATTCGCGCTGCAGAGTAGCAGTGCTTGGTGCAACAGGCTTGGTTGGTCGTACGATGATCAAGGTTCTGGAAGAGAGAAAATTTCCGATAACTGACTTTGTGCCGATTGCTTCCGCAAGAAGCGCCGGTCAGTCGGTGACCTTCAATGGTAAGGAGTATATTATCAAGGAACCTTCAGCCGAAGTGTTTCGAGATGTCGATATTGCACTTTTTTCTGCTGGCGCAACAGCAAGTAAAGAGTGGGCGCCGATTGCCGCTGCAGAAGGCGCTATTGTGATCGATAACTCATCGGCATTCCGCATGGATCCTGATGTTCCTCTTGTTGTGCCCGAAGTCAATCCCGGAGACATTTTTAAAGCAGATGGTACACCTGAGCCGATTATTGCCAACCCCAACTGTTCGACCATTCAGATGGTGGTGGTACTCAAGCCCTTGTATGACCACTTTGGCATCAAAAGAGTGGTTGTTTCAACCTATCAGTCAGTGACTGGCAAGGGAAAGGCAGGACGAGATGCCCTCGAAAGCGAGCTTGCAGGTGATGAACAGGAGCAGTTTACCCATTTTCATCAGATCGCCTTCAATGCCGTACCGCAGATTGATGTGTTTACAGAGAACGGCTACACAAAGGAAGAGATGAAGATGGTGAACGAGACCAAAAAAATTATGGGCGATGACTCCATCAGCGTTTCACCCACGACAGTCCGCATACCCGTGTATGGCGGCCATGGCGAGTCTCTCAACATTGAGCTGGCCAAGGATTTCGATATTGATGAAGTGCGTGCACTGCTTGGCCGTTCACCCGGCATCATCCTGCAGGACGATCCGTCGGCGCGACTCTATCCAATGCCGTTGACCTCCTACGAGCGCGACGAAGTCTTTGTCGGGCGCATTCGCCGCGATTACTGGCACCCCCAGACGCTGAATATGTGGATTGTTGCTGATAACCTTCGCAAAGGCGCGGCCACCAATGCGGTTCAGATTGCTGAGGTTATTGTGGCGAAGAATTGATGGGTTGGCTGAAGAAAAGCTACAAGAATATTTTGGTTATTCAGCGGTGAGGTAGTCGAGCTACGTTGGCGACTATTTCACTGCAATTCAATTGCATTGGTTGTAAGCTTTAACTTCAATGTCTTTTTGATGAGATAGCATTATGCCTGAGATTAGCCGTTTTCTTGGGATAGTTATACGGATGTATATTCGGGAACACACTCCGCCACATTTTCATGCTGAATATGGCGAATATGAAATTACTGTGGATATTGAAACCGGGGTGGTAAACGGCAGCTTTCCAAGAAGAGCCCTGAGTGCTGTGCTTGATTGGTATACTCTTCATCAGCAGGAACTTATGGCTAATTGGGAAGCTGCAATGAACAGAAAGCCACTATCGAAAATTAAGCCACTGGAGTAAATCATGTTTATGCACGTTACACAAGCCAGATATTGCGGAGACTACAAGGTATGGGTTGCGTTCAATGACGGCGCGGCAGGGGAGATTGATTTATCTTCCGAGTTGTACGGGGAATTGTTTGAACCACTCAAAGATAAGGATGTTTTCAGTTCCTTCACTCTCGAAGGTCACACCTTGAGCTGGAGCAATGGAGCTGATTTTGCGCCTGAGTTTCTGAGGGAGCAAATCTCCTGCACTTCCGTGCCTGTGAACTTTTGACGATAAACTGCGTCCTGCTGGTGGCTTTTGTTGCTGAGGAATACTGGTTTTGAAACTGCTTGATTTCAGGTAATGTTCACTCTCTCAATAGTGAAGCAATGGCAGACTCTTTTCTCTATGATGTTTTCCTGAGC
>Ga0114951_10002666_pt1 | contig 19859 bp, 20 predicted proteins | sample AM7aDNAmetaG_FD_88677 | JGI IMG/M metagenome (GOLD analysis project Ga0114951, IMG submission 88677) | Freshwater microbial communities from Finland to study Microbial Dark Matter (Phase II) - AM7a DNA metaG | ecosystem: Environmental > Aquatic > Freshwater > Lake | place: Finland: Lake Alinen...
ATTCTGAACTCTGAATTCTGAACTCTGAATTCGCTCCCCACGCCCTCCCTCGTTTGTTCGCGCCCCAACCCGCCGGTATGATCGCCTTCAATGTCCAAGCCCACTTCCACCGCCCACGCCCCACGCCTCCAGCGCGCCATGGAGCACCACCAGGCCGGCCGCCTTCAGGAAGCCGAACTCCTCTACAAGCAAATCCTCACCGACGATCCCAACCAGGTCGACGCCCTGCATCGGCTGGGCCTGCTCGCCTTTCAAGTCAAACGCTACGACGCCGCCGCCCTCCTGCTCCGCAAGGCCACCGCATATGCCCCGCAAAATGCCGCCATCCACGCCGAGCTCGCCGAAGTCTATCGCCGCCTCGACCGCCTCGACGAAGCCGAAGCCTTCTGCCGCCGCGCCGCCGCCATCGATCCACACCACGTCAATGCTCACTACAATCTCGGCGTGATCCTGCAGCAGCAACGCCGCCTCGATGACGCACTCGCCTCTTACCAGCACGTGCTCACCCTTCAGCCGGCACATCCGCAGGCACTCTATAACCTCGGCAACGCATTGAAAACTCTGGGCCGCCGCAACGAAGCCCTCGCCGCCTATCGGCAGGCCCTGGCGCTGCAGCCCGATGATGTCGAAACACTCGGAAATCTCGGCGTTGTCCTGCATGAACTCAGCGAAATCGATGCCGCAATCGAATGCTTCCGCCAAGTCATTCGCCTTCGCCCGGACGACGCCATCGCCCACAACTGCCTCGGCAATGCCCTCCGCGATCAAGGCCACATCGATGCCGCCGCCGCATCGTACCGCGAGTCCATTCGCATCAATCCAGAATACGCCCTCGCCCACAGCAACCTCGGCAAAGCCATGGAAGAAAAGGGCGAATTCAGCGAAGCTGTGGCGTGCTATCGCCGCGCTGTCGCGCTGCATCCTGAACGTCCCGAACCCTATCAGAATCTCGCGATGGCGCTCGAAAGAACTCAGGACAAAGACGGCGCACTGCTCATGTTCCATGAAGCGCTCAAGCGCGGCGCGGATGCGCCGCTGATTCAGTATCACATCGCCGCCATCACCGGCGTGGATGTCCCGTCTGTCGCGCCGGCCGAGCATATCCGCGGCCTCTTTGATGGACTCGCCGAACGCTTCGATCGCCACCTCGTCGAAACGCTCCAATACCGCGGGCCCGAACTGATCTACGAAGCGCTCCGCAGCGCCGCCGCCATTTCCAACCCGCCCTCCCAGCGCGCCGACATCATCGATCTCGGCTGCGGCACCGGCCTGTGCGCGCCGCTGTTCAAACCCCACAGCCGCCGCCTCGTCGGTGTCGATCTTTCGCCAGGAATGATTGAAAAAGCACGCCAGCGCAACCTTTACGATGAGCTGCTCGTCGACGACATTCTGCAAGTCCTGCAAACCCGCCCGGCCAGTTTTGATCTGGCCATCGCCGCCGACGTGTTGATCTATTTTGGCGACCTCGCCCCCATCTTCACCACCATCGCCCAAGCGCTGCGGCCCGGTGGAGTCCTCGCGTTCACCTTGGAACTTCTCGAGGGTGACGGCTACGTGCTCTGTCCAACGCGCCGCTACGCCCATTCAATCAGCTATCTCCGCGGCCTTGCCAGCGCGAAAAATTTCGCCGAAGTCAGCATCACTCCCGCCACCCTCCGCATGGAAAACCGCCAGGCAGTTCCCGGCCTGGTCATCGTCCTGCGCAAGACTACGTAATTGTTTAGCTATCTGTAAGTTAGGCACCCGTCAGTTGTTAGAGCCACGGGTTCCTGCGCCTTTGCTGTAGGTGCGTAAGACGCCAATCAGAACACCTTGAATGCGTATGTCTTTGTCGACGTAAATCGGATTCATCGACGAGTTCGCCGGTTGTAACCTGATGCGGCCACGTTCTTTAAAGAAACGTTTGAGCGTTGCCTGGCCGTCCTCAAGCAGAGCCACGACGATTTCGCCGTCGCGGGCGGTTTCGCGGCGTTCGATGATGACGTAATCGCCGTCGGCGATGTGGTCTTCGATCATCGAATTGCCTTTGACGCGAAGCACGTAAGTGCCGTGGCGCGTGTTAAATAGGCTTTCGAGGTCGAGGGTTTCGCGGTTTTCGATGGCCTCGATGGGTTGGCCGGCGGCGATGGTGCCGACGATTGGGAAGCTGGCCGGCTTGGCTTCGTCAGGCAGCTTCACCGTCGGCGAGACTTCCAAAGAGCGAGCCCTGTTGTGGGTCCGTAATATAAGTTCTTTGCGTTCCAGAGCTTCTACGTGCTCGAAGATTGTGACCTTTGAGACGCCGAGTTGATCGGCCAGTTCCTGCATCGTGGGCGAGTAGCCGTTGCGGACTCGAAAATCCCGGATGGCGATCAGAATTTTGAGTTGTTTGGGAGTGGGCGTCATGAACGTTCTCCAGTTTCTGGGCGGAGGGGGCGAGGGTGGCGGCGCCACCCTCCGTTGTAACCACTGTATTGGCAGTGGCTTGGGTGGTGTCTACGCCACTGGGCACGAGGTCGTCATCGGCGAAGAGACGCAACGTGCCGGGGTCGCCGGATTCCGCGGACAATCTTGCAATCAGCCGCCCCGCGGGCGACTGATAGAATTTCTGAACCGGTTCCAAGTCCTTGGAGCCCTTGAAGTTGTGCGGGAAGGGGTAATTTTCCGGCACGGGTTCCAGGGAGTCGGGGTGCCTTGTTGCCGCATCGGTTTCGGCGGCTTTTCGGGGGTCATTTGTGACGGTTTCCAAGGTGTCTGGCGAGACCAAAACAGACTCGTTTTGGATCGATTTTGAACCGTTTTTGCATGCTTTTGCATCGTTTCTGAGTGTGTTTTTACTGTTTTTGAGTGTGTTTTCATCGATTTCGGACAATATCGGGGCCGATTCGAGACCCAGGGTAAACCAGCGCGGCCAGAGCGACTGATGGCCGCAGGCGTCACAGGGTTCGAGTGCCGCAGGATGGCTGTCGGCCCGGAACTTCCGGCCGGGATGGCTGGCGATCAGCCACTCCTTGAGATCCCAGAGCATCCAGCCGGCGAGTCGGCGGACGACGGAGCCGAGGGTGCGGGGCGGGAAGATCCGGCGTGGGTCGGCCAGGTCGTTGTGGCGGATTTCCCAATCGACGATGTAAGCGCCGCCGGGGCCGAAGCTGCAGAGCGGCAGGTGTTCGAATTTTTCATAGCCCAGTTGCAGGACGGAGCCTTGAAGTAATTTCGCGGCCGTCGATGCAGGCGTGCGATGAGGGCGCGTCGCCAGCGAGGATGCCGGGGCGGACGCGAGCGGACGCTCATCGGGCGTCTTCTGGGAGTCAGAAGCGAAGCGGGACATCGAGTCCTTTCTGGCGTGCCACGAGCCCCCCCCCGACGACGAGCCCCAGGGATTGGAATCCCTGGGCTTGGGAAGAGGGCGCGGGAGGCAGAGCCTTGGAGGAGTTCCGGCCGAGGTGAGGCGTGGTCCAGACGCTCACGATCGACCCAACCCGGAGCGTTTCGCGTTAGCGAAGTGGCTGGGGGTTGTGCCTACGAACCGCTTCTATCTTCGGACGGGCGTTGCGGAAAACTTGAAGCTTTCCGTAAGGCCTCTGTTTGGTAAGAGATACTATAGCCGGACTTTTACCTAACGGCAAATGAAAAGTCGGGAGAAGTTTGGGAGATTTTAAATTGGGGCCTTTGAAAAACTCCCCTTAGGAAAAAATCTCAGCAATTTCTTGAAAACCATGCGATATAGCTCGATAATGACGATGTGCAATAAATGCACAGTATAAATAAGCAAAGGTTCCATCCCGACGACAAGAACCCATGGGGTTCTCCCTTATGGGGTAGTCGGGATGGTCGCTTTTTGCGGCGGGTTCAATTCAGACAACATACGAAGACTTTTCACGGCCGCTTTGATGAGGTCATAGCTGCGGGAATCGTTGCGATCAATGAAGCGGAGAATTGCCCAGTTGATGTAATCTGCCACCTGCAGGGCGGAGCAGGACTTTGAGTCGTGATGGAGCACACGGTAGGGAATGGAAGAAGGAAGCGCCGCGGAGAGAGTTTCCTTGACCGCTTTTTCTATCGTCTGGCGTTTGCGGTTAATCGGTATACGGTCGGTGATCACGACAATCGACGAGAAGGAGAGCGGATCAAGTTGAGATATCAGGTGGCTGAGGTGTTCGCCAAGAACATGGGGATAGAATCGGGCATCCGGACATAGGGAGGGATGGACCTTGCATTTTTCGACGACGAGTGCATCGATACGGAGGCGATGAAGGTGCTGTTGGATGATGGCGAAGACATGGTCCCGAACCGTTTGCCGATCGTCGGTAGCATGAAAATATTCGATGTCGGCAGTGTGGAGCAAATCGAAGCGAAGTTCGGTGAATTGAGGTTCAAAAGGAAAGGGTCGCGGAATGATGATGCTGGTAAGGGAGAAGAATCTAGAGCCGCTGGGGCCGAAGTCGAGGTTGCCGCCTTCGTCGATGAAGACATAGAGAGGTGGTGGAACCGGAGGTGTTGCGAGCGGCGGTGTCATAGTGGAATTTTACTGAGTTTTCGTGAAATTGCACGGTTCGCTGGCGCGGAAGTCTTATGAGAATTTGGCAAAGTCTGCTGCGGAGTCGGCGGGGCGATCTCCCCACGAAGCGCGAAGACATGAATGATGACGGGGTCTCATAGAGGACGCGGGGGGGACGGAGAGAGGAGGAAAACATAAGGCACAAAACATAAGACATAAAACGGGGGGAGGAGTGAAAGCAGGAAACAGGAAATGGTTGGCGGTGGTGGATTGCCAAGGGGGAGATGGGGGCGGATAATCGGGGGCGATATGAACAACGCTGAGGCGCTCACTGAATTTCTCGATCGCTGGCGCGGGGCCGGGGGGGGCGGAACGCGCGAGGTATCAATCATTTCGCAGCGCTCGCCTCAGCGGTTAGAATGTACTGCAGGATCGTAATCGTTAGGGACGACGCAATGACTGTATCCCCGCCTATGCCCCGCCGCAGAACCAAGGCGCTCAAGGGTCTTCCTCTCACTGCAGTTGAGTTTTTTGCTGGCATCGGCCTCGTCCGTCTCGCCATCGAAAATCAGGGCTGGCGCACTCTCTGGGCTAATGACATCGATCCCGACAAGGCCGAAATGTATCACGCCAACTTCGGGAAATCCGAACTTGTCGTCGGCGACATTTATAAAATTTCGTGCGGATGATATCCCCCCCGCGACCTTACACCGCCTCGTTCACCTGCAACGATCTATACCATCGCCGGCGCTCAGGCCTAAACCCGCTTCTTGCTCGCCCTCGCCTTGCTCCTGATGATCTCCGCCAATTCATCCGCTTTCTTAAATATCTCAAGAACTCGAAGCCGCAACTGAAGTAATTCCTCATATTCAGGTGTTTGCTCCGGAATCGTGTCGAGAACCTCGTACTTTCCCAGGTACTGGGCAATTCGCTTCACTCGCTCGGCTCGCAGCTCTTCCGGAATATTTAGCTGTTTCAAAAATGTCTGCCAATCCTTGTTTCCCTTCTTTGAATTGCACAACTTGCAGCAGGGAAGAAGATTGCCGACGCGATGACCATGCCCGCTGAATCTCGTCTTGAGAACCGTGGCGTGAACATGATCCCACGTCTCCGCCGCCCCACCGCAATATGCGCACATGATTGGGGAGTCAGGGTCTTGACCAAGCAATGCAAGGGCATCCCTGATGAGCTTGTCATCGAAATCGTCGTAAGGAGCGACCGAAGCCGCAAACGCATGGTTAATCGTCGTCTTGCGTCTCGCGACGATGCAATAAGGCTTAAGGTGCAGCTTGATGCTCGAGTAATGCATCACGGCCTCCCTTTTCTCGGGAGGCCCACCCATGGAACACTCGCGCTCTTCGCAAATTCCTCAAACGCCTTGCTCGCATTGGCACCGCAAGCCTGCGCGAACTCCGTAAACTCCACGACATCCAACCGCCGTTCCCCCGATTCGACTTTCGCGACCCAACTGTGCGGCACCCCCAGGCGTGTCGCCAGCGCCCGCTGCGATAGCCCCGCCTTCGTACGCAACGTACGAAGCTTCTCCCTCAAGTCCCCGTACGCCGCTTTGTGAATTGATCTCGTCATTGCACCTATTTTGGAAGCATTGCCTGATGCTCCCAAAATCGGTACAGTAGTCGGAACAGATCAAATTGGCGCCTCCTGCTTTCCATCGGTAAGCGCAGCCAATGGCAAACTCGAACCGATAAAGGAGAGTCTCGATGAACCGAGGCACTAGAGCGACTCATACCGTTTCATTAAGGATAAATGCCCGCTGTCGATCGACTATCGAGCATCTCCTCCAAAAACTCATCGACGATACACCCGCCGCGCGCCGGGAACTTCTCGCCTATGCACTCTTCTACGCTTATCTTTCTATTCGACTGCCCGAATGTCCCCTGTCACCCGATCCGGCCGAACTGTCCTCACTGGAGGCCGGCCAAAAACGCTACGTCGCACTCGGAGATGGCATCTTCATATTTGATTTCTCCCCACCTGCACTCCGCCCCCGTGGCACACTCTGTGACGCGCTACGCTCTCCCCACGGTTCAGTCTATCTTTTTACTCAACCGCATCTCAGCGAAGCTTGGACATCGCGTGCCAACGCTTGGCCCATCACCATCCGTAATCGGCTTGACGTCAGAACGGTTCCCTCATGGATCTGCATGGGCATCGCCATGATGGCCGTTTACTGCAGGGCTGCGTCACGCATCTGTTTCAAAAGGCTCATAGATCGCATGAACAGATGCCTCCTCTCCTTCCCTGACGCGAATCTCCAAGTCGTCACCAAGATTTCCCCAGAACCGTTTAGTCGAACTGACTCCTCAAGACTAAAGAGTGCGTTGATAATCCACCCAATCCGATCATGATCCGCCGCATCCTCTCGGTGGCTGTTTTCAGATCAGTCCACACCACCCCTGAAGTACTTGTCCGTCGCCTCGTTCACAGACTTGGCTATCGTTTCCGACTTCATCGCCGCGAGCTGCCAGGATGCCCCGATCTCGTTTTTCCATCGCGTCACAAGATCATCTTCGTTCATGGTTGCTTCTGGCACGGCCACTCCTGCCGTCGCGGACACCGCGTCCCAAAATCCAACACCGCCTATTGGCTCGTTAAAATTGCTGGCAACAAAGCCCGCGACCAACATAACCGACGAGTCCTGCGCCGGCTTGGTTGGCAAGTCCTCACCATTTGGGAATGTCAGACATACAAACCCTCTGCATTAACGTCCTGCCTTCAGCGATTTCTCATGTGACGCCTTTCCTGACTGCACGGAAGAGCAAAAGCAGAAGATTCGTGGAATTGCGGAGGAGCTCGATGCGCATCGGAAGAGGCAGCAGTGTGTGTGCGATAGGCGAACAAAGCACCGCATTACCATGCGGTGCTCCGGGGCGCGGGTTGATGCGACCCCGGTGGGGTCGGGGAGGTTTTTGCGGTGATACATCCGGGGGTTACGCTGCGCTGAACCCCCGGCTATTACGTGGGAGCCCTGCGGGCTCGGAGGGGCGCGGGGGGTGAGAAGTGGATGATGGGGCGAGGGGAATTGTGACATGTGCCGGGCTTTCAGCCCTCCGCAGGTTTTTGGGCGAGGTTTCTGCAACCTTACGGTTGCAGCTATTACCTGTCGGAGCATCGCTCCTGTACAGGTGGGAGTTCCTATCCTTTACCGAGGTGGGTTGCCGAATGAGAGCCGAGCACCGCATTACCATGCGGTGCTCCGGAGGCGCGGGTTGGTGCAAACCCGGTGGGGTCGGGGAGGTTTTTGGGGCGATATGTCCGGGTTAGAGGTTCGATCGCCCCGTTGGGGCTTGGGGATTTTTGGGGGTCGTTTTCCAGGGGTTCCCGTTGGTCACCACCTGGCTATTGACGTGGGCCCCGTTGGGGCTGGCACGCGTCGCGAGCGACGCCGCTAAACTTGGTGGAGGGATTGTTGATTGGGGACGACGGATGGCGATGGGGTCATAGCCGCCTGCGCGGGGAGAGTGCCCGCTGGGGGAACGGTGGACGGGCGCTCCGTAACCGTCGCGGTACCATGGGTCAGGGGTGATTGGGCCGCGCCGTCGTAAGCGGCGGAGTCTGGGGAGCGCGGGTTGGTACGCGTGTAGGCGACCCTTACAGGGTCGGCGGAAATTTGGGGTGTTGGTCCGTGGGCGGCGGGTGCTCCGGTGGCGCGAATTACTTTACTTCGATAGTCACGGTGAGTTCGCCGGTGTTGTCTTCATAGATCTTATCATTCAGGCGCAATTGCAGAACGCCATCTTCATCTGCAGTCTGCGAAAAACTTTTCCCAACGACGAATTCGGAAGAGTCACCAATCCTTCCCATGAGTGTTCCGGTATGGTCTCCCTTCTTCCCATCCGCATCAAAAGGGTGACGATTACGGCCTATTAAACAAATACCCGCGGCGGTAATAACAATGGTCTGACCTTTGTGGACCTTTGCGGCTGGGGTCCATTGCGCATTTTTGGCGTCAATTTTTACAACAGTTTTCTTGCTCGGTTCAGGCGCAGGATGGGCGATGTCGTTCTGGATGCGGTCGGCCAGTGCCTTGATGGTGGCAGCTTCATCCTTGTGATTGAGCGTGTTGGCAACCGTTTCGGCTCGGCGCAATACGTTAATGCAAGCGCTATTGGCAGCATCCACTTTCCGTTGCCGCTCGGTCTTGAGAACTTCGAGCTTTTTTGCGTAATCGGCATCGGCATCGGCTATTACTTTGTCTTTTTCAGTCAGTGCCTTCTGAACGAGGGTGTTGTTGCCAAGGTCGTCTAAAGGCCGCGTGGCTGGTGAATCATTGGCGTAGAGGGCCACGGCTGTGATCAGGACGACGATAATACCGACAATGAAACGCATGCTTTGTTCCTTCCGGCTTGCTATGACACTTCCCACATGGCGGCAATTCCTGATTATTTCGGGCCTCGAACTGCTGCGTCTAGCTGAATACCACCACCTCACTAGCTTTCGATTTGCGTTCACTGAGACTCAGGCACATCACGGTGGCGTACCGCCGACCTGAAATCGCGACTGATTAGTCGGATTATCACTTCGGCGACGCCAGCCTGCAAACTCAACCAAGGCAGCGTTCGACCGAAATTCCCCGATATCCTTGCCACACCAGTAAGATCGCCCTGTGCAAGGCCAAAACGTCGGCCCCCGGGTGACGTCGTAGACGGCGGGCTTTGGGGGGAGGGGGATGGTGAGGTATTTGCGGCCGGAGTTTCAGGAGAGGAAGGAGCGGGGGGGGAAAAACATAAAACATAAAACATAAAACATGAAAGATAAAACATGAAACGGGAGAGGGGCGGAATTCTGCGTTCTGCGTTCTGAATTCTGCATTAGTCCTTAGTGCTTAGTCCTTGGTGAGCATTGCAGCGCGTTTTTCTTCGATGAATTTCAGGTGGTGGTGGAGGTGGCCGATGGTGCCCCAGTGGAGGTGGTCGCGGATCTCAAAGGGGGAGGTGAGCCATTGCACGGGGGGGAATTTGCGGGTCCAGTCTTGCGGGGGAAGAGTGGCGAGGAAGTCGGCGAGGCGGAGATTGTTGCGTTCATAGACGTCCAGCGCGTCAGTAACGGAGAGGCGGGCGCGTGCTTCTTCGGGGGCGGCCCACTGAGGGTCCTGGTGGCGGAGGTTGGGGTGGGCCGCCGCGATGGCTTCGTAGAAGATGTTGGTCCAGCCGAGGGAGACGAGGGCGATATGTTCGACGCATTGGCGCGTCGACCATTTGCCGGGGATGGGTGTGGCTTCGAGGTCTTGCGGGGAAAGATCGCGGACGGAGTCGCGGAGGATATGGGGAGCGGCGCGGAGTTGGCGGATTAGGTCAGCCATGTCGGCGCCCTTGTGGTCGACGAGCTGCTCGTGGGTGAGGGGTTGGGTCATGCGGGTAGCGTAACCGGAGGGACGGGGGAGACGAAGTTTCAAAACATAAAACATAAAACATAAAATAGAAAACGGGAGGGGGTGGGGTGAGGGAGAATTCAGAGTTCAGAGTGCAGAATTCAGAATGGTTGGGGGTTGGTGGCCAGTTGTCAGTGGTCAGTGGGGGCAGTGCTTTACGGGGGGTGGAGTGAGGGGAATTCCGGGGTTTGGGCGATGTATTGGGTGAAATAGGATTTGATGGGTACAATTAGGGTATCGAAATGGTGTTCAGCCAGGAGATGAATATGCAAGTGCGAAAGAGCTGTGGGAAGAGTGGGGTGGCGGTGGCGATGGTGCTGGCGGTGTGTGCGGCGAGTACGACGGCGCTGGGGCAGGTGCAGCAGATCGTGGGGGGGAACGTGCTGGATGCGAATAGCAAAGTCGGGTCCGGGGGAAGCAACCATCCGGTGCCGGGGTATGCGCCGATCAATGGCAATGACATCATGACGGGGAACGTGGCGGGTCTGAAATATTTCCACGGGAGCGAGCCGATCCGTTCGCAGTATGAATTTGGCGGGACGCTGGGGAGTTCGAGTCTGAATAATTTTGTGCGGACGTCGGCGGGCGACGGGCCGGGGGCGTATTCGAGCGGGTTGGGGACGGTGTATTACAATCCTGCGTCGACGGTATCGCGTGGGACGACGGGGTTTTATCCGGGGTCGATCAACGGGGGATACGATGCGCGGTATGTGCCGCAGTCGTCGCTTTCGCCGACGTCGACGGGGGCGGCGGCGGGATTGAGCCGGGATCCGATGGCGGTGGGATTGCCGTACCGGGCGTACGATCGATCGGATCCGACGGGGACGAACAGTCTGGAAGTGCGGCAGGATCAGCCGGGTGGCGTGATCAGCAGTCCGTTGTTTGGGCTGCGGCAGGTGAATGAAGCGACGCCGAAATCGGAGGCGATTGACGGGGCGGTGAAGACGGGCACGACGGAGAAGAAGACGCCGGACACGGGGGATACGAACGACACGACGCCGAAGTCCGGGGTGAACACGACGCCGGAGCAGAGCGCGGGCGATGCGGCGCGGGTGGATGCGAACGTCGGCGTGAAGGGCGTGGATGCGTCACGGAATGAGATGCGGATCAGCCAGACGTATCGGACGCTGCTGGATCAACTGCGGGAGGAGCAGGCGAAGGCGGCGGCGGAGAAGCTGAAGGGCGCGGGAGGGGCCGTGGAAGTGGCGGCGAATGCGACGAACGTGAATTCGGCGGAGAGCCGGCTGACGAAAATGGAAGTGGACCCGGTGACGGGGGAGCTGCGGCCGGTGCGGAGTGCGGATGAGTTGGCGAAGAAGGGGTATCAGACGAGCAATCCGGCGTTGCCGGGGTATGTGACGCGGATGTCGGCCGAGACGCTGGAGAGCGAGCCGACGGATAAGTTGCAGGCGGGCAAGAAGGTGAAGGCGTTGGATACGCTGACGGACAAGTCTGAGCCGAACCTGGACCCGGCGATCATGGGACGTGAGCTGCCGTTCAATGCGTTGATGACGCGCGCGGAGGGGTATCTGCATGAGGGGCGGTATTTTGAGGCGGCGGATACGTACCAGATCGCGCTGACGGCACAGCCGGACAATGCGCTGGCGCTGGTGGGTCGGGCGCATGCGGAGCTGGGGGCGGGGTTATATGATAGTGCGGCGTTTGACTTGAAGTACTTGTTCAAGAAGAAGCCGGAGATGATGGCGGTGCATTACGATTTCAGCAAGTTCTACCCGACGAAGCGCGACGATTTCCTGGTGAAGGATCTATTTCCGCTGACGCAGAAAGAAGATGGGGGGAATATGGCGTCGTTCCTGTACTGCTATCTGTGCTACCAGACGGGGCGCGAGCAGGAAATGCGGAAGGAATTTGTGCGGTGGGGAAATCGCGACTGGAAGGATAGCTGGTATGAGGTGACGAGGCGTGGATGGTGGGGAGATTAGAAGAGGCTGGGATGTGAAAACGGCGCGGGGGGAGGGAAACGAAGGGATTCGACGGACGATGTACAGGGATGAGATGATCAGAGTGATGAGAAATGACGGACGAACACTGCGGATGCGGGGGCGGGGTATTTCAGGCCATTGGGCGGGAGGCGGGCGATGAGTCCAGCGATGAATGGTGATGCGAGCGGTTCAGGAGAGATGAAGCCGGGCGAGCCGATGCTGGAGCCGAGTGCGACGGCCGGGGGCGGTGCGCCGGCACGGGTGACCAGCGAGATGAAGGAGGCGGGGGCAGCAAGCGGTGAGAGCAGCAAGCCGCAGGCGGGGGCGACGGGGCAGCCGGCGGTGCGGCTGACGGAATTTCTGGATCTGGCGACGTTGCAGGACATTCAGGATTCGCTGGCGATGGTGGCGCAGGTGAAGGCGACGATCCTGGATAACAATGGTCAGGCGTTGACGCAGACGACGGTGAGCGAGCGCTTCAGCACGCGGAGCGCGGCGATTGCGGCGGCGCGGAAGCAGCGCGGGGATACGAATCTGGATCAGCCGTTCGCGGCGCCGATCATCGTCAACGAGGTGAAGCTGGGGACGATCGTGATGGAGCCGGCGAAGGCGGCGCCGATCAAGAACAGCCAGGTGACGAAGCTGGCGAAGAAGCTGGGGTTTCCGGCGGAGCAGGTGCGGACGATCATCGAGGCGATGAACGAGGAGGGGATGGGGCAGCGGACGGCGAGCGTGCAATTTTTGTATCTGCTGGCCAATGCGTTGTCGCGGTTGTGCAGCCAGGAGATGCAGTTGCGGCAGCGGATCCAGGAGCTGACGGCACTGTTCAATGTGAGCACGATGCTGTCCGGATCGCGGGGATTGCAGCAGATTCTGGACCGGATTACGCGGGGCGTGGCCGAGACATTGCACGTGAAGTGCAGTTCGCTGCGGCTGCTGGATGAGCACCGCGATGAGCTGGTGATCAAAAGCGTATGGGGCCTGTCGGAGAGTTATTTGAAGAAGGGCCCGGTGACGGTGGGGATGAGCACGATCGACCGTGCGGCGCTGTCGGGGCAGACGATCTCGATTGCGGATATGGCCAACGACGAGCGGGTGATTTACCCGGAAGAGGCCAGGACGGAGGGGATTGTCAGCAGCCTGGTGGTGGGGATGTTATACAAGGATCGGCCGATCGGGGTGATCCGGGTGTATACGGCCGAGCCGCACGAGTTTACGGAGTTTGAGATCAAGCTGCTGCAGAGCATTGCGAGCCAGGCGGCGGTGGCGATTGAGAATGCGCGGCTGCAGGAAGAGGCGTTGGAGAAGGACCGGCTGGAGCGGCAGGTGCAGATTGCGGCGGAGGTGCAGCGGCGGATGATGCCGGCGAGGCCGCCGGAGATTGAAGGGTTTGATATTTCGGCGTTGTACGTGCCGTGCTTTGAGCTGGGCGGAGATTTTTTCGATTTCATACCGCTGGGGGATCATTCGCTGGGGATCACGGTGGCGGACGTGGTGGGCAAGGGGTTGCCGGCGAGTCTGCAGATGGCGTCGGTACGGGCGGCGCTGCGGGCGCAGGCGGATAATGTGTACGATCTGGATGAGATCGTGGCGCGGGTGAACAAGAGCATGTCGCTGGACATGCGGAGCAATGAGTTCATCACGCTGTGGTACGGGGCGCTGGATTACAAGAACAAGCAATTGACGTACTGCAGCGCGGGGCATGAGCCGGCGCTGCTGGTGCGGAACGGGCAGATCCGGGAATTGGGCGTGGGGGGAATGGTGATCGGGGTGGATCCGGAGCAGCGTTACGACAAGGAGGTCGTGCAGTTGGAGGCGGGGGATGTTCTGTGGATCTTCACCGACGGGGTGCCGGACGCGATGAATTACAGCGGGGAGAAGTACGGCAAGCAGCGGATGCGCGAGGCGCTGTTGAAGTATGCCGGGGAGCCGGCGGAGCAGATTTGCCGGCAGATGCTGTGGGAGACGCGGCGATTCGTGGGGTTGAACCGGCGGACGGATGATACAACGATCGTCGTGATGAAAGTGACCGAGTAGCAGTGTCCTCATTTGAAGTTTACGTTGATTCAAATTAGGACAGTACCGACGAAATAATCATATAGGAAAGTCTTTGCCTTGCGTCGGAGTTTACCACATCATTAAGTGGATGATCTTCCGCTGGATCGACGGGAATTTGGGCCCCATCACCGAGCATGGCATCACCCTTGAGGAGATTGAGGCGAAGAAGAAAAATATGAAGAAGCGAACCAAACGATCTGAATACGAACGGTTTACAGCGCTGTCGGATGATGACAAGAACCGCGAAGTTGCGCGTTACGACCATACGATGCCGCGCGGCCGGCCATTGACGGCGGCACAAAAGGCGTTGCACGCCGGTGCGCGGAGGTTGGGCCGGCCCCGCATTGGCAAAGGCGCCAAGACGATTGCGTTAACGGTCGAGCGCGATCTGCTGCGACGGGCGGATGCCTGGGCCAAGCATGAGGGAATCAGCCGGGCGCAACTGATGGCACGAGGCCTGCTTGCGGTGTTGCCCGGTTAAGCTCGGTTTGAAAACGCGGTGCAGTCAAACCGCGCGAGGAGAGTAAGTTAGGCATGCCTGACGCCCCCCCCGGGCCCCTGCCCCGTAAGGCACACGACGCGAGGGGATGTCAGGGCGAGGCGCATCGTATGCGTTCGCAGGGTGGTCGAGATTGCGATGGCCGTTTGGCCCGCGCCGACGGCGTCGGCGGGCTTTGGGCTTTTAGCGTTTCAGGGGCATGGGGAGGACTTCTACTTTGCCGAGGGCTTCCAGTTTTTCTTTGAGCTGGTCGGCGGGGCCGACGACGATGATGTTGATTTTGGTGTTGTCGACGTACTTGTTCATGACCTGCTGGATCTGGTCGAGGGTGACTTTGCCGATGCGCTGGGGGTAGACGTCGTAGTAGTCGAGGGGGTAGTTGTTGAGGATGCCGTCGACGCGGCGCTGGGCTTGCTGCCAGGTGGTTTGCATCTGCATGAGCATGCTGCCGGCGGTGCGGAGTTTGGCGTCGGTGAGTTCTTTTTCGGTGACGGGAGCGGCCTTCATGTCGTCGAGGACTTTGAAGGTGGCTTCGATGCAGTCGACGGTGGATTCGACCTTGGTGTCGGTGCTGACGAGGAATTCGCCGCTCTGGCGGGTGGGGGAGAACATGCCGTAGATGCCGTAGGTGAGGCCGCGTTCGGCGCGGACGTAGCGGCCGAGGCGGGAGTCGATGCCGGCGGAGAGGATTTGGCCGGCGAGGGAGCCGGGGAATTTGTCATCGCTGGTGATGTTGTAGGCGCCGATGCCCATGCGGATGTTGGCCTGGCGCGACTCGGGGCGGTCGATGAGCACGATGTGGCGCTCGGAGCGGGCGATGGGGGGGTAAACGGCGGCGGGTTTGGCGGCTTCGGCGGCGGGCCAGTTGGCGAGGAATTCTGTGGCGAGTTTCTGGCCGTCCTCGACGGAGATGTCGCCGGTGAGGATCATGATGGCGTCGGTGGCGTCGATGGTGTGTTTGTAGAAGGCTTTGACATCATCGAGGGTGATGGCCTTGAGGGTCTGGGGCATGGCGGTGCGGCCGAGAGGCGTGTCGCCGAAGAGGGCGTGATCGAGTTCATCTTCCGCGACAGTGGTGGAGGTGTTGAGGGAGACCATGATGCTGCTGAGCATCTGGGATTTGAGCTTGGCGAATTCGGCGGGGTCGAGCGCGGGGTCGCGGAGCATTTTGCGGGCCTGTTCGAGGGCGAAGGGGAGGTCCTGGGTGAGGCAGTTTCCGTTGAGGCGGGCGAAATCGCCGCCACCGGAGACGTCGAGGGTGACGCCGCGGGATTCGAGGAGTTCATTGAAGGCGTTGTAGGTGGTTCCGGCGGGTCCGCGGCGGATCATGGTGGCAGTGAGTCCGCCGAGGCCGGTTTTTTCGGCGGGTTCATCATAGGATCCGCGGCGGGTGACGAGGGAGAAGTTGACGATGGGGAGGCGGCGGTCGGTCATGACGATGACTTTCACGCCGCCGATGATTTTTTCGACGCCCTTTTCGAAGGTGGCGGTGGGGACGGTTCCGGTGAAGGGGGCCTGGGTGGGGTAGTCGGTGGGGAAATTGACCATCTTGGCAGCGACGGGCTGGGTGCTGGCCTGGGTGGCGGCGGCGGGGGTGATGGTGGATGGCGGGGTGAGGGAGGCTTTGGGGTCCGGCGTGATGAGGAGGGTGCTCGCGCGTTCATCGCTGAAATATTTTTTGGCGACGCGCTGGATGTCGGCGGCGGTGATGGCGTCGATGCGCTGTTGTTCGGTGCCGATGCGGGAGAGATTTCCGCGGAAGAGCATTTCTTCGCCGACTTCGCCGGCGACTTTGTCGGCGGTTTCCCAGCGTTTGACGAGTTCGAGGCGGGCGGCCATTTTGGCCTTGGCCAGTTCTTCGGCGGTGACGGGCTGATCGCGCAGGGCGGCGATCTGTGCGCGGAGGATTTTTTCGACGTCGGCGGGGTCTTTGCCGTCGAGCATCATGGCGGAAGCGCCCATGACGCCGCCGTCTTCGAGGTTGATGCCGAAGGCGTCGGCCTGGGTGCAGAGCGGGGTGGGGCTGGTGACGAGTGCCTGAACGAGGCGGCAGGAGCGTCCTTCGCCGAGGATGGAGAGCATTACGCCGAGGGCGTCCTGGTCGTCGTCGATGAACTTGGGCGCCGGGTAGCCGATCATGAGGCGGGCGAGGGGGACGCGCATGGTGATTTCGTTGCGGCGGGCTTCTTTTTGCTCGGGCTCGGGCGGGGAGACGCGGGTGATGGCGGGGCCTTTGGGGATCCATGCGAAGTCTTTGCGGACGGTTTCGCGGACGGCTTTGACGTCGATGTTGCCGGCGATGACGAGGACGGCGTTGTTGGGGACGTAGTAGGTGTTGAAGAAGTCCTGCAGTTCCTGGGCGGCGGCGGCGCGGAGGTGGTCCATGTTGCCGATGGGGGTCCAGTGGTAGTGATGTTTCGTGAAGACTTCGGAGAGCATTTCTTCCCAGACGGTGCCGTAGGGCTGGTTCTGGCGGAGGCGCCATTCTTCGGTGACGACGAGGCGTTCGGTGGAGAAAATTTTGGGGGAGACGCGGAAGCTGGCCATGCGGTCGGCTTCGAGCCAGAGGGGGAGTTCGACGTAGGTGGCGGGGACGGTGTTGATGTAGACGGTCTGGTCGAAGCTGGTGTAGGCGTTGGAGTAGCCGCCGATGGTTTGGATGAGTTTCATGTGTTCTTCGGGTTTCACGTGGGCGGAGCCGCGGAACATCATGTGTTCGAACATGTGAGCGAAGCCCTGGCGATCGGGGCGTTCATCTTTGGCGCCGACGTGGTAGAGGACTTCGGTGTGGACGACGGGAGAGGTTTTCATGGGGGCGTAGATGACCTGGAGGCCGTTGGGGAGGGTTTCGGTTTCGAAGGGGATGGATTGGGCGCGGGCGAGGGCGGGGAGGATGAGGAGGGAAAGTAGCGCGGGGATGAGACGGCGGGATAGACGCATGGAATACTCCGGGAAAAAGTTCAACCCCTCAATGTTGCCGTGGAAGGAGGTTTGTCGCAAGGAAAATGGGAAAATGAAATTTGCGTGGGGGTTGGCAGAGACCTATCTTACGGGTTGTGTTGCGTAAAGAGGCATCTATGAGCCAATCACCGATGGAGTTACCCAGGGCAACGGTACTCAGCTACTTGACTCCGAGCAGCAGGCTTACGCCGACCCGGATTCGAAGGGTGGCGTCTTGGTCGACGATCGGCATGGGAATTTTGCATCTGCTGGGTGCGGGGTTGGGTGGGTGGGTCGCATACTCAGAAATCGAGTATTGGTTTCGTTCCTTCACTTGGAGCTCTGTTGTAGCAAAATGGGGGTACAATCCTGAACTCTGTTATTTTCTGGCGATCGTGATTGCAGGAAGCTTTTATCTTTTTGTCGGCGGACTCATGCTCTTCTGGTTGGCACATTTTGTGCGGCGGGGGAGGGCGGGGGCCTGTATGGTAGCAACCTTTTTCGTCGGCGTTATGGCGCTACTGTTGCTGATCGCAAGTGGCATGATGGGCTCAAAAGCATTGCTCGGCCCGATATGGCCCACAGAAAGGTCGCCAGACTGGACCACACTCGCATGGATGCCCGTGGCGCTGGTGCTGGGATTATTGGTACTGATTGCCAAGGATCTCATTGGGTACTTGCTTTGGATTCGGCGTAATCCGTTAGCCGAGAAAGCGCCGGTGAAGTTTTTGCCGTGATTCGGCCGACGAAGGATGGCTGGTTGAATCGCAATCCGTTCGCGTGGGGAATTCATCGGCCACGAGGGGAAAATGAGCCAACCTTTGAGCGATCTGCCGAAGACTGTTGTATTGAGTTACTTAACGCCGGATAGTGCGATTACGCCGACGCGGGTGCGGAAGGTTGCGTTTATTCTGATGTTGGTGATGGGCGGGGTTTACCTCATCCTGGCGGCTATGCCTTGGTATGTTTTTGTGGGGCTCTGGGGTGAGTGGGACTATTCTCCAACGGAATTGTTTCGGGAACTGACTTCCGGGGCATGGGATATGATCATCGTTTTCCTATTTGCACTTGTGCCGACGGGTTTAGGCATGGGTCTCTTGGCGATGGCCTTTCCGGTGCGGCGCGGCTATCGCTGGGCATGTTTGATGAGCAGTATCGTTGTGGCGTTGCTGGTGGCGGTGATGATTACGACCGGCGGGATCATGGCGACGGTGGCGTTGGTGGGTCCGGTATTTCCGAAAGTGCATGTCAGGGACTGGTCAACGCTGGTCTGGATGATTCCGGCAGTTGTGCTGGCCATCGGGGCTGTGGTGGCCAAGGATCTGTTTGCTTACCTGCGGTGGATTCATCGTACACCGGTGACAGATAAGCCGCCGGTTAAGTTTTTGCCTTGATTCGGCCGACGATGTAGGACTGTTGGAGTTGGAATCCGATTGTGTGGGAGCGTCGTAATGCTGGGTATGCGTCATCATTTTTTATCGTATGGGGTTGTGGTGCTGGCTCTGGTGGTGGGGGGCATTGCTTTTGCCGACACGCCGGGGGCGGCGGCGGTGAATCTGCGCGAGACGAACGAGGCGCGCGTCTATCGCTCGGTGAAGGATGCGGTGGTGAATATTTCATCGACGAAGGTGGTGACGGCGCGGGTGGGGACGGGGGATGAAGTGTTCGACCGGTTTTTCGGCGGGGTGATTCGGCAGGTGCCGGCGCAGTCGCTGGGGTCGGGATTTGTGATTCATTCGAGCGGTTACATCATCACCAACGAACACGTGGTGGATCAGGCTTCGGATGTGCAGGTGATACTTTCGGATGGCGATAAGCTGGAGGCGCAGGTGATCGCGACCGACAGCGAGCATGATCTGGCGGTGTTGAAGGTGACGCCGAAGAAGCCGCTGCAGGCGATTGGGCTGGGGGCGTCGGAGGATCTGATGATCGGCGAGCCGGTGTATGCGATCGGCAACCCGTTTGGATATTCGGGGACGATGACGCGGGGGATTGTATCGGCGCTGGACCGGACGCTGGAGGCGGGGCCGAACAAGTCTTACAAGGGGCTGATTCAGACGGATGCGTCGATCAATCCGGGGAATTCGGGCGGGCCGCTGCTGAATGCGTACGGGCAGGTGATCGGGGTGAATACGGCGATTCGGGCGGATGCGCATGGGATCGGGTTTGCGATTGCGATCTCGCGGATGCGCGATTTGTTGCCGACGTTCTTGAATCCCGAGGCGCTGAACCGGGCGGAAATCGGTTTTTCGGTGGAGGAGAAGCGCAGTGTGGCGGCGCCGGCGGTGGTGAATTCGCCGGTGATCGTGAAGCGCGTGCAGGCGGGGTCGGCGGCGGCCAAGGCGGGGCTGGTGGAGGGAATGCGCGTGGTGGCGGTGAATAAGACGGATGTGGGGGGTGTCGTCGATGCATTGGTGGCGATGGCGAACGCCAAGGCGGGGGATACGTTGATGTTGAGCGTGAGCGGTGGGGGGGCGGGTGGGGGGGGGCAGATCAAGGAGAGCAAGGTGCCGGGGGGGAAGGCGGGGGCGCCGGCGAGCGAGTCGATTA
>Ga0114951_10002667_pt1 | contig 19835 bp, 15 predicted proteins | sample AM7aDNAmetaG_FD_88677 | JGI IMG/M metagenome (GOLD analysis project Ga0114951, IMG submission 88677) | Freshwater microbial communities from Finland to study Microbial Dark Matter (Phase II) - AM7a DNA metaG | ecosystem: Environmental > Aquatic > Freshwater > Lake | place: Finland: Lake Alinen...
CAAAAGGCCAGAAGCGACCGAGAACCCCAGGACATTGCCACGCGTGAAGTCAGTCACATAGACATATTTGCCGGAAGCGTCGCTGGCGATGGCCGAAGGTTGAACTCCTGCAACGAAGGGAGACCCGCTCAACGGAGCAAGTACTCCGCCCGAGCCAACCGTGAAGCCAAATACATACCCCACGTGAGGCAACGCGGTGGTGTCATACGCCGAGACGTAGACATATCCGCCCGAAGCCAGAACATTGACGGAGGTGGGCACTATTACGTCGGAGGGCTTGCCGGGCACGAGCAGCGGCCAATAGTTGGCGGTCGTGCTGGGATTGATGGCGGGCGTTCCTGGCTTGACGGGGGTTGAACTCGTTGACGCCGTGAGCGGGAAAACCCCGATGGAGCCCGAGCAAGGCGCTGCGGTGGAGCAGGTGGGCAGGGGCTGGTAGGTATCCACGATGAACAGGTTCGATCCGTTTACCGCGATCGCGAGGGGGTAAATTCCCGGCGTATTGAAGGTGTAATACGGATAGAGCTTGCCGTCGTTGCCGATGACGAACTGAACGATGCTGTTGTCGTCCTGATTCACCACGAACAAGTTGGCGTTGTCCGCTGAAACGGCTTCCGCCACCGGATTGCGACCTGCTGAAGGAAAGGGTGAGGTGGGAATCTGGCGCATGTGGCCCGACTCCGAGTTGACCTCGAAGACGTCAATCTCACCGTAGTTATTGGCTCCGGCGGCCTTGGCGCTGGTCACGAAGACAAAGTCTACAGTGAGCGTGGCACAGGCGGTCACAAGTCCGGCCACCAGGAGGCTAGCAGCGGAGACCAGCAACAGCTGTCTCGATTTGTTGAACTTCATGCGCATCTTTCGTCACGGGGCCGGAACATCAGGTCCCTGGAAATCAGGTTTGGAATCGAATTCCCGGGCGTTCAGGGAAAAGCCACGCCCGGAATTCGGCTACGTTCTCAAAAAGCTCCCCCGCAACCCTGGCAGGGGGTCAGCCATCCGGCTGGCGCCCTCGCCAGCCGCAACTAAAGCCGCGCTGAACTAGTCAGTACGCCCGTTAACCAGGCACCAGGTGGGCGGGCCATCGACCGGATAGCTGCTTGACACGCGCAGGCCGTTAAGCACGCCTGAGTTCGGGTCAACTACACGGCCTGTAACGGTCGAGTCGTTCCTGTTGGCCGTATAGATGAACTGGTCGGAGGGATCCTCCACGATGCATTGGGGACCTGCTCCGCTGCCAAACGTGGATGGTGTGGTGAAGGTGAGCTGGTAAGACGGCGAGTTGGTGATGAAATAGCCGGTGATACCGCTCTGCGCGTTCGAGCCCAGCGCATTGTTGCCCTGGTTGGCTACATAAAGGAACTTGCCTTTGGATTCCACCATGAGATAGATGGGATTGGCCAGCGTGGGATCATCCGGTACAATCCCGCCGGTCTCTGCCTGGAGCGCGCCGCCGCTGCCCACGGTAAAGGGCAGGATCTGGCTGGCTGCAGCGGTTGGATTGGGGCTGGGCGCTTCGTTGTCAAGCACGTAGACGATGCTGGAGGCGCTCACGATGGCCGTGGCCTTATTGATGCCCAGCGGCTGCGCACTGTTCTGGCTCAGCGTCATCTGGCCACTGGAGGCAGTGTAGGTATACGGGAAGACCGAGTCGCCGGTCGCCGGGGTTCCGCTCAAAGTGAGGATGTACCCGGGCGAGAACAGGAAATCGATGGGATTGGCGGGCACCGGGAAGTAGGTGAGCGGCGTACCTGCCGCGCTGACCTGGGCATTGACCACAAGGGTCAAGCGTCCGGTGGTCTGGTTCACCTGGAAGACCGTGATGTCGCCGCACGTGGTGGCCGAGGCTCCCAGAGCCGCCGCGCAGGCGGCGTTCGAGGGAGAATCGTGGTCAAGCACGAGAAGGTAGTTTCCCGAGCTGTCCGCGATCATCCGGAAAGGATTGAGACCCTGCGTGTAGAAAGTCGCCTGCGGGCTCAGGATGCCGTTGCCGCCCACGGCAAACTCGGTGATATTGGGATTTGCGCAGGGGCTTACAGTGCAATCTCCCTGGTTCAGCACATAGAGAAACCGGCTTCCGGTGATTAGCGCGGCGCGTATGGGATTGGCTCCGCCCGAAGAAATGGGCAGCCCGTTGACCTTAGTCAGCTTGCCGGTGTTGTGATCGATCTTGAAGCCGCTGATGATGCCGTTGCTGGTGGACTGGGCCGTCACTGTACCCGTTACATACAAAAAACCGACCGTATAACTCTGAACGCAAGACGTAACGCCGAGGATAACGCCAGCTGAGAGGGCGCTTATCAGAAGTGCCTTGCCGAATTTCGTGAACTTCATGCGATTCCTTCATCCTGGTCAGGCGTACGCCGCCAAGTTTGATCGTTCCACAGCAGAGCTGGGTTGGGACGGGTCCCTGATGCATTGTAAAAGCCGAGGGCAGGTTATGCCTAGTTTCAGCCGGAAACCGCCCAGAATAGCGCATTTTCCCTGAGTCAAGCCGACTGTTGGCGCAACCTTGGCCTATTTCCGGCCGGTTTGCGATCCGATATGTAGCGCAGATGCGGTTTTGACGTCGCGGAGGGGGGAAACGTCACCGCGACTGCACCATAAAGGGTGCGATTGCGCTTCAGTCACCCACTTTCCACCGCGGAGGCAAGAATCGGGCGCGGGGAGGACAGATTTTCTCCCCGGTGGTGTTGCAACGCGCCGGAGCCATGGCCGCGTACAGCCATGGCTCCGAGACTCTGCTAATGCCTACCAAACGCGGCAGGAGTTCACCGGATACATGGGCTTGCCCTGGGCGCAACCGAAGGCCTTGCCGAACTCGTCGAAGTTCTGCACCGAGCCGTTGACGCGCCATTTGCCGGGTGAATGCGGATCAGTCAGCGCGGCCTGGCGGGAAGCCTGGTCAGTCTGATTCTGGCACCACACCTGGGCAAAGCCAATGAAGTAGCGCTGCGCCTCGGTGTAGCCGTCCACCTTGTCCGTGATGGCTTTTCCCTGTGCCGCCAGCGTGTCCAGAAGGGCCATGTAGGCGATGCGCAGGCCGCCATTGTCGGCAGTGTTCTCGCCGAGGGTGAGCTTGCCATTCAGCTTCTGCGCCGGGGTGTCTTCCTTGGCCGGAGCTGCTTCAAAGCTGCCGTACTCGTCGGCTACGCAATCGGTCCGCGTTGTAAAGGCCTTGCGGTCTTCCGGGGTCTGCCATTCGCGCAGGTTGCCCTTGCCGTCGTACTGCGAACCCTCGTCGTCAAAGCCGTGCGTCATCTCGTGACCGATAACCACGCCGATGCCGCCAAAGTTCACAGCCGGGTCAATGGTGAAGTCGAAGAAGGGCGGCTGCAGAATGCCGGCCGGGAAGTTGATGTCGTTGAAGGATGGATTGTAGTAGGCGTTCACGGTGGGCGGCGTCATGCCCCACTCCTTCTCGTCCACCGGCTTGCCCAGCTTGGCAAATTCGTAGTTGCGCTCGTACACCGCATGATTGTGCAGATTGCCGATCAGGTCGGTGCGGTCCACCTTGATGCTGGAGTAGTCGCGCCACTTCTCGGGGTATCCGATCTTGTTGCGGATCATGGCCAGCTTTTCTTCCGCGGCCTTCTTGGTGGCGTCGCTCATCCAGGGCAGGGTCCGGATATCGTCGCCCAACGACTTTTCAAGAGCGGCGACCAGCTTGTCCATGCTGTCTTTGGCTGCCGGAGGAAAGTTCTGCTTGACCCAGTCCTGACCAACGGCTTCGCCCAGGGCTTCGTCGGTGAGGGAGGAGCACTGCTTCCAGCGGGCGTTCGGTTCTTTCTGTCCGGCCAGCGTCTTGCCGAAGAAGTCGAAGTTCTCGTCGAAAATCGCCTTCTGCAGATGGGTCGCCTGTCCGTGCAGCACGTGCCAGCGCAGGTAGCTCTGCCACTGGTCCAGAGGCTCGCTCGCGATCAGGTCGCTGAGCGCCTTGAAAAACGGGGGGGTTGCCACGTTGAGCGTGTCGAAGTGACCTATGCCGATGGAGCGGAAGTAGACAGCCCAGTCGAAAGCGGGCGCGCTCTTTTCAAAATCCGCCACGGTGTAGATGTGATAGCGATTCTCGGGGGCGCGCAGATCGGTGCGGCTGGTGGAGGCTTTGGCCATCGCGGTTTCAATCTTCATCACCGCCGCCGCTTCTTTGGCCGCCTGGTCAGGCGTATCGCCGCCCAGAACGAACATCTTCTTCAGGTGCTCGATGTACTGGGCGCGGATGGTGACAAAACGCGGCGAATCGGTGAGGTAGTAATCGCGGTCGGGCAGCGACAGGCCACCCTGGTAGAGCACGGCGATCTGCTGCGACGAGTCCTTGTCGTCCTGGCTGACGCCGAACTCGAAGAAGCCGTCGGGGGTGCCCTGGTTCTCAAGCTTGCTGAGCAAGGCCGCCAGCCCCTTGGCATCTTTCAGGCCGGCAATCTGGTTCCACGTTGTCTGGATCGGCTTGAGGCCCGCCTTCTCGGCCGCGGCCGTATCCATGCAGGCGGCAAAGAAATCGCCGAACTGCTTTTGCAGCGGGCTTTTCGGCGCTTTGGCGGCGGCGTCCAGCTCCTCCCAGAGCAGGTAGCGGTTGCGCTCCCGGAGCAGCGAGAAAGACCGCGCCCAGCGCGTCTGGTCTGACGGAATGGGATTGTTTTTGACCCAGTTTCCGCAGGAGTACTGGTAGAAATCCGTGCAGGGGTCGGCGGTTTTGTCGATGGCCGAGAGATCGAAGCTCTTGATGACCGCAGGCGGTTCAGGCTTGTTGGCATCGGCCTTGGGGGCCGCAGGTGCCTGCGCCAGGGCAGTTCCAGCAGTGAGAATGAGAATTGGAGCAAAACGAAGAAGGTTCATCGGAATTCCTCTTGGAAGCGGGTCTACCGGCCAAATCCATCGACGCTCAATACGCTCGATGATGGAGGCCAGAATGGAATTTGAAACAGCCTAGTTGGTTCAGGCCGCATTGCAGATCAGGCTATCACCCTGGGGGCATGGCGTGATCGTTTCCGACACACTGTTGTGGCATCAAATGTCAAAATAATGGGAGCGGTCCTTATGGAGGCAAGAAATGTTCAATTGGAAGAGCCTGGCAGTTGCATTGACTTTGGCGATCGGCGTATTCAATATCTCGGCCCAAGAGGCTCCCAGAGCCAAGGTGACACGCACCCTGGTACGCGCCGGGCATGTGCTTGACGTGAAGTCCGGCAAGCTGGCAGATGGCCAAACCCTGGTCATTGTGGGCGAGACCATTCAGTCCAATGCGCCCACGGCTTCAGTTCCCGCGGAACCGGGCGACGCGATCATCGACCTGAGCGGCCTGACAGTGCTACCCGGCCTGATCGATGTGCATACCCACCTGACGATGGACACCAACTTCGATCCGTATCACGAACTGACCTCGACAGACGCCAAGGAGGCCATCAACGGGGTAGTGAACGCCCGCACCACGCTGCTGGCCGGGTTTACTTCAGTGCGCAACGCGGGCGCCGGCGGTTACACCGATGTGGACCTGCGCGATGCCATCAACAACGGCCAGATTGCCGGGCCGCACATGCAGGTAAGCGGGCCGGCGCTGGGCATTACCGGCGGACATTGCGATAACGACCTGCTCCCCATCCAATACCACTCTGTGGGGGACGGCGTGGCGGACGGCATCGCCGCGGTGCAGCACCAGGTGAGGCAGAACATCAAGTACGGCGCCGACCTGATCAAGATATGCGCCACCGGCGGCGTGCTGTCCAAGGGCGACGATCCGCAGGCCTCCCAGTACACGCTGGAGGAAATGCGGGCCATTGTGGCCGATGCCCACCGCCTGGGCCGGAAGGTGGCAGCGCACGCGCATGGGGCGCAGGGAGCCCTGTGGGCCAGTCAGGCCGGCGTGGATTCGATCGAGCATGGCAGTTACATCAACGACGAAGCCATCGCCGAGATGAAGAAGGATGGCACTTATCTGGTTCCCACGCTGTATCTCGAGGACTGGATGCTGGAGAAGGGAAGCCTGCCGCCCTTCTATCACCAGAAGATGGTGGATGTGAGCGCAGTGGCCAAGAGCAATATCAAGCGCGCCATGCAGGCCGGCGTAAAGATTGCGCTGGGTACAGATGCCGCGGTCTACCCGCATGGGCTCAACGCGCATGAGTTGGATGTCTACGTGAACCAGCTAGGGATGGCGCCCCTGGCCGCGCTGCAAACCGCCACCGTCAACGCCGCAGGCCTGATGGGCTGGAGCGCGAAGACCGGCACACTGGAGCCCGGCAAGTGGGCCGATATCATCGCCGTGGACAAGAACCCGCTGGACGATGTGCGCGTGCTTCAGAGCGTAAGGTTCGTCATGAAGTCGGGCGTGGTGTACAAGAACGAAGTGAAATGAGCCGGCTGATTCAGGTGGAAGAGAAGATGGCGGATCGTAGACTGCCAAATGCTTGTCTTTACATCCCGCCCCGCGCCCTGCCACACTGAAACGTGGACACCCAGACAATTGTCATCCTCGATTTCGGTTCGCAGTACACGCAGCTGATCGCCCGCCGCATCCGCGAACAGAATGTTTTCTCCGTTGTGCTGCCTTGCACGGTGCCGCTGAGCGACATTCAGGCCCTGCATCCGCTCGGCATCATTCTCTCTGGCGGGCCGTCGTCGGTTTACGATGCCGATGCGCCCGCCGCCGACCCCAGCCTGCTGCAACTGGGCGTGCCCGTGCTTGGCATCTGCTACGGCCTGCATTTCATCGTGCACCACATGGGCGGCAAGGTGAAGTCGGCGCCACTGCGCGAATACGGGCACGCCGAAGTCACCATCGAGGACGCGGCGACTCCGCTGTTTGCAGGCCTGCCGGCAACGCTCGCCGTCTGGATGAGCCACGGCGACGAAGCGCTCGAGCTGCCTGCCGGTTTCCATCGCACCGCCGTCACCTCGAACGCGCTGGCCGGTATCGCCAACCAAGAACGCCGCATCTGGGCGGTGCAGTTTCATCCCGAGGTGCACCATACACCGCTGGGGCCGCAACTCATCAAGAATTTCCTGTTCAAGATCTGCGGCGCGGCGGGCGACTGGACCCCGGCGCACTTTATCGAGACCACCGTGGCCGGAATTCGCGCGAAGGTCGGCACGGGCCATGTGATCTGCGGCCTGAGTGGCGGTGTGGATTCGTCGGTCGCGGCGGTGCTGGTACACAAAGCCATCGGCAGTCAGTTGACCTGCCTCTTCGTCAACAACGGCGTGCTGCGCAAAAACGAGTTCATGAGCGTGCAGACCAACCTGCGCGAAAAGCTGGGCCTCAACATCGTCGCCGTAGACGCCAGCGAGCGCTTCCTATCCAAGCTGGCCGGCGTCACCGATCCCGAAACGAAGAGAAAGATTATCGGCGCGGAGTTCATCGCTGTTTTCGACGACGAGGCCACGCGCATCGCCAAGCAAACCGGCGGGGTAGACTGGCTCGTTCAGGGCACGCTTTACCCCGACGTGATCGAGTCTTCCAGCGTGAAGGGGCCCAGCCAGACCATCAAGAGCCACCACAATGTGGGCGGACTGCCACTCGGCATGAGGCTCAAGCTGATCGAGCCTCTGCGCGATCTGTTCAAGGATGAAGTGCGGCGCATCGGCCGCGACATGCAGATGCCGGAAGATGTGCTGGGCCGCCAACCGTTTCCAGGGCCCGGCCTGGCCGTGCGCATCCTCGGCGAAGTGACGCCGGAGCGCGTGGCGCTGCTGCAGGAAGCCGACGAAATCGTGGTGGCCGAGATCAAGTCCGCCGGACTCTACTCGAGCATCTGGCAGAGCTTCGCGGTGCTGCTGCCGGTGATGAGCGTGGGCGTGATGGGCGACCAGCGCACCTATGCCTATACCGCCGCGGTGCGCGCCGTGCACTCTGAAGACGGCATGACGGCCGATTGGACGCCGCTGCCGTATGAGGTGCTGAAGCGCATCTCCAGCCGGATTGTGAATGAAGTTCGGGGCATCAACCGCGTGGTCTACGACATCACGTCAAAGCCGCCGGGAACCATTGAGTGGGAATAAGAACCTGCCTGGCGGCGAGTTGAAGAGCCGCTACTAGCTCGCCGACTGCGCGCGCAGCGCAGCCACTTCGCGGCTAAGGGCGTCCAGCCGCGCCATCAGTTCCACGTGGTGCTTGTCGGCCGCCGACGGGTCAAAACCCTCCACGTAGAACGTGCCATTCGGCTCCAGTTCACAGCGGTGCACCTGGTGGGTGTCTTCAAAGCCCTGCTTGTGAATCACCTCGACCAATTCCGCGAGCGTGAGCGATTCGCGTTCCAGCGCTTTGCGGTCGACTTGTCCGTTGTGAATCAGAAGAGTGGCCCTGCCCTCGATGGCGCGGGTGAGCTTTTTCGAGCGGAACAGCACGCGCACCACCAGCCAGTTGATGGCGAGCAGGCCGAAGGCGCCGATGACGCCGCCTGTCACCGAATTGTCTTCGCCGATGATGGCGTTCTGGACCACATTCGAGAGGGAGAGCAGCACCACCAGGTCAAAGGGATTGAGCTGCGCCAGTTCCCGCTTGCCGAAGATGCGCAGCAGCAGCACCAGCACCAGGTAGACGAGCACCGGGCGGGCCAGCTTCTCCAGAATCGGAAGCGGCAACTGAAACATGTGGTCGAAGATGATCGAATGCGGCATGGAATCGAGGATAAAGGTATGCACGCGCATATTCCATCCGGATTACGAAAAGAGCCACCCAGGCAGGGCCGTTCAACCCCTTGCTTCGGCCCAATTCCCGCAGCGATAGAGCCGCCTTACCTTGAGACCAATACGCGGGCTCCGGCGCGGCGCAGTGTGGGTCTTGGCAATGCGCGTGCGGCCTTGCGCGGCTTGCCTTCCTTTTGCGGGAAACTCGCCGGGCGGCCCATGCTGACATAAGTAAAGCCAAGCTCACGCATCTTTTTCGGCTTGTACAGATTGCGCCCGTCAATCAAAACGGGAGATCGGACTGCCTGCTTGAGACGAGCAAAGTCAATGGCCGCAAACTCCTTCCACTCGGTGAGAATGAGAACGGCATCGGCACGCGCCGAAGCCTGGTAGAGATCGCCGGCATAGGAGAGATTCCCGGCGGGAGGCAGTGCGGCTTTGGCGCGCTCCATCGCCGCCGGATCATAAGCCGTGACGATTGCACCCGCCTGCAGCAGTCTCTTCACGGTGTCGATTGCGGGAGACTCGCGAATATCGTCGGTGCCGCCTTTATAAGCCAGGCCCAGCACGCACAGCCGCTTGCCGCGCAGTGAACCGAGCGCGGAGAGTACCTTGTTGAAATAGAGATCCCTCTGCGCCGCGTTGATCTTTGCGACCTCTATGAGGAGTTGAAAGTCGACGCCTCTTTCCTGGGCCGCCCAGTGGAACGCGGCCATATCTTTCGCGAAGCAGTACCCTCCATACCCCAGCCCGGCGCGCAGAAATTTTGGCCCGATGCGGCTGTCCATTCCGATCCCCGCGGCGATATCTTCAATATCCGCATCCACGGCCTCGGCAAGGTTCGACACCGCATTGATAAACGAAATCTTGAGCGCCAGAAAAGCGTTACAGGCGTGCTTCACAATCTCGGCGGCCGGAGCGGAGGTCATCAACAAGCGAGCCGGTTGCAAAGCGCTGCAGGCTCCCGGCAAAGCGCCAGCCTGCGTGTAATATCTGCCCAGGGTGAGCGGTTCATAAATACGCCGCAACACCTCGGCGGCGCGCTCCGTGTTGGCGCCCACCACGATGCGGTCGGGATGCAGAAAGTCGCTGACGGCCGAGCCTTCGCGCAAGAACTCAGGATTCGACACCACGTCGAAACCGCGCGGATCGACGCCGTAACCTTCAAGCAAGCGGCGGATCCACTTGGCGGTGTCCACCGGGACCGTGCTTTTTTCAACGATCACCTTGTAGCCGCGCAGCACGCCTGCAATCGCCGCCACAACCGCCTCCACGTGGGACAGGTCGGCAGCGCCGGTATCGCCCTGTGGCGTGCCCACGGCGATGAAGACGGCCTCGCTCTCCTTGACTGCCGTGGCCAGATCGGTAGTAAACGCCACGCCGCGATCCCGGTACCTGTCCAGCAATTCCGGCAGGTGGTTTTCGAAGATAGGGACGCCGCCATCGCGCAGGAGTTTGATCCTGGCTTCGTCCTTGTCAACGCACGTGACTCGATGGCCCATTTCCGCAAAGCAAACGGCCGCTACGAGCCCCACATAACCCGACCCGACCACACAGATGGAGACTGGATTGGACATCTGGTGGGATTGTCTCCTGCCTTGTTTGGGTAGAACGTGAAAGCATGGAGAATATTCGGTCAATGTGGGATTGGCGAGAAACCTGGAGAGATCAAGCCGCGGTTTGCTTGTCTGCTAGAGTGGGATTGAAGCTCAAGACACGCACACCAGGGATATTCGGCCAGACCGCCGATAGAACTCCAAGCGGCTTGTTTCCCAAAGGATAGAGACGAATCACATGAATGCTCCACAGCAAATTTCGCATCCTGAGCTGGCGCCTTTTCGTATCGATCCAATCTTCGACGTGAGGCCGTGGGGCTTTCAGGATCTGCGGCCCTGGTTTGACAAGGTGGCGGACGGCGAACCAGTGGGCGAGGTCTGGCTCACCGGCGATATGTGCCTGGTGGCGACCGGGCCCCATAAGGGCAAGAGGCTGGACGCATTTTTTAGCGAAGCCCACGATTCCCTTTTAGGGCCTGCCGCCCCGACCCCGGAGTCGCCGCTGCTCATCAAAGTGCTGTTTGCCCAGCAGAAGCTCAGCGTCCAGGTACATCCAGACGACAGGATGGCGCAAAAGTACGACGCCCCCCGCGGCAAGACCGAATGCTGGTACACTCTGGCCGCCGAACCGGGTGCCCAGGTTGCACTCGGACTCAAGCCCGGCGTTTCGCTGGATCAGGTGAAGGAGGAGATCCAAGCCGGAACTCTTGAAACCAGCCTGAACATGGTGCCCGTAGCGCAGGGCGACCTGATCTTTGTAGATGCCGGGACAGTGCACGCCATCTGGCCAGGGCCCATCCTGCTCGAGACTCAGCAGAATTGCGACCTGACCTACCGGATGTTCGACTACGGCCGCCCCCGCGAGTTGCATATCGAAAAGTCCCTTGAAGCTACCAAACTTGTAACCCGCGCCGGCAAGATACTGCCCAGGGTGCTTGCAGACCGCACGATTCTAATCGACGAGGAGTACTTCCGCCTGGAGCGGATTCCCGTTGCAGGCAGTAGCACAAGCGAAACCCTGCGCGGTGTATCCGAAAACTCTCCGGGGCTGGCTTACCTGTTTGCCGCAGCCGGAACGGGAAGAATCTCAGGCGCTGGTTTCGAAACCGTTGACCTGCCTATGCGAGGCGTCGTGGCCGTGCCTGCCGCCTCTCCGGCTTTCGTGGTCGAAGATTTGGGCGGTCTGGATCTAATCCGGATCGTGCCAAATTGGCCGAGAGAAATCCGATGATGACTAAATGGCGGGAATCCGTAGTGGCGTATATCCGGGCAGAAGCTCTGCCTGTGGACAAGTTCGGCCATCAGCCACGGCTCTATGCGCTCGCCTGCCGCCTCGGCGAAGGGATGGAATTCGACGACGATGTCCTTTTCGCCAGCGCATGGATGCACGATCTGGGGGTCTTCCAGGGCCACCGGCCCCAAGATCCTGCACTCTTGGCGAACTGGAATCACGTTCCCTACACCATTGCGCGTACACGGGAACTGCTCACCGGCTGGGGGTTTCCTGCCGGGAAGCTGGACGCGGTTGCCGAGGCCATCCGCACCCATCAGCCCCAGGACGAGCCTGTGCTGAATGAGGCAGTATTGCTGCGAGATTCCGATATTCTGGAACAATTAGGCGCCATTGGGATTTTGCGAGCCTTCGTTAAAGTAGGCCGGGATACGCGCTACGACACGTTTTCCTCGGTGATTCCAGTGTTGCGGAAGGCGGTGCGGGATTTGCCCGGAAAGCTGCGGCTTGAGAAGGCGCAGAATCTTGCCATACCACGCGTTGAGCTGCTGCACTCGTTACTTTCCGCAATCGAAGAAGAAGCCGGGGCGAATCTCTTCTAAACCCAACAGGCTTGAAAGCGTCCAATAGAGAAGGAACGAACTCAACCGGAAGTACAAACTGAGTCATTGCCTTGGATCTCCGCCTTACGGATGTACACTTTTCGCTTGGGAGTTATCTCGGGGAAGGGTGTCCTGCAACCATAGAAGGAGACGCAGAATGCAATTGAAGCTGTTCCTTGCACTTATCCTTACCGCACTCTTTGTTTGCGCAACTCGCCCGGCTTTGGCCCAGGTAGCTCCCGCAGGCGGTAGATTGGGGTTGCCTCTCACGGTTGGCGTGGGGTTTTCAAGCTTCGAACCGGATTGGGTTCCCGGCCGGATGCAGGGAGGCTCCTTGTGGATCGACTATACCCCTCGCCGGGTACCCAAAATTCTTCAGGGGATTGGTGTCGAAGTAGAAGGCCGCGATATCAGTTTGAACGGCAAAGCCTCTGGACTCGCGATCGTGCGTGAGGACAGCGCCGGAGGCGGCGTGATCTACACATGGAGCCACTTCCGCAACTTGCATCCCTTTGGAAAGTATCTGATCGGGTTCGGCAATGCCGACTACCGGACGAGCGCCGCGGCACGCCACCACGACAGCCGCACCGTCACCATGACGGGCGGCGGGTTGGAAGTCCACGCATTTCGGCACCTCTGGGCGAGGGCCGACTATGAATACCAGTTCTGGCCTGATTTCTTTAAGAGCACCACCCCCCACGGAACGCTGAATCCCTATGGGATCACCGTGGGCGCGTCCTATCACTTCAGCGGTGCTCGCACCACTTTCAGATAAAGCGCCGGGGGCTCTCCCTATACATCCGGCAACTAAATACTGTTCGGGTGCCCCATCCATTCAAGCGCATTTTACCGGAATGGATGGGAAGAAGATGCCATTGTTTTCTTGCCGGATCCTTCGCGATGAAAAACCGGATCTGGCCTTGTACGCAAGCCGCCGATATGTCCGGCTTCATCGTGATGGTGTTTGCCTCAAAAGGCCTCAGGTTTCCGAAACCGAGCCTCTTGATGCAGAATCAATAGCGACATGAGTTTCCGATTCGCATTACCTCAAGAGCTTCGCGGCGCCGTGGACACAGCCGTCGCCGATTGGCAAACACAAGACAAACTCGCCCGCTTCTGGCAAAAGGACCCCGGCCTGTGGACACGCGACGGCGAGGAAAAATGGCTGGGCTGGATCGACATTGTCGAGCGCCAGCAAAAAGACCTGGCGGCCTTTGCAGCCCTGGCCGCCGACGTAAAAGCCACTGGCTTTAAGAGCGTTTTGCTACTGGGCATGGGCGGCTCCAGCCTCTGCCCCGAAGTGCTGTCTGTCACCTTTGGCCAGCAGCCGGGCTTTCCCGCCCTGCACATCGTCGACTCCACTGACCCCGCACAAGTGAAAGCTGCCCGCGGCGCCGTCAACCTCGAGGAGACCCTGGTGGTTGTGGCCAGCAAGTCCGGCTCCACGCTCGAGCCGAACGTCCTGAAGCAGTATTTCTTTGAGGAGATGCAGAAGGCCGTGGGCGCGGACAAGGCGGGAAGCCATTTTCTAGCCATCACCGACCCCGGTTCAAAGATGGAGCAGGTGGCCAGGGGCGACAGCTTCCGGCACATTTTTTACGGGGACTCGACCATCGGCGGTCGCTTCTCCGCACTCTCGAATTTTGGCGTCGTGGCGGCCACTGTCGTCGGTCTCGACTTCGCCAAACTACTCGCCGAAGCGGCCAAGGCCGTAGCGTCTGCCAAGTTGCAGCCGACACAGAATCCCGCCGTGCAACTGGGGCTGATCATGGGCTCGGCAGCCAACGCCGGGCGCGACAAGATTACGATTTTCACTTCGCCGGAGATCTACGACCTGGGCGCCTGGATGGAGCAGTTGATCGCCGAATCCACGGGCAAGCTGGGCAAGGGCATTACGCCGGTGGACCGCGAGGCCATCGCCGGCGCTGAAGTCTACGGAAATGACCGCATCTTCGCCTATATTCGTTATGCGGGCACAGCGGATTCAAGCCTCGACGCGAAGGTTGCCGCCCTCGAAGCCGCCGGTCATCCTGTCATTCACATCGAGATCGCGGACCTCTACGAAATCTTCGGCCAGTTCTTCACCTGGGAGATCGCCACCTCAGTGGCCGGGTCGGTGATGGGCATCAACCCCTTTAACCAGCCTGACGTTGAATCGGCCAAGATCGAAACCCGCGCCTTGACCTCGGCCTATGAGGAGACCGGCAAACTGCCGGAGCGCTCCCCCGTGCTTGTGGACGCCGGCATCGAGATCTACGCCACCGAAGCCTATGCCGCGACCCTTAAAGCCGCCGCGCCCAGCGCAACATTGGCTGGCTACCTCCGCGCCCATCTTGACCAGATTCATGCCGGCGACTACTTTGCCGCACTGGCGTTCCTGCCCATGCTTGCCAGCCACGAAGCCGCTATCCAGGGTTTCCGGCACAAGGTGCGCGACGCTAAAAAGGCGGCAACCTGCCTGGGCTTCGGCCCGCGCTTCCTGCACTCCACCGGCCAGGACTACAAGGGCGGCCCCAACACCGGCGTTTTCCTGCAGATCACCGCGGACCATGCGGTGGACATTGCCATTCCCGGCCAGAAGTTCAGCTTTGGCATCGTTATCGACGCGCAGGCGGCTGGAGATCTGGCGGTTCTGGAATCGCGTGGCCGCCGCGCCCTGCGGGTTCACCTGGGAGCTGATGTAACGGCAGGCTTGAAGGTGCTCTCCGCGGCCTTCGACGCTGCTCTGGCATAAAGAATCAGTTTCCTCAAGCAGATCAGAAACAGGATGCCGTTGGACGCTTCAAGCATCATGCGGGGTTGGCAAAGCAAGTTCAGGAAGAGAGATTGCAACGTGGAAGAGAAAGCCAAACCAGAGTACCCAACGGAAGAGCAGATCGACAGTTCCTGGAAGGCGTACAAACAGGGCGGGGAGAAGGGAATTCTGGAGTTCCTCAAAGAGCAGCGGCGGAAGCGCGAAGCTGAGAGCCAACTCCCCCAGAAATAGCCTCTCTAGATCCGACAACTAAATACTGTTCGGGCGCCCCATCCATTCCCTCGTATTTTGCGGGAATGGGTGGGAAGAAGATGACCTTGTTTTCTTGCCTGATCAGTAAAGAATCAGCCAAGTAAGTTCCAAAGCCGCAAGTTCTTCGCCGTCAGCCGACCGCATTCGCCTCATGCCGCGGAACTTTTTCCGTGCCGCCGTGTCCTTACCCATGACGGCTTCCGCGCCGCCTCGTCTAACCGATGGAACCGGAAGCAGTAATTCGTGAGCGTCCTTTCAGCGGGGCCAGCATCCAACACGCCTGGAAGACGGAAGTTGCAGAGGAGATAGATGAAGATGAATCGGCCAATGATCAAGAAAGGCATTCTGAAGATTCTGGCGTGGTCAGGATTGACTGTTCTGTGCGCCGTGGTTGCGCTTGCTCAGGATCAGGCTCCAGCTGCAGGCCAGCGTTCGGATGGGCAGATCGAGATGGATGTGGTGCATGCCCTCGACGCCTCCCACGCACTCAAGAACGACCTGATTACGGCCGCGACCATCCAGAGCGAAGTTACGCTCTCGGGCACGGTGTCGAGCGAGTCCTCGAAGGAGTTGGCGGAGTCCATTGTTTCCCGTATCAACGGTGTCACCGGCGTGCACAACAACCTCAACGTGGGCAATCCGCAAGACGCGCAGAACCAGTCGCATCCAGCCGGTGCGGACAACGACGCCCAACCGGCGGACCAAAGCCAGCAGGACGCGGGTCCAGCGCCGCCGCCTCAGGCCTACCCGCAGCAGGCCGCCCCCAATCAGGATCAGGGGCAGTATCCGGCCTATCCGCCTCCTCCGGCGCGGCAGCGGCCGCAATACACGCAGCCGCCCCAATATGCCGCCCAGCCTGCCTATGAAGCTCCCACCGGGCCCGTAACCGTACCCGAAGGAACCCTGTTGCAGTTGCGGACCAACGAGCCCATCGGCAGCAGAAGGGCACAGAATGGCGAGCCGGTGCAGTTCACCGTGATCGCCGATGTGGCGTTCGGCGGCGTGCTGGCCATTCCGCGCGGAGCCACCGTTCACGGGATTATCACCGAGACCAAGCATTCGGGCGAACTGGCTGGAAGCGCCGAGTTGGCGCTTACAGTCACTTCCCTCGACCTCGGCGCCCAAAGCTACCCGCTCCAGACCGACGAGTTTAGAGTGAAGGGGCCCAATAAGGCAGGACGCACGGCCAGCAATGCCGTCGGCGGAGCCATTCTGGGCGCCATTATCGGCGGAGCCGTGGGCCGCGGTCCCGGCGCTGCCATTGGCGCTGCGGCCGGTGCGGGCGCAGGCACGGCTGCCTCCGCAGCCTCTTCGGGGCCGGGAGTCTGGATTCCGGCCGAGGCGCGCGTGGACTTCCACCTGAGAGCGCCGCTCACCGTTCAGCCGGTCTCGCAGCAAGAGGCAATGCGCCTGGCACAAGGGCTTTTTCAGGGCGGCCCATCGCTTTACCGGCGCGCCGGTTATCCCTATGCCCGCCCCTATCCCTATGGCTACCCGCCGGTATATTACCGGCCTTACTACATGGTTGGCGGGTTCTACTACTGGCGTTAAACGCAGCCGGTTCAACGGACTCACAGCGGGCATTCCGGCTTCTGGGATGCCCGCAACGTTTTCCGGCCAGATTGCAGGGCGCTGAATGCAGATTGCCGGGTTCCATTCCGGCCCACCCTGTTCCGGCTCGTCTATAATGGCAGAGATCGCGTCGAGCGAGAATTGCGCATTCGAGGGATGTTTCCGCCCGCGGCAGAATTTTTTCTGCCTGAAGCAGGAACAGCCTGTCAGCGCGTAGAGAGTCGAAGGTTCAAATCCACTCATGATTCGTTTCCTGCAAACAGACAACCGCTTGACCAAGGCGCTTCTCGTCGTCATCATCGGTGCCGCCTCGGTGTCCATGTGCGTGTACCTCATCCCCGGACTTACCGGCGGCGGAGCCTCCTCGCCTGATACCTACGCCACCATCTACCCACACTGGTACAGCAAGTTCCTGTCCTCCGACATTACGGTGAGCCAGCAGCGTCTGGAGCAGGTTGCCCGCCAGCAGTTGATGCAGCGCAACCCGCAATATGCTGACAACCCGATGATTCTCAACTTCTTTGAGCAGCAGGTCGGCCAGCAACTGGTGCAGCAGCAGGTGATGCTCGCCGAGGCTGAAAAGCTGGGCATCCATGCCAGCAAGGAAGATGTCATCAAGTACCTGCAAACCGGTCCCACCGGCCAGGTCTTGTTCCCCAACGGGAACTACATCGGCGACGAGCCGTATGCCCGCCTCATCTCCGACCGGCTCAACATGTCGGTAAAGGACTTTGAGCAGGGCGTCAGGGACGACATCGTGATTCGCCGCATGCAGGCCATGATCACGGCCGGCGTCTCGGTGGGCGATCAGGAAGTGCGCGAGACCTACCGCAAGGCCAACATCAAGATCAAGTTCGACTATGCGGTCATCTCCGCGGACGACCTGCGCAAGACGATTAATCCCAGCGACGGCGACCTCGAGAGCTTCTTCAAGAAGAACGCGGCCCGCTACGCCACTGGCGTTGCTGAACAGCGCCAGATTACCTACTTCGCTTTCACGCCCAATCAGCTGCCCGGCGGCGTACAGCAGCCCTCGCAGCAGGAGATTCAGCAGTACTTTACCGCGCACCAGGCTGAATACTCGGTTCCCGAGCAGGCCCGTTCGCGGCACATCCTCATCAAGGTGGCCCCCGGCGCGGACGCCAAGACGGATGCCGCCGCCAAGGCCAAGGCCGAGGGAATTCTCAAGCAGATTCAGGCAGGCGGAAACTTTGCCGACCTGGCCAAGAAGAACTCCGAGGACGCCAGCAAGGATGCAGGCGGCGAACTGGGCTTCTACAAGCGCGGCGCCACGGTGCCCGAGTTTGAGACCGCCCTCTTCAGCCAGAAGATCGGCGACACCAAGATCGTGAAGAGCCAGTTTGGCTATCACATTCTGCAGGTGGAAGAGCGGCAGACCGCGCACGTGCAGCAGATCAACGAAGTGCTGCCCACCATCCAGGCAACGCTGATTCGTGAAAAGTCCGCACAGGCTGAAGACAACTTTGCCAAGGCGCTCACTTCCGAGGCCATCAAGAACGGCCTTGAGAAGACCGCAGCGGCTCACCATCTTGAGCTGGTAACCACGCCCCCTGTCAACGCCCAGGGCGTGATTGCGGCTCTGCCAGACAGTTCACAGCTGCTCCAGAAAGCATTTGCTTCCAAGCAGGGCGACCCGGCGCAGTATGCACCCACCGGCGAAGGTTTTGCGATCTTCCAGGTGACCGGCGTTGCCGCGGCCCACGCGCCCAACTTTGCCGATGCCAAGAACCGCATTCTCGAGGACTACCGCAGCGAGCAACTGCCCACCCTGTTGAGCCAGAAGACCAACGAACTGGCCATCAAGGCACGCAATGGAAACGACCTCGCCAAGGCCGCCAAGGAAGTGGGCGCGACCGTCAAGACCAGCGAGCTGGTTAGCCCCAGCGGACAGGTTCCCGATCTTGGCCAGGTTGGCCAGGTAGCTCCGCAACTGCTTGAGCTCTCGGTAGGCAACATCAGCGGGCCCATCAACGCGCAGCGCACCGGCGTGGTGGCCAAACTGGTGGACAAGCAGGAGCCCAGCGCCGACGAGATCGCCAAGAACTTCGATCAGACCCGCGACCAGCTCCTCGGCCAGCGCCGCTCCGAAGCCTTCAGCGTCTTCATGGGCGGAGTTCTGGACGACTACAAGAAGCACAACCGCATCCGCCTGAACGCCAAGACGCAGACCCCGCCAACACCGGGCCTGTAACCCGCAATCTCTCGCAAGAGACACAGAAAGGCCCGCAACCGAGATGGTTGCGGGCCTTTCTGCGTGTGGGATCTGCACTTCTGGTTGAATAAATGTAGGTTTTGCGCTACACTTTTCGAGTTACGGTCGGACGCAAGAACAGGGGCCGCAGTGGAAGTTAGTCCAAGAGAGCTGAGGGTTTATGAGACTGGATCGGGCGCATGCCCGTTTGAGGACTGGCTCGACGGCTTGCGCGATGCAATGGGACGCGCGCGGATTCGAGTGCGTCTCGATCGGCTTGAACAGGGAAACCTGGGCGACTGCAAGTCTTTGGGTGAGGGTGTTCGCGAACTGCGGATCGATTGCGGCTCTGGCTACCGCGTTTATTTTGCCGAGGATGGGCCAGTGATCGTGCTGCTGCTCATCGGCGGCGACAAGGGCACACAGGCGAAAGACATCAGGACAGCGAGAAAGTATTGGAACGATTACCAGGAGGTGAAGGATGCCAGCACGCTCCAGAAGTTACAGAGAAAACCTGTTGCTCCGGCTAAAAGACAACGCTGAAGCGGCGAACTACCTTCAGGCGGCTCTTGAAGATTCGCAATCGGCGTTTCTGGTGGCGTTGAAGAATGTTCTGGATTCGCGCAAGGTCGCGGTGGTGGCACGAGCCAGCAAGCTGAACCGGGAACACATCTACCAGATGCTCAACGAGGATGGAAACCCCACGCTGAACAGCCTTGGAAAGATTTTGCACGCGCTGGGACTTCAACTCTCGATTGGAGTGAAGAAGGAGACGCCCGTTCGGGAAGACCCCGCCTGAAAACTCGTCGAATCCCATGTCTCAAAATCGAGACATGGGCCACCCGATCTTGGTGGCTAGATGTGGGGCACCCGGCAGATTCGGAGTCGCGTTCTTTGCCGGTAGAACGGGACGTCACAAAACACACGTAAAATGCACACACGGCGGGTTCCGTCATAGTCACGTGCCCTCATCGTACATCGACCCCGGTCCCCAACTGCGAGGGACCGGGGGCACCCTCATTGTGGTTTGGAA
>Ga0114951_10002668_pt1 | contig 19834 bp, 18 predicted proteins | sample AM7aDNAmetaG_FD_88677 | JGI IMG/M metagenome (GOLD analysis project Ga0114951, IMG submission 88677) | Freshwater microbial communities from Finland to study Microbial Dark Matter (Phase II) - AM7a DNA metaG | ecosystem: Environmental > Aquatic > Freshwater > Lake | place: Finland: Lake Alinen...
ATTGATCCAGATATTGTAGCCGTCTGGTGTATGCTCTTTTTCGACGGAATTTTTCATGTGTCCCAGGAGCTGCTGAATGGCGTTGAATTCTTCCCTGGTGGCTTCGAATATGTCCCTGATGTGGCGGCGGGGAATAATGAGGGTGTGTCCCTTCGACAGGGGGCGGATATCGTAAACGGCATATGCCAAATCATTCTCCATGATCCGGGGTATGTTTTTGCAAAAGACACAATCGGGCATCGAAGACTCCTAGGCGTGCATATTGCGTTCGAACTCTTCCACTTCCTTGCGGGCGCGTTCAATATCTTCCATGGCAAAGATGTCGCAGTAAAGCTGTACGGCCAGGTCCTTGTCGCCTTCACGCAGGACTTCCCGTACATCCCACATGGTGGGTTCTTCCTGGCGCGTGCGTTCCTGATACAGTTTTTGAGCCTTGCGCAGCGCCACGATCCAGTAAATCTGCAAACCCAGCAGAACCGTTAGTACAACGCTGATAAAAATAGCGAACCAGATCATGATCCCTCCCTGATGGGTGCGTCCAATACTTTTTTAGGTATCGCCGCCGTTAGGCCGCAGGGGCATCGAACTTTTGAACGATTTCCTTGACCTCGAATTCAGCTTTCTCGATCTTGTCCTTGCACAGTTTGACAAGGGTGACGGCTTCCTTGACTTTTTCCGAAAGTTCGTCGATGTCGATCTCCTCGTTCTCGATCTTGCGAATGATCTCCTCGAGCTTTTCGACAGCTTTTGAGTATTTAATGTCCGGCATCCTGTTTCTCCCTTAGATCGTTTTCTTCGACAGTCACACTGCCGACAAAGCCGTCATAAAGTTCGGTCCGTAAAGCCTGGCCCGGGTGGACATCGGCAGATGAACGTAACGCACGGCCGTTTTGGGCCCGTGTGATGGAAAAACCGCGCTTGAGGACATTCTTTGGGGAAGCCATCTCGATCAGTTTTTGACAATGACCTATTTTAGTCACACAGGCCGTTAAACGCAATTGAATTGTCTTTTTTAGCTGGTCCCTTGACCGTTGAAGACCCGTGCGCGCATCGGACACAGATTTTGCGGGAATTGATCTCAAACGCTCAAAAAGCCGGGCATGATGTTCTTTTCGTCCGGTCATCATGTGCCTTAAGGCTGTTTGCAGGTCGATGGCCGCATCCTTGAGGCATATTCTACGGGCATTCAGGGCTTCATCGGCCATGCCTTGCAGCGCCTGCCAGGTCTCATCCAAATTCTCTGCGAAGGCCCTGACCCGGCCGGCCAGGAACTGGGCGGCTGCCGTGGGTGTTTTGGCTGATGTGTGTGCGGCAAGGTCCGCGATGCTTGTGTTGATTTCATGCCCGATACCGGTAATGACAGGGTGTTTTGATGCGGCAATGGCCAGGGCGATCTCTTTGGAATCGAAACAGGCTAATTCCGCGATAGAACCTCCCCCGCGGGTAATTACAACCGCGTCCAGTCTCTCCATGGCGTTAAACGCCGCGAGGGCCGCGCAGACGGATGGCGCACAGTTTTTTCCCTGCATCACGGCCCGGGCCAGGTGGACATGAAACCCGCAGCTGCTTTGCACGAGTTCATCTACAAAGTCGTTGTAGGCCGCCGAATCGAAAGCGGTAATAAGCCCGATTTCAAGCGGTACGGGGCCAAGCGGCTGAGTTTTGTTTTTTGCCAGGACTCCCGATTTTGTGAGTTCAGCAACGAGTTTTTGACGGTCCTGGGCGATCTTCCCGAGAGTATAAACAGGATCGATATCTTCAACGATGAGGCGGATCTGCCCGAATCCAGGGTAAAAATCGACCCGGCAAAGAAACTTGACTTCGATATCATCCTTGAGTTCAAAAGCGTTTTCCGCACGCCTGAGGACCGCTTCGATCCGTGGACGGGTGTTCGCCCAGATGACCAGGCCAAGACGGGCCTTGACATCGTTGGCGTCGGAAGATCTTTCGACGAGTTCAAAAAAAGCGTGCTGTTTCCCCTTGTTGCGGTCATAACTCTGGATTTCCCCGCATACCCATACCGCCTGCGGAAAACCCGATGTGACGACATCGCGGATAAGATTGTTGAGTTGCGATACGGTAAAGAATTCCCGGGACACGGCGTTACCTCTTTCCCGCCGGATAAACCGGCATGTGCTGCGCCAAGATGATCTGCGGCTTGAGGGCGTTGAATGCGGCCATCATGGTTTCGTACTTGCGGTCCAGGATAAGGGCATTGGCGCGCGTTTTATGGTCCATGCTTGAAGCATATTCGGCCTGGAACCGCTGATGTTCATCGAACGCCGCATTGAAGGCGCGGACAGCCTGGGCGTAGGGTTCGAATCCCGGCGGGACCGTCGCGGCGAGGTCCATTTTACGGCTGACGATCTGGCGTTGTTCCATCACCTGGACGCGTTGCAGGTTGCGGGCCATCTCTTGGCGAAAGGCATCAGCCAAAGGCGCGACGCCGGGTGTGCGCCGCCATTTGAACGGCCACCACAGGATCACAAAGGGGCCTCGTCTTTTTCCCACAATTGGTTCTGGTAGGTGCCGATCAACTGGGCTTTGCCAACGATACGCCCCTGCATAGCCTTTTCCACGATATCCATGGTGGCTCCTTCGTTGACATCATCCAGGTAGCTGTTAAGGGCATAAAGCGTGAACACAAAATGATGTTCTTTGGCATCAAAGACACAAGGTCCCCCGTAATAAAAATTCCCGAAGTCGTTCAAGGCCTGCGTCCCGGGGATCGAATTGGCTTCCACTGTACGCGTGCCGGGGCGGATATTGTAGACCAGCCAGTGCGTCCAGGGTGTTATCGGGTTGTCCGGTTCGCGCAGGGTCAGGACCATGGACCGTGTGCCCGCGGGGATATTATGAAATGCGAGCGGAGGATTGATATCCGCTTCCTTGCAGGAATATGTTCCGGGAATGGCTGTACCGTCGTTAAAAGCGGAGCTGGTCAATGTGAAGAGGGCTGGCGGCGTTTTCTTTTCCGGTGAGCAGAATGCCGGACCCGGGAAAGATAAGAAAAAGGCTGTGAAGGACAGGATGAAGAACATCATCATAGAAAGATTATATACACCCTTTTGGGATGCCGGGCATCTAATTTAATTATAAAATTTCAATCCCTACAGGACAGTGGTCCGATCCAGGGACATCCTTCAAAATGAAGGCATTACTGAGCCTGGTGAGAAACTCCCGGTCCACAAAGAAATAATCGATGCGCCAGCCGACATTGCGTTCCCGCGCACGGGTTTTGTAATCCCACCATGAATAATGACCGCCATCCTGGTGAAAATGACGGAACGTGTCCACATATCCTTTATTCAGGAAGCGGGTTATCCAGGCCCGCTCTTCGGGGAGGAACCCTGTATTTTTTTCGTTCTCTTTGGGACGGGAAAGGTCAATGGGCTGATGCGCGGTATTGACATCGCCCGTAATGACAACATGGCGGCCCTGGCGGTGAAAGGTTTCAATTTTTTTGAGGAAGAGCTCATAGAACGCGAGTTTGAAGGGAACCCGCTTGTTCCCTGCCCCTCCATTGGGATAATAAATATTGAAAAGGACAAAATCACCCATATCCATGACAAGGGTACGGCCTTCGTTGTCGAATGAAGGGTCGCCCAGGCCGTATCCCACAGATAAGGGCTCTTTTTTCGTGTAAACCGCCACACCGCTGTAACCTTTTTTCTGCGCCGCGCACCAGTAGGATGTGTAGCCGGGAACATGCCGCAGGGCGTCGTCAAGTTGCTGGGGGTCAGCCTTGGTTTCCTGAAGGCAGAGGATATCCGGAGCTTCGGTTTTTAACCAGGTCAGGAACCCTTTTTTTTGTACGGCCCGAATACCATTCACATTCCAGCTGATCAGGCGCATGTTGATTGATCCTTTTGATTTATGGGAAGCTCCGCCAGTGTCCGGATCACACGGCCCAGCGATGGCGATACAGCCATATTCTTGAGGGTGTCCGGGGAGAACCATCCAAAAGCGTCATGTTCATCGGATAGGGTTATCGCGGCATGATCGGCGTTGACCATGAAAATGAGATAAAGGATGCGGTCATGCTCGCGTTCCCACTCAAAAGCGTCAAGCAAGCCGTTGGGGGTGACATTGATGCCGGCTTCCTCGCGCCATTCACGTTGAAGGGCGTCGATCATGTTTTCTCCCGCGTCCACTTTCCCGCCGGGGAATTCCCAGCATCCCGGGTAATTTTTTGAATGCGGTGCGCGGCGCATGAGGAGTGTTTTTCCTGAAGTGTCTTGAAGGACACCCCGCAATACCAGAAGATAAGGTTTGATGTCAGCCATTGGGAGAACAGCTCAGGATTTCTTGCGGTTTATCCTGGCAAAAGTGCCCAGCACTTTTTCCAGGAGTTCACTCCAGACAACGCCATAGGCCTTGTCGAAATAAATAGTTTGCTCCACATCCACCCCATTGACCTTGGCAATCTCGACACCGACCTGAAAGACGGGTTTGCCTTCAGGCGGAGGATTGGCAGGCTGGCACCAGCATACCTCCCCTTGCATGAAAATGACTTCGCGGCTCTTGGGCAAATGCATGTCGATCCACAATAACTCGCCCGGTTCCAGGGTTTTGGGTGTTTCAAACGATAGCCCGTGTACCGAGATATCCCTTGAAAAGCCGTTGTACTGATGTTCGCGGCCTTCCATGACTTCTTCATCGATCTTGAAGTCCACTTCAGCCTTGAAATCATACTGGATGCGGAATTCCAGGCGGGCATCGGTTTCATAACGTTTGTGCCGGCGTTGGTTGGTCACAGCGTGTTGTTCCATGGGCTATTCTCCTGTCCCGATGATCATTTATTCACTTGGATATTATCCCTGCCGGCAGATAGTTTGGGAAGGGATTTTTACAGGGTCATTTTTTGACCAGAAATGATGAGAAACCTTTGATGGTACGCGCGGTCAGCGGATCAATATTCTCACCGTATTGGCCGTTTGAGAAATGAATAATACCCAAGGCGTTAGTGTTCTCTCCCGGCAGGGCCGTGACTGGCAGGGGGACACACAGCATGCCCATATATTTTGCGTAGGTATGCAGGGCTTGCAGGCAAAGATCTCCGCCGCCTTGCGGATTTCCCGCGGAGGTGAATGCCGCGAATTTCTTGCCGGCGAGGCTCCCTTCGACCCATAGTTTTCCCGTGGAATCCATAAAAGCCTTCATCGACGCAGAGACGTTGCCAAAATATGTCGGAGAGCCCATGATGATGACATCGGCTTTGATCAATGCGTCGGGCGTGGCTAAAGGGATCGCGCGCATCGCGCGGAGGTTCGATTGTGCGGCAGGAGAAATGCCCGGTTTTTCGGTCCATCCCTGGTCCGGAGTGCGCAGGAGCCTTACGGCAGCGCCGATCGATTTCAACTCTTTCTCGAATTGATCCGCGATGAGGTAATTGTTGCCGCACATACTGTGAAATATGATCGCGATGTTCATGGGAAGGCCTCCTGTTACAGTAAAATTAACCGATCAGCGCATAAGCCAGGCTGATCAACACGACAGCATAGGGCAATGACATAAGGAACATGCGCAAATAGGACAAGCCTATATGCCGGGCGATCGCGCTGGTGAGGAGAAAAAGGAACGCGGCCTGGCCGTTAGGCGTCAGGATTGAAAAAATATTGGTTCCTGCGTTGATTAAGAGCGCCATTTTATCGAACTGGATGCGGTCAATGACGCCCTGGGTCAATGCGTTGGATGCCTGGTGGATGTAGATGCTGGCGACAAAAACGTTGTCGCTTACGGCTGAGAGGATGCCGCTGGACAGGAAGAAGGCGTATAACTGCCCTTTCCCCCGGGATTGCAGGGCCATATGGGTGATCGGTGAAAAAAGCCCCAGAGATTCGATCATCGCCACGATTACGAAGAAAACGACCAGGAGTCCGGCAAAGGGCATGGCTTCTTCAAACGACTTGCCGATCTCATGTTCGTTGGTTTGTCCGGTCAGTACCGGAAGGCAGATGAGAAATCCCAGGCCGATGATGCCGATAGGGGCGATCTGAAAGGCAAGCGCAAGCATAAGGCAGAGGAATGCCGATGACATGATGATCATTTTCGTCGTGTGTGCAGGATCGTTTTCTCCCAACAACTCCCCGGATTTTTTTTCGATGGATGCGGCGATGCGCTCCGGCAGGCGGTAGCCGAATCCAAAGGCGCGCACACGCCAGAATTCAAGGGCAAGGCAGACGAGGATACCCGCTCCCTGCAAGGGAATGGAAAAATGCGCCATCTTGAGGTAGAAATCCTGGAAAGTCCAGCCCGCGTATTTGCCGATAAGAAGATTCTGGGGCTCACCAATGAGCGTGGCCACTCCCCCCAAAGCGGTCCCCACGGCCCCGTGCATCAGGAGGTTTCTTAAAAAGCCATTGAATGCCTCGGTCTCTTCAGGGGATGTGCGTTCCACCGACAGATAAATTTTCCTGACCGCCACACTGACACTGATCATCACCGCCAGAACTGTGAGCGCGTCAAGCCAGGCGGAAAGAAAGGCGCCGGAGATTAAGAAAACAAGGCTCAGCAGGATTTTATTGCGAATGGTTGAAAACATGCGCAGGAAGAGCCATCCCAAAAGGGGCTGCATGAAATAGATGGCCGGGACCATGAACATGAGCAGCATCAGCACATCGATATTGCGTGTGATCTCATGCATGACACTGGTTGAGGATGTCATGTTCAGGCAGAGCGCTTCCAGCGCCAGAAGGCCGCCTGGGAAAAGCGGGTAAGACTTCAGGGCCATGCCCAGGACGAGAAGGAATTCGAGGAGGACAGCCCACCCTGCGATAAAAGGACCGCAAGAGAAATAGACTGCTGCGTTAGTTGTGAGAAATACGGCGATGAGGATCTTGTACCAGCGGGGGGAAGATCCCATGAAAAGCGTTGCCGCGTTATGGATATGACGCCGGATGGTCCCCGCCCCCATGAGCTATTCGACCCTCACAGCCGCGATATCGAGTTTGGATATGCCCAGGGCGGTCATGATATCCAGGACATCAACGACGTCCTTGAAGCGGGTCTGCTGGTCGGATCTCAGGTAAACGTTCAGGCCGGGGCTGGTTTTCTTCATGGCAGCGATTTTGCTCTTTAGCTCCTTGTGCGTCACGACTTTTTCATCAAGGTAAACCATTCCTTCGCTCGTGATTGTCACAACCGTCTGCTTGACCTTGCCGGCATCCCGGGGTTCGGCACTCTTTGATTCCGGGAGCTTGACCTTGATGTTGGACTGATAAATAAGGGGGGTTGCCAGCATGAAAATGACCAGGAGAACCAAAATCACATCCGTGAACGGCGTGATATTGATCTCGGCGACGAGCGGGCGTGTGCGCGGACGCCTTTTCATGACCTGGCTCCGATCAAAAGATCGCGTGCTTCGGAAGCCGCGATGTCCATGTCCATCACAAGACGTTCAATCCGGCTTTGGCAGTAATTGAAGGCGATGACCGCAGGGACCGCCACACAAAGCCCGACGGCCGTGCAGATCAGCGCTTCCGCGATGCCATTGATAACAACCCCCATGCCGCCAGCCCCCTGCTGGGCGATATCATGGAAGGCGCGGATGATTCCCAGGACCGTGCCAAAAAGGCCGATATAGACCGCGGTACTGCCGATGGTGCCGATGATGGCCGTGCGGCGTTCCAGTTTGATGGTTTCGATGGTGATCTGACGTTCCATGGCGTTGTCCATGACTTCGCCCGTACTGTTACGCAAGGCCAGCCCGGTACCGACAACAGCGGCAAAAGGGGTCTCGGTGTGCTGGCAGATCTCCTGGGCCTTGGTAAAATTGCCCCGGCGGATCTGTCCGGCAATATCCATCATGAAAATGTCGCGCGTGACACGGGATGACCTGTAATAAAGAATGGCCCGTTCGATGATAACCGCCAGGGAAAGCGTGGAAAGGAACATCAGGAGGATGACAGTCCCCCCGCCCAGTTGCAGCATTTGCCAGAGTGACATGAAAAACAACCTCCCCAGGAAGATCCTGTTACCGTTTGGATGGAAAAATACGTATGAAACTGTAGCAAAAACAAGTCGCGCCGTCAATGGGCAGGCGGAAAAAGAGAGATTATGGGTTAACGGGGACCGATGGCGGGACAGCCGTTCCCGGGCCAAACAACGCATCAATCTTGACCGGACGCGGGCTTCCTACCGGAACTGGAAGAAAGCCTCGCAGGTCGCGTTGAAGGTGCAGGATTTCGGCGGGGTTAAATTGAGAGCTGCCGTCAGGGCTCATCCCCATCACGTGAAGATAATGCCCCTGCCCCAGGTCAATACCGCCGTTGGGGGAAGCAGTGTCGATCGAAGTGGATTCTTCACTGTTCCGGAAATGCTTCTTTAGAGCGAGCCAATGCCTGTTCAAAATATCGTTGTATATCTTCATCTTTGTTTTTGTGGTTTGATCATTCAAGTCCGTATGACGCGCGATGATCCTCATGAAAAGAGGAAAGAAAGGAAGATCGAGCCATAAGGAGATGAATGCCCCGCCTGCCGTGGCGGCGCAGATCTTGCCCACAGATGAATATTTTTTCCACCATGTCTTCATCCTGTCCGTGTTCCAGGGGGGCATATCATCCGTATCAGAACCGGATGTTTGCGCTTGATCCCTGAGCGTCCGGTAAGGCCGTGGTGGTACGAAACGTTTTGGCCATGGTTGAGCTCTGGATTTTTTTTGAAAGGCGTCCGCACGTGTTTTTTGTAACATATAAACTTCGGACATAAACATTTCAATTTTTTTGATTTTTTTAATATTATCACCCATAGACTCTTTGTGGGTCCTGAGAGCGTTAAACAGGTTGTTTAGCGCCACCTGATTGAACGTGTGATAATTGCGATGCAGGGCATCAGCCCCATTTGTGGATTTGAGTTTTTCCAGGAAATAACCGTAAGTATTGAGGCGTTGGTGGGTTTGTTGAGCCGCATCGTATTCCTGGTCGCTGTCTGTGGACATATCAAATTTTAGCTGGTAGGTAATTGTTTTATAATCTTCATTAAATCTTATGCCGTAGTTGTTATTGGCGTTATCAGGGTGCAGGGCTTTGTGAAAGGCAAGCCCGCCCGCGAAATATTTGCGTGCAAGAGGTTGTTGGGTCGTGCGGTCAAATTCTTCTTTCACGTAGTTGTAAACACCTTTCCGGTACGCCTGAAGGTATTGCGCGTATACCTGTTCCCTGGCGTTCTTCTGCGCGATTTCAAAGGCCGACTACCTTATTTGTGCCTATATAAATCCGATTGATCAGACTGTTCTTTAAGCTGTTTTTGTACCACCCCGCCAGGATCAGGGAGTAAAAAATTTGCCGTAAGGGGGCAAAGTTTTTACCTTCGTTGACTTCTTTTTCGAGGATGGGGATGACGATGTCACGCAGGACATCCTTGATGATTATATTACGGGAGGACACAAGGTCCTCCCCTACGCTCATGGAATTAACATTTTGTAGTGTAGGGGCGGACCTTGTATCCGCCCGTGCCATGTCCTTCTGTTGGGACATGGCTACGTCCCCGGCAGGAGCCGAGGATTCCGCCATGTCCTTCTGTTGGGACATGGCTACATAATCGCTTTCCAGCATTACCTTCAAATGGGCTTTTGTCACGAAGGCGTTGCCGTCGTGTTGATATACTTCGGCTTCATCGGGGGTGATCCAGACCTTGTTGAAAGTATCCACCGGGATATCGGCATGGCCGAATTTCGCGTATACCTGGTTGTAAATGGTATCCCAAAACTTCCGCCCAAGATCATTTTCCGGGTACATCAAGGTTGACATCACCTGCTTAAGGATGTAATCCTGCGCCAGCATGTCGCGCCCGGCATCGGTATGACTTAACGGATCGGCCATGATCCTGTTTTTTTCGGCGGGCGACAGGTTAACCCACAACTCGTTCTCCGGGACGGCCAGTCCTGCCAGGAAATATTTTACAAGACGGGTGGTCTCATCGGTCAACGTTTGCTCTTTCAGATCAGCCGTCCCGTTATCCACAATAAAATCGATCAGGAGAGGATCTTCAGGATGGAGGGACACACCCTTGAGCAGGACCGGCGTAACAGGTTCTGAAAGCCCGATCATCTCCCCCGGCTGGGGCAGATTAAAAACAGACTGGGCGTACCCCTGAGGAGGGATAATTATGTTAAAACAGAATATTGTTAGAATAATATATGTTTTAAGTCGTTGCATGGGTAGACCAATTGCCGGGAATTTTTGTAAAAAGTATAATATATACAAATAAAAATAACAATTTTTTTGATTCCGGATAAAAAAAGCCCCTGAGAACTTTCGTGCTCAGGGGCTTTAATTCAACACTACAGATGCGGAATAACCGCTTTAGGTACTTACTTCTTGACTTCTTCCTTGATGATCTGCATGTCTGTGAATGACTTGATCACGAAGAACACCGACACCGCGAAGAACACGATCGCCAGGCCCATATTGAGCGCGGCGCTCAACTGGAGTGCGATCTCGATGGCCAAGAGGCCGAACAATGTCGTGAACTTGATGATCGGGTTCAGCGCGACAGATGAGGTGTCCTTGAAGGGATCGCCCACCGTATCGCCCACCACTGATGCCGCGTGGAGTTCGGTGCCTTTTTCACGCAGATTGACTTCAACGACCTTCTTCGCATTATCCCAGGACCCGCCGGCATTAGCCATAAAGATAGCCTGGTAAAGGCCGAAGATCGCGATGGAGATCAGGTAGCCGATGAAAAAGTAGGGATTCAGGCACGCAAAGGACAGCGTGGCAAACAAGACGGCAAGAAATAAATTGATCATGCCCTTTTGCGCGAACATGGTGCAGATCTCGACAACTTTCTTGCTGTCTTCGGTCGATGCCTTGTCAGAACCTTCGAGTTTGATGTTCTTCTTGATGAACTCGACGGTATGATACGCGCCGGCCACAACCGCCAGGGTTGATGCGCCTGTAAACCAGTAGATCATGGCCCCGCCCAGGATAAGCCCCAGGAGGAAAGGCGGATATAGGACAGACAAGAACTGGATGTTCGTTGTAAGCCCCACGGTCAGGATCATGATGATCGAAAAGATCATGGTGGTCGCGCCGACAACAGCTGTCCCGATCAAGACCGGCTTGGAGGTGGCTTTGAATGTGTTACCTGCACCGTCATTGGATTCCAGGTAATGCTTGGCTTTTTCAAAGTCAGGCGTAAATCCAAAGTCCTTCTTGATCTCCGCAGGAGAAACTTTCTCAATGAGGGAAAGTTCATAGATCGACTGCGCATTATCAGCGACCGGGCCATAGGAATCGACCGCGATGGTGACCGGTCCCATACCCAGGAACCCGAAGGCTACAAGACCGAACGCGAAGACCGATGGTGCCAGCATGAGGACGTCAAGTCCAAGGGCGCTGATGCCGTAGGCGATCGCCATAAGAGACGCGATGGTGAGCCCCATCCAGTAAGCACTGTAATTGCCGGTCACAAATCCCGCCAGAATATTCAGGGATGCGCCGCCTTTTTTGGAAGATTCCACGATGTTCTTCACGAACGCAGATTCAGGCGATGTGAACAGTTTGACCAGTTCAGGAATAATGGCGCCGGCGATCGTGCCGCAGGTAATGATCGAGGCGAGCTTCCACCACATGGTGCCATCCCCCATCGTCGGGATCAAAAGGAAGGATGCCGCGAAGGTGAAAGCGATAGAGACCAGCGACGTGATCCAGACCAGCGACGTCAGGGGGTCTTCGAAATTCATTTCCTTGGCTCCCGCATAACGGGCCTTGGAAATAACACCATTAAGCCAGTAGGAGAAGGCACTGGCAATGATCATTAAAAGACGCATGACAAAGATCCAGACCAGGAGCTGAACCTGCACCAGCGGGTCCTTGACGGCCAGGAGGATAAAGGAAATGAGCGCCACACCTGTAACGCCGTAAGTTTCAAAACCATCGGCTGTCGGGCCGACGGAATCGCCCGCGTTGTCGCCGGTACAATCCGCGATGACACCGGGATTACGTGCGTCATCTTCTTAATATTGAACACGATCTTCATCAGGTCGGAACCGATGTCGGCGATCTTGGTGAAGATCCCGCCCGCGATACGCAATACAGAGGCGCCCAAAGATTCGCCGATGGCGAAACCGATAAAACAGGGACCCGCATAGGAAGGATCGATGAACAGGAGGATGCAAAGCATGACCAACAGCTCGGTCGAGATGAGGAGCATGCCGATGGACATCCCCGCCTGGATCGGAATGGAATAAACGGGATACGGAGAACCCGCCAGCGAGGCAAAGGCGGAGCGGGAATTGGCCATGGTGTTGATGCGCATGCCGAACCAGGCCACCCCGTAACTGCCGGCAATACCGATCAGCGAGCAAATGAGGATCATCACGACCTTGGCGAATTCCATGTGGCGCAGCCAGCCGAAGTACGCGATCATGACAATGCCCACCAGCAGCTCGAGGATCAGGAGGAATTTACCTTGCGTGATCAGGTAGGTTTTGCACGTTTCATAAATTAGTTCGGAGATGTCTTTCATCGCCTTGTGCACGGGCATTTTCATGATGCTGACAAACTGGACGAGCCCGAAAAGAAAACCGAACACGCAGATCGTCATCCCATAGAGCAAGAGGGTTTTGCCGTCAATACCTAGAAAAGACACGGATGATAGATTGGGGACGATCAAATCCGCTTCACCGGCCCATGCGGGTGTCAGGCTTGCGGTCAAAAGGACCAGCGGTGACAAAAGCATGGGTTTAAGTAGATTCTTAAAAAAACGCCTCATACAAAACTCCTCCTTTTAGATTAATACTTTGCTCATGCGGCACTGGAAACTGTAAATACACTTCTCTCCGCGCGCAGAGGCTATAACATTACTTCTTCACGGACCGAAGCTCACGCGAAGAACTGGATAAAGTGAATTTAGAGAATATAACTCCAATCAGCGGTCAAGTCTAGTGTAAAGATAAGAAAAATTTAACCTGCTTTTTGAAGTGCGGCGCCTTGACAATAAAACATCATCTGGTAGGCTATGTTCATCATGGTATTTCAGGCGCAACTCATCAAGGAGCCCTTATGATTATCGGCGTTGTCAAAGATACGATCCCTGGAGAACTTCGCAGTGCGCTTGTGCCCTCCGGGGCGCTGCGACTTGTTAAAAAAGGCTGTCAGGTCATGGTTGAGGCCGGACTAGGCGGCCCATCCCGTATCGCCGACAATGAATATGCGGCCGCCGGGGCTGTTCTTTCTTCCCGTGCCGATATTTTGGCCAGGGCCGACATCCTTTTAAAGGTGCGTAAGCCTCTTATAGATGAAGTCCGCGCGATGAAAAACGGGAGTATCCATATCAGTTTTCTGGATCCGTTCAATGAAAAAGACCTCATCAACGGGTTGGCCCAGGCAGGTATTTCCGCGGTCAGCCTGGAAATGATCCCGCGTACGACCATGGCCCAAAAGATGGATGCCTTGAGTTCCCAGGCGAATCTGGCAGGCTACGCTGCGGTTGTGCTTGCCGCCGAACGGATCAACAGGATATTCCCCATGATGATGACACCATCCGGCACCATCTCCCCGGCACGCATTTTTGTGATCGGCGCCGGTGTGGCCGGCTTGCAGGCTATTGCCACTGCCCGACGCCTGGGCGCACGGGTGGACGCTTTTGACACGCGTCCTGTGGTCAAAGAGCAGGTTCAGTCCCTGGGAGCCAAATTCGTGGAAGTAGATCTGGGTGAGACCGGACAGACCCAGGATGGTTACGCCAAAGCCTTGACACCGGAACAGCTGGCAAAACAGCGCGCGGGCATGGCCAAGGTTTGCGCCCAGAGCGATATCATCATCACGACCGCACAGATATTCGGCAAGAAAGCGCCTGTCATCATCACCCGGGACATGCTCTCGGGCATGAAACCCGGCAGTGTAGTCGTCGATATGGCGGTTGAATCCGGTGGTAATGTGGAAGGTTCTGTGCTTAACGCAGAGGTTGACGTCAATGGGGTGCGTGTGATCGGTCCGGGGAATCTCGTGTCCCGTGTCTGTGTGAATGCCTCCGAGATGTTCAGCGCTAACCTTGTCAATTTCATCGAGCATTTCTGGAATAAAGAGAAGAACACCTTTGTCCTCAACCAGGAAGATACCCTCATCCAGGGCTGTCTCATCACCCATCAGGGAAAGGTATTGAAATAAGGAGTCCTATGGAACAGCACATCATCCCTTTTATCTATCTTTTGTATATCCTGGTCTTGTCGGTATTTTTAGGTTTTGCGCTCATCAGCCGCGTGCCGCCTTTATTGCACACGCCTCTTATGTCCGAAGCCAATGCCATTTCCGGCATCACCATTGTGGGCGCGCTCATCGCGGCGGGGTCCGGTGACGCCCATTCTCCGCTGACCATCTTTCTGGGCACCGCGGCCGTCGCCATGGCTGTTTTCAATGTTGTGGGCGGCTATTTGGTGACAGAACGCATGCTCAAGATGTTTAAATCAAAAGTTTCCGTTCATTCTGCTGCAACCGCAAAGGCAAAATCATGAACCACCTCTCCTGGATCAACGGTGTTTATATCATCAGCTGTATCCTGTTCGCGTTCGGGCTGAAATTTCTTGGATCCCCTGAAACCGCCCGCCGCGGCAACTGGCTTTCCGCCATGGGTATGCTCTTGGCTGTGCTGGCGACCCTGACGTCGCGTGAGATCATTTCTTTCCAGTGGATCCTGATCGGGGGTATTATCGGCGCATCGTTGGGGACCCTGGTGGCCTTGCGCGCGGGCATGACCCAGATGCCCGAGATGGTGGCCTTGCTCCATGGATTCGGGGCCTTGGCCAGCGTTTTTGTGGACTGGAGCGCATACCACAACCACACGCCGGATAACGCGATTGTCGTCACCGCGATCTATCTGTCGATCCTCATCGGCGGGGTGACGTTCACCGGAAGTCTTGTGGCCTGGGGTAAGCTGAGCGAACGGCTTCCCGGGAAACCACTGCTCTTCCCCGGCCAGCAAATGATCAGCATCCTGACCGTTGCAGCCATAGGTCTGCTGGCGATCCCGTTCTTCCTGAATCCTTCTGTTTATCCGGTATTTTTATGGATCCTGGGCCTGTCCCTCGTCCTTGGCGTCCTCTTGGTGATCCCTATCGGCGGGGCTGATATGCCGGTGGTGATCTCGGTCCTTAACAGTTATTCCGGGCTTGTGGCGTGCACCACAGGGTTTGTGATCAACAATATCCTTCTGATTGTCGTCGGGGCTCTTGTCGGGGCCAACGGGATCATCTTAAGCTACATCATGTGCAAGGCCATGAACCGTTCGCTCAACAATGTACTTTTTGGCGCCTTCACCGCACGCGCAAAGAAAGCCGCAGGAACGGCCAAGGGTGAAGTCAAACCCATCAGCCCCCAGGATGCATTCCTCATCCTGGAGTCCGCACGTTCGGTCGTTATTGCCCCCGGCTACGGTCTTGCGGTCGCCCAGGCCCAGCACGCGGTTCGCGAATTGGGAGAACTTCTGGAAAAGAACGGGGCTGATGTGAAATACGCCATCCATCCGGTGGCCGGCCGCATGCCCGGGCACATGAATGTCCTTTTGGCCGAAGCCAATGTCCCCTACGACCAGCTGGTGGAAATGGAACACATCAATCCGCTGATGGACAGCGTTGATGTGGCCATTGTGATCGGGGCCAACGATACCGTCAACCCCGCCGCGATCCACGACAAGACCTCCCCCATTTACGGCATGCCCATCATTGAAACATTCCGGGCCAGGACTGTGTTTGTGATCAAGCGTTCCATGGCGTCGGGTTTTGCGGGGATCGAGAATGAACTTTTCTATTATGACAATACGCGCATGATCTTCGGCGATGCCAAGGATGTGGTGCAGAAGCTTGTGGCGGAATTCAAGGCCGGGAACTGACCGGCAGGACCGCATCTGCGATCAGGGCGGGAAGATCGGTCACAGGCTGTATATCCATGATCACAGGGATCAGCCCCGGGATCGGCCCCTCCGGCAGCGGACGGCGGTATTCCGGGAACCGGATGCAGATCTCATCCCCGCCGGTGTGCAGTTCGGTATTACGCGGATTCAGATCGATACCACCTTTATCAAGCGGCTGTATTGAATTCCCATCCAGAGCCGGCTTGGCAGAATAATCCTTCTTTTCCCCTGGGATCAAACCAAGTTCTTGGCCCATTTCAATGATGTGCTCTGCCATATAGATTTTTCGATGATAATGCCGCTGTGTTGTTGAATGTTCTGAAGAAATCCAATAGCTCAGATCATCATAGCCATCTTCATCCATTCCAACAAAACCCTGACTCACATAATGCTTGCCTAAGGCATACGCCAGATGTGTTATGCCGCCTTCAACCGTACCAACAATATCAGCGGCTTCCATTAAATAAAGGATGCCCCGTTCATGCGGTTGCGGCACAGGCGCAAGCATGATGGAATTCAAATATTGCTCAGGAATAAAATTCATGATAGATTTTTCATCTTCAGAACGGCTGAATCCCCACCCTGCTAAATGATTCATGTTCGGCATAAGAATGACAAAGAATCCCGATTCAATCAACTGTTGAATTTGCCGGGCCCCGTAGCGAAACCCGAATTCCGATAATCCCTTGGCTGTCAACTCCCCGCCGAACGGATTCAAAAACACAACCGGTCTTTTTTCGATATTTTTCTCAGCCAATTCGGCCAAGAGTCTTATTTTCTGATCGGCCTCAGAACCTGAAACTGTCGTCATATAATGATCGGTTACTCCCTGGTTGTTACCTGACCTGTGTGGAAGGCCGAGTTGCTTCAAAAGATTAAGGGTGGGGGCATATTGATTGTCATCGTTTATCGGGCTCAACACGTCATTTCCCACACGGATGATATCATAACCTTTGCGTCCGTAGGCGTAGGGGGAATGAATATAAATAGCAGGTTGCTGTCTTTTAATGACATCCTGGATCGCATCTTCCGCCCTTTGTGAAAGAATTTTTCTGTCAGCGTCATAACGGTGAATGATCATGTCAAACTTTACAGCGTCAAACATAAAAGGAGGTGTCACTTTTATCCGCGGATGATTATACAACTGCGTTTGTTTCGTATAAACATAGATCTCAAGCTCCGGGTTGTAATCCAGCAGTGCTTGAACGAGTGATCCATTGCGTATGATTTCATCTCCCAGGCCTTCATCCAGATTATGGACCAGCAGGACATTTTTCTTGCCGGTCTTAAGAATTTCCTCAACTTTCTTATGAATTGCGGTCTTCTCGTTTTTCCCAAGGTCCGGTTTTTTCTCATTAATCAAAGGAATGAGTTGTTCAAGCCCTTGTCGAAAATCATTCAAAGATCCGGCCTCATGTATGTTATTTTTAATCAGTAAATTCCAAAAAGTAGCAACACGTCCGTGAACACGTGAACTCATTTCAGCAAAAATCCTCAACTGCTCAAGTGATAGTGATGCCCCATGAAACCCAATCCTCCCTTCTAGTTGGTAATAGATAAAGTTGTGCGGTGAACTATCCAGATTGAGCAGGATCGCCTTGATCGAAGGCCAATATTCAAAGAAACTTTCGCCGTAATGTTCCTTTAAGTCCATAAAACTCCCGTTAATTAAATAACCCATGCTTGTCGCATCCGGTTCCTTAAACATGAGCTTAAAGATGTCTCCAATTTCATCAAAAAACCTGTGACCAAAAATTTTCTTAACTTCAGGCAAAAACTTAAAATATTGTCCGGGACGCCGACCCGCCGATAAGATCGCGAATTCTTTTAAATCATCCCAGTATTGCGGGATTTTATCGTCAAACACATCAACGGCGATTTCCCATATTCCCCAAACGTCACGACCCAGATCATTCTCGGCCGCCATGGTCCAATACATATTTTCCAATTCATCCAGAATACGCCGCATATCCTCACGGGAATGGATTAAATACGGTTTTAACGTCTTCAGTGAAGATAAGGCCAACTCAGCACCGACATTGGGTTGACGAGCATCGTTTTCTATCGAGCTTTGAATCAGCTTGAGTCCTAATTCAGGAAAATACTCCAGGTATTCCTCATTGGAATAACCATCAAACGGCATCCCGCCATTTGTCGTAAAAAACGGTTCTCTCCATTGCCGCACGCCAGCAACAGTGTCAACAACCTCATAGCCATAACGTTTAATAATATCTTCTATCAGCTGTCTTTTATCATCTGGCAGTTTTTTATATAACGATTGGGCATAAAATTCATTCTTAAAAGAGCTCTCAGACCTGTTATTAACACCTCGTTTAGCCCGTAAAGCCAATATTATTTCCTCTGCCGGCATTGATACCGGAACTCCACCCAAACCATCAATAAAACGGTTCCCGTTCATCGCGCCATCTTTCTTCTCTCCATCTTTCCTGGACGATCTTGATCCGGCGGTTTCATTCTTCGCGGCATGGAATAGATAGAGATTCGGATAAAATGCCGCATCATTTGCGATGCGAAGGATACCCTCTACTGGATCTCCAACCAGATTGTTTTTCTTCAAAAATTCTTTGATCCGCATTTCATAACTTGCTTCCGGGATATCATCAATAAGACCAGAACTCGGACCAATAATTATCCGCCAGAGAGCCAGAGAATTTTTATTCTGCGCCAACTTTTCTTTAAGTTCATTAAACAACATAATGAATTCACCAGGTGTTATATAATAAGCCCGGCTGTTATAGGAGAATCCCCTACGACGAAGATACCACGCAAGGAATTCTTCATTATAAACGGCCGGTGCGTTAAACAGATACACATCGGCATCGCCCATCTCGCGAGACTGCTCAACCTCACCGCCTATGGGAATCTGTCCGGTGTCCCGCGCATAGCGCACATTCCACGCGGTCAACAGATTATGTGCCGGATTGATATCATAGTATGTGACCCTGCGTGCCCCTGACAACAATGCCAGCAGGACATCGATCCCGGTTCCGGGCCCCTGGACACGAACAGTCTTGTTTTTAAATATCCCGGCATTCTCAATAACAGCTTTCTGAAAATCTGCACTGCGATTATGGCGCGCCGAGAATATCTTCTCATGTGGAAGAGCATCAAGCATAACTTCTTGAAGGAATCCATCCGTCTTCTGTTCTGTGTAAGGCTTTACTGTCAGAAGAGAAAGCTTGTATCCTTGATCCCTTCCTTCCACGTTCCGGGACGCATTAATATCTTGTGTATTTTCCGGAGATAAGATCAGTCCCGACCAGTCTTTAAAAGTTGCCAGTTTTGTCTTATTGATGACATCTTGCGCGTTTTTCAATATCCAATCCATTTTTCCAGGGTAAGACCATAAGAAAGATATATCAAAAAGAATATTTTTATCTTGGATCGGATCCTCCACAACCAGCGCCATGGGCAAATTGTGGAGAGTGTCAAATTTCCCACCATAATTCCCTTCTTGGGAATTAAAAGTAATCAGAAAGGCACGTTGGCTGGCCACAGGTCTTTCTGTATCACTAAATGTTCCGAAAAACGCTTGGCCCGCCTCATTGAGACGGATGGGGATATACCCCCACGCATTGCCATCACTGTCCGTATGAACGTGCGTATACTCCTGCGCCAGCTTCTCATAATTCATACCGGGCGTATCCGGGAACTTTGCCATGGAGCTCAAAATCTCCCGGAACATCGGCAGGAACGCATGCTCACCGATGGAATGAATATACTTTTCCAAGAAATCCCCGGAACGGTCTCTTGAAGGTGGCAATATCATTTCTCCTGATCCCTGATTACCCGTAATAATGGATGCCTTGTCTTCAGCCGCTGTTCCCGTTGCCTCCATCCTGCTCTGGCCTGGCTGGTTATTAATCCTCTCATCGGCATCATGATTCTGTGTGAACGCCGGATTGTTGCGCGCAAAAGGCTCAAAAAAGTCCGGATTCTTTGATGCCGCAACCAGAAAATG
>Ga0114951_10002669_pt1 | contig 19824 bp, 16 predicted proteins | sample AM7aDNAmetaG_FD_88677 | JGI IMG/M metagenome (GOLD analysis project Ga0114951, IMG submission 88677) | Freshwater microbial communities from Finland to study Microbial Dark Matter (Phase II) - AM7a DNA metaG | ecosystem: Environmental > Aquatic > Freshwater > Lake | place: Finland: Lake Alinen...
CAAGCGAAAAATGCATCATGGTTTGCAAGCTGGTTCATCCACTGATTGCCTACAAGCGGATTGTCCTTTTTTGTCCGCCGTTATCAGAACTGGAGCAGGGGTTCGATTATCAGGTTAAAAAGGTTTTGATATTGAGCAATGAACTGAACATGTCGATTCATTTATATGCTAATGCAAAAACCCGCGAGCAGGTTTTGAATATAATTTCTAAAACGAGCTACCTCCCGGTAATCCGCGATTTTGACAGCAGAAAATGGGAGTATTTCAACTTATTTCTTCAGCGTTCATCATCTGAGGATATCATCTTTATTTTTTCAGGAAGAAAAGGATCTCTCTCTTATCATCCGTATATGGATCATCTTGTTGATCGCGTTAATGCTCATTGCACGGGCCAGATGGTTATACTGGTACATTCTGCGGTAAACCTCGGGGATGATAAGTATGACAAGTACCGCGATTTTTCTTCGGAACCCCTTACCCGGAGCATGGAAACGTTCGAAAGGATCCAACGCGGCCTTGGTAAAATGATTCATAAGGCCGAATAAAACTGATCGGTTATTAACTTAGTCCTCATGAAAACCGCAGCAGTGATTGGGGCAGGAATAGGCGGACTGGCAATATCAGTCAGATTGGCAGCGAAGGGTTATCAGGTAGATGTTTTCGAAAAGGAATCCTATCCCGGGGGAAAACTGGCCGAGCTGAAATCGAATGGGTTTCGTTTTGATCTTGGTCCATCGCGCCTGACCCAACCGGAAAGAGTGGAGGCACTTTTCCATTTGATGGGGGAGAATCCGTCTGATTATTTCACTTACAAGCGATTGCCGGCCATTTGCCGTTATTTCTGGCCCGATGGTACACGATTGGATGTCCCATCGGGGCCCAACGATTTCGCTTATGCATGTCGCGATATTCTTGGTGCAGATCCCTCTGCTATTTCGCATTACCTCACCAGCGCTCAGGATCTTTATTCACTGGCTGCACCGTTATTCATCGACCAGCCATTTCCGACCCTGAAAGCCTTTCAAAGTCCGGTCGGCCGGCAGATTGCAAATAATCTATTCACTGTTGATCCATTTGTTACGCTTCATCGAAGAAATGCCCGCTCTTTCAAGGATCCGCGCATGGTTCAACTCTTCGACCGTTATGCCACCTATAATGGCTCAAATCCTTATAAGGCGCCCGCGACGCTTAAAATGACAGCCCATCCTGAACATAATCTTGGCGCTTTTTTCCCGGATCAGGGAATGTATTCCATCGTGAGGGAAATAGCTAAGCTTGCGGTCCGCTCCGGAGTAAGGTTTCATTACAATTCTATTGTGCAGCGGGTGAACCGAAATACTGGAGGCGAGCAGGTCACAGGTATCAGGATTGATGGAAAGGATTTCTCCTATCCTCTGGTTGTTTCCGACATGGATGTAAATACTTTTTACCGGTCGGGAATGATTGATTTCCGTTCGCCTAAATTGGGAAGAAAACAGCCCCTCAGCACTTCGGCCCTGATTTTTTATTGGGGTGTGGAAGGGAATCATGATCAGCTTGATCTTCATAATATCCTGTTTGCAGAGAATTACCGCGAGGAATTCAAGCATCTTTTTAAACTTAAAAAGATGTATACCGATCCGACCATCTATATCTATATCAGTTCAAAAAGGGAACAGAACGATGCGTTGCCCGGTCATGAAAATTGGTTTGTCATGGTAAATGCTCCTGAAAGTTCCGAACAGATTCAGGCAACCGAGATCAACAGAATCAGGGAAATTCTTTTGAAAAAGATTAACCGTCTGCTGGGTATCGACCTGAGCGGTAAAATTGTTTATGAGCATATTGAGGACCCTGGATCCATTGAAAGACGCACTGGTTCCTGGCACGGATCGCTTTACGGTAAAAGTTCAAATAGCAGGATCAGTGCCTTTAGCCGGCATCCGAACCGGCGAAGCAAAATAAATGGCTTATATTTCACCGGCGGCAGCGTTCATCCGGGTGGTGGCATACCCTTGTGCCTTGCTTCAGCAGAGATCGTTGCCAACCTCATCGATCAATGAACAGATTATGAGCGAAAAACTCAACCTTAAACGCTTCCGGATACCTGAGAAACTACTTCGGAAATTTATCTGGATATTTTTCTCAATTGGCATCGTAGGAATGGCCCTTCCCTGGAGCCGGGAAATATTCATCAGGCTGATTCCGCTGACTCTTTTGGTTTGTCTGGTAATACTCGGAATGGCCGACCGTACCCAAAACCGAAAACTTTTTTGGCTATCCGGAGCGATTTTTACAGCCGGATTCCTGGTGGAGGTAATCGGCGTAAATACTGGCTTTCTTTTCGGTCATTACGGATATAGTCTTCACATGGGACCTACCCTGTTTGGAACTCCCCTGGTGATGGGAGTCAGCTGGTTGATGTTGCTTTACCTCGCCGTTACTGTAGTTCAGCCAATTTCAACCAACCTGGTTTACCAAACGATTATGGCTGCTGTTCTCATGGTCGTGCTGGATTTTTTACTCGAACCTGCGGCCATCTGGATGAAAATGTGGCGCTGGGAAGGAGGAAATGTTCCGTTCCTGAATTACCTCACCTGGTTTTTTGTATCGCTGGTATTTGCTGCCCTTTTCCCACTGCTTAAGATCACCACCAAAAACCGGTTGGCCATGGACTTATATTTTGCCCAACTGTTATTTTTTCTTTTGCTTATCGCTATCTCATTTGTCGAAAATCTGCTGGGCAGGTGAATTGAGCAACAAAGCTTGATTAAAGAAACAATTTATTTCATTCTGCTAGGGTGATAAACCACTCCAAGCAGCTATCTTTCGGTTATTCGAATCACCACCATGAAAATCCTCTCTATCGCTGCATTCCTGTGCCTGACTCTTTTTTTATTTTCCTCAAATGAAATTACCGCACAGGAAAATCAATCCAAAAAGAAAAAGACGATTGCCGAAAAGGGCTGGACCCCGAATCAGAATCCGACGCGCTATTTCGTTTCACCATCAGCATTTAACCTGAAAAAGGGCCAGGGATATTATCAAAATGTATACGTTGACCTGAGCTTTGTAAATTACGGTGTGACCAACTGGTTATCTCTTGGTGGTGGGGTTGAACTGATCGGAAGCCTGATTTCCACTGTACACGGTGAATTTCCTCCGCTTTATGTCTTTACCCCAAAGATCGGAATCGAAGTAGGGAAAAACTGGCATATCGGCGCCGGCTTTATGGGTGGTATTTATGGTGGCGGATATATTGGGTCGGACGGCCGGGGATCTGCGACCAGAGTGATTGGTCTGGCTTTTGGAAATGCCACCTATGGTAGTCCCGATTATAATATCACTTTTGGAGCAGGTTTTCCAATATCAACAGAAACAGGTGAGTTTATTTCACCCGTTCTAATGCTCAGCGGCACCTACAGGATCAGTCGGAAAATTTCACTGATATCCGAAAATCTTATCATGTCAAGCGATCAAATTGACCTTGACGTGGGTTCAATTTTCGGATACGGCATACGGGTAAATGCTGAAGCAATGAGCATTGATATTGGATTTTATAACAACAGATTGATTGCTCAAACCCTGATTATCGGTGTGCCCTATATCGATTTTACAATCAGATTCGGCAAGCATTAGTCCGCCAGGATTGAAGATTCCTTCCCCATCAGGCTTCACAAAATTGATCCGTATTAATTTTCTGATTATCTGGATTTTATTTATTTTTAATTTGTTCCAGGTAAATGGAAACTAGGATGATAGAAGTTTCACTGGGACCGCAATCAAGCCTGCTAAACCTATCCTGCCATGAAAACATTAATTCTTGCAACATCTTTGTGTCTGCTGGGTTTTTTTGTAACGGTTGAAAAGCTTTCTGCGCAAATTAACCGTGAGGAATTGCAAAACCTGGATTCAACCTCGATCGTAACCGTAAAGTTAGTTGGGGGTTCTGTTTATGAAGGGAATTTTGTACGACAGACCAACGAAAAACTCGTACTGCAAATTAAGGGTACGGGTATGATGTCCTTTCAGTTCAGCGATATAAAAAACCTGGATATTAAGGGGCATGGCCAATTACAAAGAAAGGAGTTGGTCTTCCCGTTGATCGATACCGGTAAAACTGTTAAGATGAGCCTCAAAGACGGCTCGGTTTTAGTCGGAAAACTGGTTAGCCAAACAGAAACGGAGGTGGTAATTAATGGTCCTACGACTGGTAAAACGACAATCCCCGCGAGCCAGATCAAATCGGTTGAGCAGGATGGTGGAAAGCAACTTCAGGGATCATTCGGTAGAAGGCTCAACCCTAATCCAACCCGATATTTCTTTGCACCCTCGGCTTTCAATCTTAAAAAAGGGGAGGGATATTATCAGAATGTCGCTATCGACATTAACATGTTAAGTTACGGGGTTACGGATTGGTTTTCAATGGGCGGAGGAATTGAACTGATATACAGCCTCGTATCGCTTACGAGCGGAGGTTTTACCCCTTTGTGGATGATCACTCCCAAAGTGGGATTCCCGGTCGGTAAGAACTGGCACCTCGGCGCTGGTTTTATGGGTGGTATTTATCGCATGCAAGACAACCTAAATGAGCTGCCGAAAAGAGTATTAACCGGGTTCGGAATCACTTATGGACTAGCCACCTACGGGAATCCGGATAATAATATTACTCTGGGGGTCGGGTTTCCGGTAAGAACAAACGCCGACAATTTTATCTCCCCTATTTTTGTAATCAATGGGATGTGCCGCTTAAATCAGAAAATCTCACTGATATCAGAAAACTGGATCATGACTGGTTCCGGACTTAACCTAAGCTTTAATGCCATTTTTGGCTATGGTATCCGTTTAAATGCTGACAATGTCAGCTTTGATTTCGGTTTTATAAATAATAAGGGGATCGCACAATTAATCATTGTCGGTATACCCTACATCGATTTTGTCTATAAATTCGGGGAGCGTTGACTTAGCGTTTTTGCCAACTTATTTCTTCCCAATCAGCCTTACGACTTTCGCTTCACCCTGATGTCCAGGCCCTTCATCGAGCCAGACTGTTTCCTCGGTAATATTGAGTTTCGATAACTGTTTAAAATCATTCGCCAGTTGCTCTGCTGAGTAAAGTCTTTCCGGTTCTTTAGGGCCGCCTGAAGTCATCGCCAGCTGTTCCTGCCGGAAACCTTCCAGAATCACTACTCCGCCAGGAGCCAAAGATTCCACCAGCTTTTCAAAGAAGGGAGTTTTAATTGATGCCGTCAGATGGCAGTATATCAGGGCAATAGCATCATATTCGTTCGGTATTGGCTCAAAATCTTCGATCAGGCTCACCTCATAGTTGATGGTAACATCCTCCTGCTCAGCCAGGTCCAATGCCTTGTCTTTTCCAACGGTACTCGCATCAAAAGCATAAGCCTCCCAGCCTGACTTGGCTGCATAAACTGCATTTCGGCCCTCGCCGTCGGCTGGCAGGAGTATTTTACCCGGACAAAGTTTGTCGATGCTTTTCTTGAAAAACTGATTGGGCTCTTTTCCGAAGATGAATTCTTCAGTATTGTAACGTTCGTTCCAGATGGTCATGGTTATAAAGTTTAATTAATAGTTAAACAGATAAAACTAAGATAAAGTTTCTTCAGAAAAATCTTTACACCAGTTTTTCCATTCAACCGCGTTTTCTGCAGGTGAGATTTTAACTCAAATTCGTATATTGATCGCCCCGTTAATACCTAATACTCATGAAAGGATTTTACAAAGGGTCTATTGGACTGGCATTAGCTGCCGCTGCTTTGCCGGGTTGCCGCGATAAAGCTCCGGTAAAGCCAAATATTTTGTTTATCATGTCGGATGACCATGCTTTTCAGGCCATATCAGCCTATGGGCATCATCTGAATTCTACTCCGAATATCGACAGGATAGCGGCCGACGGAATGCGCTTCGACAAAGCCTTTTGCACCAACTCCCTCAGTGCACCCTGCCGTGCAGTGGTCCTTACCGGAAAGTTCAGCCACATGAATGGGCTTCGCGACAATAACGACCGGTTTAATGGCGCCCAGTCGACCCTCCCGAAGCTATTGCGACCGGCAGGTTACCAGAGTGCGATTATCGGCAAATGGCACCTGAAAACTGATCCGGTGGGATTTGATTTCTGGCGAATCCTCATCGACCAGGGGCCTTATTATAATCCCGACCTGAAAGATTCCACCGGAACACACCGCTACGAAGGATATACCACTACGGTTATCGGAGACCAGGCAATCAACTGGCTCGATAATCGAGATAAAATTAAACCCTTTCTGCTGATGGTTCACAACAAGGCGCCGCATCGGAACTGGATGCCTGAGCCAAAATATTTTGGACTTTTCAGCAAGACCAAATTTCCGGTTCCCGAAACATTTTTCGATGATTATGCCAACCGCGGCAGGGCTGCGAAAGAGCAGGAAATGTCGGTTATCAAGGATATGACGATCAATTATGATCTCAAGGTTTTCCCTCATGCGGGCGATTCCCTGACCGGCGATGATCAAGCCTGGGAGGGCGGCATGAAAAGAATGACACCGGCCCAGCGCGCTGAGTGGGATCAATATTACAAAACCATTACTGAAGATTTTTATTCCAGAAAGCTAACCGGCGAAGCTCTTGCCTTGTGGAAATATCAAAGGTATATGGAAGATTACCTTGCTTGTATCCAGAGTGTTGATGATCAGGTTGGGAGATTGCTCGACTATCTGAAAAAAAATGGGCTCGATAAAAATACGTTAGTGGTTTATTGCTCGGATCAGGGCTTTTATTTGGGCGAACATGGCTGGTTCGATAAACGCTTTATGTATGAAGAGAGTTTGAGAACTCCGCTCGTCATGAAACTTCCCGGCGTTATTAAGCCAGGCTCAGTTTCCAGTGCCCTGGTTCAGAACATCGATTTTGCGCCTACATTTCTCCAGCTTGCGGGTGTGACGATTCCCGACAGTATTCAGGGAATATCCATCCTTAGCGGTGAAAAGCGTGATGCGATTTATTATCATTACTATGAATACCCCGCTGTTCATTCGGTTAAAAAACATTATGGAATCCGGACCGACCGGTATAAACTTATCCACTTCTACCAGGACATCGATGAATGGGAATTATATGATCTGGAAAAGGACCCGCGCGAAATGAGAAATATTTATAATGACGCATCCAGTAAGGGTTTGATTACAGAATTAAAGTCGCGGCTGGTAAAACTCCAGATGCAATATCAGGATACCGAAGCTTTATCAAAGAATTAAGAACACAAAAAAACGGCCCCCGTTTCCGGAAGGCCGCTGGTATTATGGTTTGGGTAATCGGATGAACCGGGAGCTTATTTTTCGAGATCTTTCAGATGCTCGAGTCCGGCACCCTTGATATTTGTTGATGACGAGAGTTTGCTAAGGTCCTTCATGGTCATTTTACCAGAGATGTAAACCAGTGCATTATCGTCGTTGCCGCCAACCAGAATGATCAGTTCCTCAACGATATCGCCATCTTTTTTAGCCAGCATCAGAACATCTTCACCTTTGCTTTTGGCAGTCATCAGTTCTTCATAATCTTTCTTATTCAGGTCGGACAGCACTTCATCATATAGATTGATTTTATTGTTGTCTTCCGTGGCCAGGATTTTTATCTCATGTATGCGACTGAGAAAATCATGTGAATCGCGGTCATCATCAGCGTTTGCAACCATTTTCAGCAATCCTTTGCTGATGGTTACAACAGTGAATCCATCGCGATCGCCATATTTTTTAAATACTTTATCGATTGCGGAATTCTGAGCCATTGCCAATAAGGGAAGAACGGCGATCAGTAGGAGGGTAATTACTTTTTTCATGATGTAAAATTTTGTCGGTTGTTTTTAAATTCAAACTTTTGCTTTTCAGAGTGTAGACGATCAGGATTGAAATTCGTAACAGCAACAACAAAAATTATTCGGTCGGACATCAAGAATGCTTTTAGTAAATTTGCACCAAACTCTAACCAATGCAGAAACCCTCATTCAGGTTGATACGTGAAAATCGCAAGCTGATCATTCAGTTCATCCTGATGTTCCTGTTCATTACCATCGGGGCCTGGTTTTTCAAACATGAGCAGGCTGAACTTCATGAAGTAAAGAGCAAATTGCTGGATTCGAATTGGATGTATGTTGCAGCCGGCATAGTTGTTACTGTGATATACATATTCCTCCAGGGGCTGATGTACCGGCAGTCATTTGCCACAGTAAGTGAAAAGGTTTCGATCACCACGTCCATTCTGCTTTTTCTCAAGCGGAACTTTATCAGCGTATTTATTCCGGCAGGAGGAGTCACTTCACTTGCCTTTTTCGCTGGGGATGTTGAAAAGAAGGGGGTTACAAAATCAAAGATCCATTTTGCTTCGTCGATTTACGCCTTTGTCGGAATCCTCTCTGTTGTTCTTGTGGCGATACCCATCTTTATCTATGCCTTGATTCACGGCATCAACGGATCGGGAGAAATATATGGATTGGCTGCTATGGCATTGCTGGTTGCGGCACTTTACATGGCTTATCGCTCACTCGTTACTAAAACGCTCCTGTACCGGATTCTTGTGCGATTTTTTCCGTCACTCGAGGTTATTCTTGGCGACCTGATCAGTCACACTATTGAAATAAAGACACTCATTTTTACGGTTGTTGTTTCCATTCTGGTTGACCTCTGCGGTATTGTTAATGTTTATATCGCTATGCTGGCATTGGATTTCCATCCTTCGGTGCTTTTCGCCATGCTGGGATATCTCACCACCGTAGTGTCTCTTTTTATTTCTCCTTTTATGCGAGGACTTGGTGTTGTGGAGATTTCGCTATCCGTCATATTAACCCGATTCGGCTATTCAAGTATCGAGGCCGTCTCCATAACCCTTCTTTACCGGTTCTTTGAATTCTGGGTTCCACTGATTGTCGGTGCGTTGAGCTTCCTGGTGAAAATCAATAAATTGCTGATGAGGATCATCCCTGCGGTACTGATATTCGCTCTCGGAATCATCGATATAATCTCCGCCATTACTCCGGCAATTCATGAAAGGGTTCAGCGGCTGCAGGATTTTATCCCACTTGATGCGATGGCGGCATCCAATTATCTGGTTTTTGTTGCCGGCGCTATCATGCTCCTTTCTGCCGTATTTATGATCAAGGGGTTACGAAATGCCTGGTGGATAGCACTTTTCCTGAGTATATTATCCTGCATTGGCCATTTAACTAAAGCTATTGATTATGAGGAGGCTACTGTAGCCCTCCTGGTAATCATCATGCTTTTATACTCCAGGAAGGAGTACTTTATAAAAGGAAATCCGAGGATGCATTCCATTGGCATTCAAACTGCCGTTTATAGCATCTTCGCGGTAATGGTTTATGGAATTGTTGGTTTTTATTTTCTTGATAAACGGCATTTCGGAATTGATTTCAATATCCTGCAGAGCATCCGTTACACTGCTCAGAATTTCTTTCTTTTTGTCAGTACCGACCTGGTACCTTCCAGTCGCTTTGCCAGGGATTTTCTGATTTCGATTAATATCAGCGGTTTTCTTTCCCTGTCATTTCTGTTTTACACGATCATCAGGCCTTATATTTCGAAAGAAGATATTGATCCTGAGGGGTTCGAAAAGGCAAATATACTGTTGGCAAAGTACGGGAAATCAAGTCTGGATTATTTTAAAACATATAGCGACAAGCTGATATTCGCCCCCGACGGCTATGATTTTTTTCTTGCCTACCGGACCGCCGGCAACTTCGCTGTGGTGCTGGAAAACCCAGTGGCCGCCTCACCCGAGCAAATGAAGCAGTGCATTACACTTTTCGACCGATATTGTTACGAAAACAGCTTGAAAAGCCTGTTTTACCGGGTGCCGGAAGAGAGCCTGCCAATCTATGCTGAGCTCTGCAAAAAGAGCCTTTTCCTCGGCCAGGAAGCCGTGGTCGATCTGGAAACATTTACTCTTTCAGGGGTCAGGAATAAGGCGCTGCGCAATGCTGTCAACAAAGTGATCGATCTGGGGTATAAATCAACGATCCTTACCCCTCCGATAAAAGACGGTGTCATGCAAAAGCTCAAGGCAGTTTCCGATGACTGGCTTGAAAGTATGGACCGGACCGAGATTATTTTTTCGCAGGGGATGTTTGTCTGGAACGAGTTGAAGGAACAGACCATTATCGCAGTGGAAAATTCCGAAGAAAAGGTAGTGGCATTTTTAAATATCATACCCGATTTTACACCCGGTGGGGCAACCTACGACCTGATCCGTAAAACCGACGATGCTCCGGGTGGAGTCGTGGATTTTATCCTGATTGAGCTTTTTAATTATTTAAAATCGCAGAATTTTTCAAAAGTGAACCTTGGCTTTGCTCCATTGAGCGGCCTCGATGATTCACGCACTTTTCCCGAGAAGTCCATGAAATTTGCCTACGAAAGGATAAAGTCGTTTTCGCACTACAAGGGATTGCGAAATTTTAAAGAGAAATTTTTCCCGTCGTGGAACAATAAATACCTGATTTATTCCGATGATTTTGATTTACTGCAGATACCGGCCGTATTGGCAAAAGTGATAAAACCGCATAATGATTAGTAAGTATAATTTCCCTCTTCTAGGTCTCATGGTTGTTTTGCTGTTGGGTCCGATAAATTCCTCAAAACTTTTTGCACATACCGATCAGGTTTATCACATTGACTCATTGCGATACGCCGCTTTCGGGAAAGTCACAATTTATAAGCCTACGGTGCCCGTAAAATCCGTCGTTCTTTTTTTATCGGGTGATGGCGGATGGAACAGCGGTGTGGTGGAAATGGCAAAAAAAATTGCAGCTCAGGGTGCACTGGTAGCTGGTATTGATATCCGGAGTTATTATAAAGAATTAAAAACCCTGAGTGAAAAATGCTATTATCCTGCAGGTGATTTTGAGCAGCTAAGTATCATGGTTCAAAAGAAGTACCAGTTTAATGATTACCTGAAGCCAATTTTGATAGGATATTCTTCAGGAGCAACTTTAGTCTATGGTATTCTTGCCCAGGCCCCGGCAAATACTTTTAAAGGGGCAGTTTCGCTCGGGTTTTGCCCGGATATTGAAATTGATAAGCCACTTTGCGGAGGTGCCGGACTTAAATCACATGCAATTAAAGAAGGCAAATTCTACTATCTCGAAGCATCAGATAAATTAACCGCTCCATTCATTGTACTCATTGGCTTTCAGGACCAGATTTGCCCATTTGAAGCCACCAAGCAGTATATGAAAGGATTAAATACAGGTCAGCTGATCGAGTTGCCAAAAGTAGGACATGGATTTTCTGTGATGTCGAATTGGCTGCCACAATTTATCGGTGCCTATAAAAAGGTTTTGGAGGCTCCATTATACGGGGAAGGAAAAAATCCAAATAAAGCTGAACCTGCCACTGCTGATCTCACTCCATTGCCGGTGAATTTTCCCATTGTACCAATTTCTGCTGCTACCACGGATAAGGATAGCTTGCCTCTGGTTTTTTTGATTTCAGGTGATGGCGGCTGGACCAGCTTTGTCCATGATATCAGCGAATCACTGGTAAAAAGGGGAATCCCGGTTGTTGGTTTGGATGCACAGAAATATTTCTGGAAGTTGAAAACGCCGGAAGAAACATCGGCAGCTATCGCTATAACCATTCAACATTACATGCTGCAATGGAACCGGAAAACCTTTGTTCTTGCAGGCTATTCATTCGGTGCCTGCCTCGTGCCATTTATCGCTAACCGGCTTCCTGATTCTTTAAAGAAGTCGATCCGAGGAGTTATTGGATTATCGCCCGATAAAACTGCCGATTTTGAAATCCATCTTGGGGATATGATGGGCATTCGAAAATCGGATCCCTATCAGGTGCCAACAGAAGTAAAGAAAATAAAGCAACTGAATCCGATATGCATTTTCGGTGACGAAGAGGACATTAAACTCCGCAATATCCTTGGTGAAGCGGGTGCAAAAATCATTGTCATCCCCGGGAATCATCATTATAACAACAAACCGGATGTTGTAGCCGAATCAATATTTAAGGAAGCTGCAAAGGGCAGGAGCCGCTAATCCGCCTATTCCTTAATTTATTTTATGGGTCTGCGATAATAAGGTCAGTAGTACCGCTGAATTCTGCTTGCAGGATAACCTCCTTTTCTGCCGGAACAGGATAAACTATTGTTTTAAAAATATCAGAATAACTCTCAATTCCCAATGATCGCGGAGTTCTGAAAGTCCCCGTATTCATGGCGCTCACGGTCTTAATCCCATCAGTCAGTGTACCACTTATGGCATAAGACGGATCCGATTGAAAACCGTTGCTATCCGTTAAGGTTGTTCCCGGATTACCGGTAAGGCTGATGGACCGGTTGATACTGGGCCCTGTTACAGACAGAATTGCAGTCAATGTGTTGTTGTCTGCATCCGTTGAGCCATGCGGACTATATTTTATTATCCAGTTTTGTCCTGATCTGCTGATTGTTCCCAGGGTGATTGCCGGAGGAGGTGTGTTTATATAATTCAGCATCAAAAAATTATGCCAGGCAGTCTGGAAAGCCGTTTTATCAGTAAAACCAAGTACAGGATAGGACACTCTTTCAATTAACTGGGCAAGTTTGGTCATTCCAAATGTTCTTACGATCCAATCAGCGATTGTGAATGAGAATCCGTATCCGCCAACATCAACAAAATTAGTTTCCGGATCATTCAAAGTAGGTAAATGCCCTTGCCGGTTATACTCATATTGTATGCCGGCCCGGTCGATCGTTTGGCCGGCCATATAACAGGCCACACCTTCATTTAGCCAGTCTGGTACCCCGGTGATTGTTTTCCAGGCAACTTTTTTCGGCACCTGCTGACGTAATGAAAAACTTGTATTCCCAATAGCTGTTTTTACTGAGAGCTATTGATAGCGAGTAAATGTTAGTTGTTCCTTCTCTGGTCATTGGAGTCTGATCGCTTCAGTTGTTAAAAGAACCACGAATCAAAACCTGGTCAGTTCCGGGTTTGAACGTATTAAGACTGACCTGATAACTCATGTTTACGGAGAACTTGACGGTGACCTGGTCCTGGGCATAAAGAATAGGTGTAATCAAGGACATTATTGCGGCCAACATTAATCCCATGATGGTCGTAAGAAGTTTTTTTATGATTACCATGATATTTTATCGTGAGATCTTTATCGTTTTTCTCACTAATGTTCCAGTAGCTGTCTGAGCAGTAAGGTTGATGAAATATGTACCTGAATAATACGAGGAAAAATCCAGATCACGGATAAAATTGCCGGTTATTTCTTCCTGCAATGACATCATATTTTGACCATTGGAGGAGTATACATCGATCTTTAAATTCACTGGAGATGTAAAGTCAGCTTTCAGCGTTAACCGATTTTTTACAGGTACGGGATAACAGGTCACTTGCATCGAACTGACCAGGTTTTCAATGCCGGTGAAATTTCCCGTGGTAAACGTGATCGGGGTCGCATGTACGGCATCGGTGCCATCGGTTCTTTCTCCCCTTAAAGTATAGGTTTTGTCGGGTTGGAGATCCGAAGAATCTACCAGTACAAAACCAGTTGCTCCGGGTATTTCCCATGTTTTATTCAATCCGTTGCCTTCAATGGTTATCTTATCGGTTACGGGATCACCGTCGTCATCGATCCCCTGCATTGGCGACCAGGCGATCCTGATCTGGTGCGTCTGGTTATAACCGGCAATCTGCCCGTTTGAGGGAGAGGTGAAAGCAAATACAGTGGGGGCAATGTTGGCAGTTGAAAATGTTTTTGTGGTGGCGGTATACGTGTAAGCAATTCCATCATATGATTTTGCAGCTACTGTGTATGTGGTATTTGCCTTGAAGTCGCTTCGCGGAATGGTAAAACTTCCTGAATGATTGGTATCAGCAAAGGTTTTGTTAAATCCATCGCCTGTGATGGTAAAGTAATAGGTCAGCGTGTTGTTTTCAGCATCTTTCTGCGGATGCGGCGAGTAAGCCATAAACCAGTTTTCGCCATATCTTCTGATAGTCCCGATGGCTATGGCAGGCGGCGGAGTATTGATATAATAATTTGTCAGAAAAGTGTGCCAGCCAGCCTGAAAAGCTGCCTTATCAGCATACCCCAGGACCGGGTATGAAACGGTTCTGACAAATTCTGCCAACTTATCAGACCCGTGAATTTTCGTTACAAATTCAGCTATGGTGTAGGCCATTTGATAACCGCCAATATTGCCAAAAGTATTGAAGTTCTCAAACAGTGTCAGTTGAGGCAGACCTCCAAATCCATTTATTAACGAACGGATGTAATCAATTGTGGTAGTCTGGCCTGCATAATAGGTGGCAACACCTTCATTAAGCCAAATGGGCAATGAACCTGTTGTTTTCCATGCTTCCGTGATATGTACAAATTCATGAATAATCAATTGTAGCATACTGGTATAGGATGTGGTTCCGGCATGGTTTGGGGAAGCCATCTGAATGATAGTCTTTCCGAATGCAGAGCCAACGGCCCAGGTTGGGAATTCTGGATAACCGATGGCATTGTGGTAAGCATCGAGATTCTTAAAGATGAAAACATCGATCTTTTGCGGGATAGTGGTTTGCAGGGCAGTAACTATCCTCGAATATTCAGTTTCGAGTTTATTCGAGAAATCTGTCAGAGTTCCAATATCCTGGGCGGTACAGTAAAAATTAAAATGATCAGTAGAACGATTCAGGATAAGATCGGCGTTATCAAAGAATACAACCGGGAGAACAATAGGATTTGTCCCCGTATTGAGGGTCCGGTTACCATTCGTTCCGAAACCAGGCTTGCTTTCCCATCCTCCGTTATCAGCCAATAATGAGGCATTATAAAACTTATAATCGAACCATGAATTTGCATTAAGGTTTAATGAAACAGAGTATACCGATGTTGTTCCTTCCCTGATCAGCTGGTTCTGATCGCCCCAGCCGTTAAAGGCTCCTTTCACGAGTAATCGGTCAGTCGCCATATTGAACTTGTTTGAGCTCACCAGGAGGCTGACATCCACTGAAAATTTAACCGATACGGTTGATTGTGCAAAAATATTGCCGGGAATGAAGTTCATCGACAGACAAAAAAGCCAGAGGAGCAAATAGTGTCTTTTCATACATGATTGTAAAATGGTGTGACTAAAATAACAGAATTCAATAATTACAAAAATGCTTTTTAATAGGTGTTTTGATTAAAACATATGCAATAATCGATATATAATTGTTATTTTTTTATATTGATAATCAGGCAATTATCAAATCAGCCAATCAGTATTATAACTCAGGGGCTTTTTTTATTCATGAATTCTACTTTACCTTTGGCACCTGATAAAAGATACAAGTGAAGAATAATATGATTATCGGCCTCCTCCTTATTAACGTCCTCCTCGTGGGGGAAGTTAACCGGGAAGGCTGTGTATAGTCAAAAAATATACAAACGCATAGCTAAAAAAAACCTTCCCGGAAAACCAGGAAGGTTTTTTTTTGTTTAATGAATTTACGATGACAAAACTAAATAGCGAAACAAGCACAGCAGGACGCCGGATGGCAGGAGCCCGAAGCCTTTGGAGGGCCAACGGGATGAAGAACCATCATTTTGGCCAACCTGTAATTGCCATAGTGAATTCCTTTACCCAGTTTGTTCCCGGCCATGTTCACCTTCAGCACGTAGGTCAGCAGATTAAAGCGGAAATAGAAAAACTGGGATGCTTTGCAGCCGAATTCAATACGATAGCCATCGACGACGGCATAGCCATGGGACATAACGGGATGCTTTATTCATTGCCTTCCCGCGACCTGATTGCCGACAGCATCGAATACATGTGCAATGGTCATGCAGTGGATGCCATGATCTGCATATCAAACTGCGATAAGATTACTCCCGGAATGATGATGGCCGCCATGCGGCTGAATATCCCCGCGATATTTGTTTCCGGTGGACCCATGGAAGCTGGCAGGATTGGCGAAAATGATTATGATCTGGTTGATGTTATGGTGGCAGCTGCTGACCAGTCGGTAAGTGAGGCTGATCTGAAAGCTCTGGAAGAAAATGCTTGTCCGGGTTGCGGTTCCTGCAGCGGACTGTTTACTGCTAATAGCATGAATTGTCTGGCCGAAGCGCTGGGACTGGCACTGCCCGGTAATGGGACTGTTTTGGCCACCCATGTTAACCGCCGCCGGCTTTTTGAAGAATCTGCCCACCGGATTGTTGAAATGGCGAATGCATACTATTTTAATGATGACCAGTCGGTATTACCCCGATCCATAGCCAGTCGCCAGGCCTTTCTCAACGCCATGACTGTTGATATCGCAATGGGCGGATCAACTAATACCATTCTCCATTTATTGGCTATCGCAAGTGAGGCAGAAGCCGATTTTACTTTGTCCGACTGCGATAAGCTCTCCCGATTGACTCCGAACCTCTGTAAAATAGCCCCTTCATCGCATTATCATATACAGGATTTCAGCCGTGCGGGTGGAGTGATCAGCCTGATGGCCGAACTGAGCAAAGCGGGCCTTATAAATACTTCACTTCCCCGCGCCGACGGACTCACCGTTGCAGAAGCCATAGGATTGTATGATATCCTGTCCCCGAATGTTTGCAGCGAGGCCGTAACCAATGCACTATCTGCACCGGGTGGTAAAGGAATGAACCGTGAAATGGGCTCCCAATGCAATAACTATGTTTCCACGGATTCTAACAGAAGCTCGGGTTGCATCAGGAATATTGAAAATTCTTATAGCGCCGACGGAGGTTTGGCCGTATTATACGGGAACATTGCTGAAAATGGCGCAGTAGTGAAAACTGCCGGAGTTATATCCAGCATGAGAAAATTCAGTGGCCCGGCCAAGGTTTTTCATTCCCAGGAGGATGCCGTTGAGGGAATCCTGGGCGGTGAAGTAATATCCGGAGATGTTGTGGTTATCCTTTTTGAAGGGCCTAAAGGCGGACCCGGAATGCAGGAAATGTTGTACCCGACTTCCTATCTGAAGTCAAGGGGACTCGATAAAACTTGTGCACTGATTACCGATGGGCGCTTCTCTGGCGGGACAGCCGGTTTATCAATCGGACATATATCTCCCGAAGCAGCTTCCGGCGGTGCCGTTGGCAGGATATGCAATGGCGATATGATTCGCATCGATCTTGATGAACGGACTCTTAACGCCGAGACCGCCAGACAAGAAGACTTTAAGACTGGACGACCGGAAGACGCAAAGGCATCAAGACGCATCGAACGGAAAATTTCAAGGGCGCTGCAAGCATACGCCTACATGGTTGGCCCCTCGCACCTCGGTGCCGTCCGCCAACCAATAACCGACAACCATCATTGTCATTCCCGCGAAGGCGGGAACCCCGTCCCTAACCACGAAATAATATAGAATGCCAAATACTACCAATACACTTATCCCTGGCGCCGACGCAATAATCCTGGCGCTTCAAGCTGAAGGAGTAGAAACCATGTTCGGCTATCCCGGAGGAGCAATCATGCCTCTCTATGATGCTATGTTCCGCTTTGGAAACCAACCACGGCATATACTTACCCGCCATGAGCAGGGCGCCATTCATGCAGCTCAGGGCTTTGCTCGGGTATCAGGAAAAACAGGTGTGTGCATCACCACTTCCGGCCCGGGGGCCACAAACCTCCTGACAGGATTGGCTGATGCTTTTGCAGATTCCACGCCTCTTGTATGTATTACAGGTCAGGTTAATGCCCGGCTAATCGGATCGGACGCTTTTCAGGAAGCGGATATTCTTGGGCTGACAACGCCTGTGACCAAGTGGAACATACGGATCACCGATTCAGCTGATCTTCTTGAGGCAGTATCCCAGGCCTTTTATATTGCACGTACCGGACGTCCCGGACCGGTAGTGATCGATGTTGCAAAAAGCGTGCTGGTTGAAAAGATCCCTTATGATTATGAGATATGTGAAGGAATGCCTTCCTATCATCCGGAACCGGTTCCCGATGATAAAAAAATTCGTCGTGCAGCCGACTGGATCAACCAATCAGAGCGACCGCTATTGTTTTGGGGACAAGGTGTTCTGCTCTCCGATGCATCGAAAGATTTAAAATTACTGATCGAGAAAACAGGCATGCCGGCCGCTTCAACTTTGCTGGGTTTATCTGCAATACCCACCAGCCATCCGCTGAATATGGGAATGCTTGGAATGCACGGCAGCTATGCGCCAAATGTCCTGTCTGCAAAATCCGATCTGATCATCGCTGTGGGCATGCGTTTCGACGACCGCGTTACCAGCGATCCTTCCTCCTTTATTCCGAATGCCAGGGTAATACATATCGATATCGATGCCTCGGAGCATGGCAAGGTGATACAGCCCCATCTGGCAGTAGCCGGGGATGCGGCTCGCGTTCTGAAAGCATTGGTGGAGTATGTTGAACCGGCCCGGCATGAAGAGTGGGTAGCCGAATTCCATGCTTTGCGTGAAATGGAAAACGAAAAAGTGATGATCGGTGATCTGTCACTTAAAACTGAAAAAATACAAATGGGGGCCATCATCCGCAGATTATCGGAACGATTCCCGTCAAATACACTGGTGGTTACTGATGTTGGTCAGCATCAGATGAAAGTTGCCCGATACTTTAATTTCAATACGCCAAGGCAACTGGTCACCTCCGGAGGTCTCGGAACAATGGGCTTCGGCCTTCCTGCCGCCATTGGCGCCAAGATCGCCTGTCCTGAAAAGCCCGTGATTGCCTTTATCGGGGATGGCGGATTTCAGATGACCATGCAGGAAATCATGACTATCATCCAGGAGGGAACCGATGTAAAGGTGATCCTTTTGAACAACGGATTTTTGGGGATGGTGAGGCAGTGGCAGGAGCTTTTCTTTGCTAAGCGATATGCCAGCACCGAACTGCTGAATCCTGATTTTGTAAAAGTTGTCGATGCTATGGGTCTGGTATCAAAGCGGATCCGCGTATCGGCTGAAATTGATTCTGCGATAGATTGGTTATTGTCTTCAGATGGACCCTGCTTCCTCGAAGTAGTGACTGATCCAGAAGAAAATGTTTTCCCGATGGTTCCTGCCGGGACCCCGGTATCGCAAATGTGGTTAGAAAAAATTAACACAAAATAGTATGAAAAACAGTTATCTCGTTACAGTTTATGCACATGACCGCATAGGTCTGCTGTTGAGGATCGCACAACTTGTTACTCGAAAAAACCTGAGTATCGAGCGTTTGACCTTGCATGAATCCGCAGTTCCGGGCGTGACCTGGATAAACCTTGTGGTCAAAACTGATGCACATACCATTCACACGCTGGTTAAGCTTTTGGAAAAGCAGATTGAAGTGCTTCAGGCTTTTCACGTTGTTGAACCGGTAAGAACCAAGCAATTAATTAGTTAAATTTTAAGAAGATGGCAGAAATGATCTTTGGCGGTGTCACCGAGCAGGTGGTCACCCGTGATGAATTTCCATTGGAAAAAGCCAGAAAAGTGCTTGCCAATGAAACTATTGCAATTATCGGATATGGTGTTCAGGGACCGGGACAGGCACTGAATCTCAAAGATAACGGCATGAATGTTATTGTTGGTCAGCGGAAGGGTGGCGCCAGCTGGAAAAAAGCTGAAGCCGACGGCTGGGTAGATAATAAAACGCTTTTTGAAATTGATGAGGCTTGCAGGCGAGGAACCATTATTCAGTTTCTCCTGAGTGATGCCGGTCAGATCGATGCCTGGCCTGTGGTTAAAAAACACCTGACAGCCGGTAAAGCGCTCTATTTTTCGCATGGATTTGGAATCACCTTTAATGATAAAACCGGGATCGTACCACCGGCAGATGTCGACGTAATCCTGGCTGCACCAAAAGGGTCGGGGACCTCGC